>JACLAD010012317.1_pt1 | contig 14401 bp, 3 predicted proteins | sample 8027901 | NCBI WGS metagenome assembly JACLAD01 (sample SAMN15725071, study PRJNA655200) | protist metagenome | isolation source: fluorescence activated cell sorting (FACS) single amplified genomes of... | place: Spain: Blaines Bay Microbial Observatory, Mediterranean Sea | collected 2016-07-05 | reverse complement strand
GTAGTTGACACGACGCGGGGTAGATACATATCAAGGTTGACGTCCTTGTGCATGTGGATGGCAGACAACGGCCACGAGGGCCTGTTGTGCCAAAAAACCCTGGATGGGCTCGAAGCCAGCCGCGCTAGAGACCTCGGGAAAAGTTTGAGGCCTGCCGCGAGGGCCTTCTTGAGGGGCATGCTAGTGAACCCGGCCAGCTGCTCGCCCATCAAGCTCGAGGGGTTCGGCTACGCCGTGCTGGCGCCATTTTTTTCCTCGCTCTCAAAGGCCGTGAAGGTGGGCCGCGGCTCGGCCATCAAGTTCAAACAAAGGATAGACAACCTCACGCGATCAACCGATGCAGACACCGACACACATGACTTGTCGCCGGGCTCCAACGGGGAGGTGGAAGTCGCAATCCGCTTAGAGGCCTCCACTTACGACCAGTTTCGCAGTTCAATCGCCTACCTCTACAGGGGATGTGGCTCAAAAGCCCCCGATAGCATGAATGCTTCGATGAGTAGGCACGTAAAAGGCCCCACGAGGATAAACCTGGCTGCGAAGCAAACCCTTGGGTTGAAAATCACAGGGGGCAAAGGCTACATGACGCTGGAAGTGTACGAGATGATATGCGAGCGGCTGTTCCAACCCGGCCGCCCGGAGCACTTGTTCATGCACACATTTACTGTGCTAGAATGGAATCTCATGAAAAGATCCGAGAATGTCGTAGATGCAAAGGTCGCCCACATCGACTTCGTCGACGGCCACTTGAAGTTCGACTTTGCCAAATCGAAGGGCAAGCAGGATGGGGACGAGGGGGGCCCGTGGCATGTTTATGCTAATCCGATGAAGCCACATATCTGCCCTGTCCTCGCCCTCGCGAGGCCCTTGCTCACTTACCCCGAACCCTTCTCCGGCCCCCAGCCGGTTTTTGAGGGGGAAAACTCTTATGCCAGATATAGCAAAGAGCCCACGCTCTTCCTGAAGGAGAACGCCGAGGACATCCGTGCGCTCGGGGCCGACCCGGCTGAGTTGGGGGCCCATTCCATCCGGAAAGGCGTGGGGGCCCTAGCCGCGGCGGGCTGCACCGCCCCGCCCCCGGTTGCCTCGATTTGTCTCAGGGTGGGCTGGGCCCTCGGCGGCGCCCTTGGGCGATATTTGAAGAACGGGCAAGCTGGCGACCAGCACGTGGGGTGTGTGGGGCTTTCATGCCCGCCCGGCTTGCCTTTGTGTTGTGTTGCTTACTTTTACCCAACAACATGTAGGAGGGTCGCATCTTTGATGGACTCCCTGCCCAAAGACTTCGCCGTCCCCCCGCCTTATTTCAACCACGGCCCTACGGGTGGGAGGGCAGGCCGGGTGGGGCTGGTCGACGGATTCGTCAAACAGCGCTTGCCGCCTGGGGACGTGACCCCTGCTTCACAGAGGCTTGCGAAAGGCCTCTTCGCAAGCCTTTGCTTCCACAGGAGGCATCTATTGGGCGCCCTGGACCCAACGTGCCCGCCCCGACAATCCCCCTTTTTTAAGGGCGCGCCTGGCGCCGTGGTGCAGATGGCCGAGGTTGCCTACCCGTGGAACGCCACCCAGGGCACGCCGACATTCACAGGCGTTCCACCACACGTCGTCATACTGTGCAAGCTAGAGTCCATCCACGCGGAACTTAAAGACCTCAAGGCCGCGATGCGGGGCCAGATGACAGCGGGGTTCGATGAGCGCGGCCTCGGGGCCACGGAATTCTACACCAAGAGGCTTGGAGACCTGATCAGGGCGACACCTGGCCAGGTCAATAGCCACACCACGAGCTGCGTTGGCCCCCCCCCCGATGTCGGGGGCGGCAGCCAGGTCGCAAGCTGAGTATTATTACGATTTCGGAGAAGAGGGCGCGCCGCGGGCAGTGACAGCCGGCCTTGTGGATGGTGAAGTGACGACGCTGCCAGCGGGCTTCAATTTCCCGAAAGGCCTCACTTGCTCGCAGCTCGTCTACAATTGGAACGCCGGGGGCCCAACGGGCGTGTTGCCGTACAAGAGGCCCCCCCCCGCGGGGCGTGAAACACATAAAAAACGGGGGGAAGACTCTGAACAAGATGAAGCCCTTTATGAAGTGCGTCGAGCATTTCGCGGGGGGTTTGGGCGCCGGGGGGGGTGGCAGCCGCCGCCACTCCCCAGTGGTCAAAAGCAAAGCCCGGGCTGATGAAGTTTTGTGCAGGGCAGTCACGGTTTTTGACCGGTTCGTGGGCGACAGTGTACAACAAGCTGATCAGCAAGGGCGCCTTCAAGAGGAAGCGCTCCGATTGTGGCCCCAAACAAGATTGGAGCTTATCTATATTCTACACTAGCCCCGGCGCCGGGGCGGAAACCGAAGCCGAGGCCGAAGCCGAGGCCGAAACCGAAGCCGAGGCCGAAGCCGAAGCCGAAGTCGAAGCCGAAGCTGCCGGGCCCGAGCCGAAAAGGAGGAGGGGCAGCCGCAGCCGCCGTCAAAACTGCCAGCAAATTTGTTAACCGGCAAATACACTGAACTGAATAAATAAATAATACACATCAATACACTCTACAGTAGATCCTGAATAAATAAATAATACACATCAATACACTCTACAGTAGATCTCGCGGAATAAGCCGAGTATTACTTAAAAGGGATCGATTACAGAAGTACAGTATGTACGAGATAAGTAGTATGTTCAATCATTAGATAAATATAGTACTAACCATAAAGGTACATAGTTAAGACTTTTAATATTGGATTTTGATACTTAACCCAGTACGAGCACACGGTATCAAAGCCACGACGATTTAGGATACCATTTAGATGCCACTTTTCCAAAGTCGGGTTTCAGTACTTAAGCCCGGTAAGTACCAAGAATTCGTATGAAAAAATATACCAAAAAAGTGGCCTAAATGTCAAAACGGTATCTATTTTCTCTAGATGAGTACATACCATGGCCACCGTACAAACCCCCCAGTACTGAGCTGTGGACTCCCTGTGAAGTATAAATTTCTTGTAATAAAAGCCTCAATATTAGAAATTACTTCTATTAAACAATACAATGTATTATGAATCAGGCGGGTCCTGACCACACATTACTTATTGCTAGTATTACTTAGTATGTCATATGACACACTACTTAAGTAATACATAAGTACTTAGTACTATCAGGGCCTACTCTAACACTGGTAAAGTAATACAATGTAATACAATGTACTCTACATCCTTTATTAAAATTTTAAAATAAACTCGAAGATCCGGAACCCGTAAATTGGCACTGGCAGCGCCAAAAATGGCGAAAGCCCTGATATGGATGATCGCGCTTTCTCTGGGGGCAGGCATCATGGGGGCCACAGATAATGACATACACTATCGACCAGGCTTCATCTATCTTTACGATTACGTAGGGAAGACTGCCACAGTGCTCCATCATCAAAACCAGGGCGGCCAGGGCCCCCCCCCCATCGACCGGCTATCGGCTGGCATGCCGTGTGGAGCTCCACGCACATTGTGAGGTAGAGCTTGGAGCTGATGCCGAGGGAATATTTATGACAATGGAAATAAATAACTGCGCCCTTGAAATCCAAAGCCAGGCTGCTGAATCCAGCGGCGCGGGGGCTGCTCTGGCGCAGGCAGGGGAGCTAATGGCGGCGCATCAAGCAGACTTCGTCCTCGTCCCTGGGGGGGGCATTCATCATGTTCATTTTTCAGAGGACGAGAACGAGGTTGCGGCTAACTTCAAAAGAAATGTGCTTGCGCGTCTTCAGGTTCAGACGCACCACCCCTTTGGCGAGGCCAAACCTAAGGTTACTGTGCGCGAGCATGGCCCGCATGGGGAGTGCATTTTTGAACAGGAAGCCAGGGCCCTTCGCGGGGGGAAGCAATTTCAGCCGAGCCTCCTTCGAGTACGGAAGCACTCTTCTCCTCATTTATGCTCACATCCACATCTCCCCGACCTCGGAGCAGCCTCTCATCAGCTGAGTCATAAGTCGTCCCATACGAGCTTGTATGATGTCCATGCTAATGGCTCAGTTGTTCACGTGCTTGTACACGAGGATAGACATAATGTCACGGCTTTGAATCACGGCTCCTTGGGTAAAGAGCACCACGTTGCCGAGTCAACGACACATGGAAACCTCAAGCTTATTAGAATAGCCCCAATGTCAATCCAACCTCGAAACCGGAGCCTTAAAGAAATTCTTGACATACCGGGGCGAATTGCACTGGAGGACCTCCGTGTCCGACGGCAAGGGACAACCCCCGAAGAGGAATCCACAGAAACAATGGGAAGAAAATACAATCACGACAGCATGGCGGATGAAAGGGAATTTCGTCAAGCTCTCATCAATATGGCCCAGCATAGCGCTGAAGGTGTCTCTGCTTATATGGAAGTCAGTGAGCTATTGAGGTCGGAGGCCAAAGCAAGTTTGGGGAGCCCCCTGGCGCTTATCGCCATTAAAACTATGATTGAAGAGGAAAGGACAACCCCAGCGCTTATTGATGTTCTTTCTACTGTTGGATCTGATCTCACGTGGCGAGCCCTTGTTGATCGGATAGTCATCAACCAGACTCAGCCAATGGAAATTAGAGCGCGGGGTATTCAGGCCTTGTCTTTTCTTCCTTCACCGCTTGCTCACCAAGTAGAGGAAATGATGAATCTTACTTCCACCCTTATGGATAAGGATTTAGCCAACGACGCTCTCCTCTCTCTCGGAGGGCTCGTACATAACCTTGAACAAACCCGGGATAAAGAACCAGGCACGAATAACACTGTCCGCGCTGCTGCCGCACTCTTTCTTGATCTGTTGGATAAGAGGCTCAATAATAATGATGTTTCTGGCTCCGAACTCGTTATTAAAGCGATCGGAAACGCTGGGACACGTTTCACGAAGGACGCCCTCGTGCTCCTCATAAACCGCGGCCCTACTCTTGAGCTCCGAGCCCTTTCTATGGACGCCCTCAGACGCATGCGAGCTGAGGATGTCGACGAAGATATCAGGTTGGCATTAATGGAAGCGTATCATGATATCAACCACACCCCAATCGGTCATAGGCTCAAGGCATACCAGATGCTTGTGAAAGTAGGGCTCACCGACGATAATGTACACGAACTTGTTCATACCTTGCCTTCAAAGGCCGTGCAAGACCCAGAGCTTGCAGAGTTTGTGCATCGCGAGCTCACCTCTTCGATTGAAAATCAAGCAAGATCACCAGATGTAGTAGTTTTGCCGAGACGCCATCGAAGGGGAGATGACCCACTGTCAACTACTTATAATAGCACGAATACCACAACAGATGATGGCTCGGCTTATAATAGCACGGATAGCACAACAGATGATGGCTCGGCTAGTGATACTTTAGTACAAAAAGGCATAGACAAGCTTGGAAATCTTCTTAAGAGCAGTGAATTTAGCACTGACATCAAAATTTTGGAGAACGTAAAGCTTACTTTGGCGAAGACAAAAAGTGGAATTGGTGTGAGCATTGGATTTATCAAGAGCAATAAGAAAAAGCTTCTCGGAAATGACAAATTTGGGGTAAACATCGGCTTCAAGTTGCACGATTCGGCAAAAGTCCACATCCCTTGGAAAGGGGGCGGCAAACCACGATTCCAGGCCACGGTCGAAAATGAAGCATACATTGAGGTGTACGCTTTTGGCAAGGAACATCGCCTCGCAGAGCTTGGCTTTAAAGCCGAAGGGCTCGACACCTACAAGAAAAAAACGGCTGATTCGGGTGATAGCGGGGGTCCCGCTTTTACAACAGACCGAAGAAGAAGGCGTGCGCAAGCTAGGGATGAAGAAACGACCAACTCCGCTCTTACAAACTTGCCCAAGCATACACAAGAAGCTTCGCGCCTTCCTAGATCGACCAGGGAAATTTTAGAGGAGTCCATGACTCTCGCTGACTCGCATGTCGGAGTTGACGTCTTTCTTCGAAAAGTAGACGGGCCTGGGGTCGAGCTGAACGATGCGCAGTCTATAGAGAGGCATCAATGTCTTGCGCATGTTGCAGAATCCTGGGTCGATTACGGCAATAGAGATCAACCTGACTCGGCCTTATCAGGAAATATATTTCGCTGCAACGGGCTTCTTATCTCTGTTCAAATGGGCATTGAGACACTTATTGATCTTGGCCAAGCAAGCTCTGAAGTGTTGGACTCACGCGAACGTGGAGTGCTCTTTCAGGTTGCACATCTCAAAGAGCACTGTGACCTTGCCGCTAAAGCGCATATATCAGGGGCAGTATTTCCTCTTTGGGGGTGTGGGGCTCTTGTTCATGCAAAATCTGCTGAAACGGTGACTTTTGTTATGACGGGGCTACATGGTCTCGAGCGTCTGGAAGCTACTTCGGTTAATATGGCTATGCAAAGCAAAACACTAGCTGGTATTCCACTCATTGCTCACTCGAGGCTGTCCTCGAAAATCATATCTGTTTTTGAATCAAAACTCCTTGACCTGTGGGGGCGAATTTACAACCTTGGCTCTCTCGCGGTGGATACTTCTCCGCGAAACACGATGATATACGGTGTGAAGGAGAAAAATTATGCAGTAGATACCTTTACCGTTGTTCTTACCGATTTTAGATTTTCACTTGAAGGGCAATTTTCCCGAGAAGAATACATGATTTACTGCTCGTTAGTTTGGAGCCTCTCGATGATGTATGAGGAGCATCAGACTTCAATGCACTTGCTTGATTTTGCCAACTCTGATATGCTCCAGAGTGAACACTGGTTCAACAACTTTGTCCACGAAGAGTTGAAAACTATAGACCTATCACAATTTTACAGAAAGCTTCGGCAGTCGCCGCCTTTCTGGACAATGGTTTGTCTCTTTTATGATAGAGCCATGGAAAGTGGAATGCAAGTGCCCCGCGAAGGTTTGGAAACCTTCGACTTGTTCAAAACCTTTGTGATGTCCATATTTCCGCTTGAATCCCCACAGGACGTAAATATGAGAGAGCCGTGGACGCACAAAAGAGCCCGGCGCTATGTTAATCGCATCAATCACGATGGTAGTTACACTCATATTGACTACAATTACGAGCTGATCGCCGGGCTGCTCAGAATTGTTGATATTAGGGATGTATTTATCGGTGCGACCTGTACATCTGATTTCTCACATTTTACGCTGAAGTTTCGGGGCGCAAAGTATCTCAATACCTCCTTTTGGCGTGCTGTAACACACGTTGATGCGTCCCCTCCTTACACATGTACAGATGAAAATGATTCCGAGTCGTCTTTTACCGTTCGTATCGAAGGAAACGTGGCAGTGTCCGAAATTGATGGTACTGTAACGTTTCAAGCCACAAGGGTACCAATGAAGGACCTCTATCACACGTCAAAGATACATTACATTAAAGAGACAAGAAAGCAGGCCCGTTTACCCTCAGTCAAAGTATGCGGAAAAAGTGGATCTCGTTGTGCCGAGCGTGAGGTTGAAATGAAAAGTCATTCTAAGGACCCATATCATGGTGATCGAGCAAGACGCGCTGCAGAAGCTGCAAGCCTTCCTTCCTTAGAAGGGCGTGGATTTGACGCAAAGAATGCAGATGCTTCTCTTCGAGGTAAACATACGGGAGTCGCAGGGTGCGCATGGACCTCTGAATGTCTTTTTGTCAAGGTTCCCGACGGAATCACAACCTCAGTTATGCTTTCTGGTAACCCGGCGATCGAATACGAGCTTCGTGCGATTAGAAGAGGCGATAAGAATCCAGCCGCATGCACTACCAAAGATTTGGCCGATGTGGAAAATTCGATCAGTCGTTCTCCAAGCTTGACATTTACAAACACGGTGGACGATGCTGACGCATCTAGACTTGAAGTAGCGGGCACCCCTGTGTGGTTTGAAGTCTCGTTTCGCCTTTCGCAAATGCAATGCAACACGGGAATTGGCCATCACAAGGTAGAGCTCAGTATCGATTCAGTGCATAAGTTAGATTATACGACGCATTATGATAAGTGGCAAAGCCACCACCTTCAACGGCGACAGCGTCGTGATACAAGTCAAAATCAAGATGTTCAAAATTGTATGCAGAAAGATGATCTAAAATGCTGCGATGATCCTTCATTTGAGGATGCAAATGGATACAAGTGCGAAGACTGGGATGGAGATGATTGTAACCAGCTTGAATGGTTAACAGCCACGTACACCCAAGATGAAGTGGACCATGTAAAAGAGCACTGCCCAGTGGCTTGTGGCATTGGTCCTTGCAAACGATCTGAAGTCTCGTGGTTGAAGGTATTTACATCGTTGTATGGAAAAACAGTTGCCGAATTCGACCCCGATGATCGATTTGTGATCCATAATTTTAAAGTGCTTTCTATTAAGTTTAAATGCCAAAGGGATGATATGGGGGGCAAATCTGCGTGCGGTCCTGACTTTGTTTCTGCTGTAATCGTTAAAAATTCTCCGGATAAAAATTCTCTCGATACTGGAGAATTTTTGGATCCTGGTGCAGGTTCACACGCAGAACTCTATTTCGAGTACATGATTGAAAAAGCGGCTTTGAAGATATCGGGAGTTTCCGTAGAATTTCTATTTTCCGCTTCGAGAAACGACCTGCTTGGCAAATGGACTCTGCCTCCTGCCCGAATCGACGAATTTAAATTCAAAACCCAGTATGATTGGGAAGTGGAGATTCGAAACAAAATGATCTTTAAAGGGGCTGGGAAGAAGAATACATACCACGACTTTGTGATTGCGAACTTTGGAGTCCCTTACCTCAGCATACCTTGTGGACCAGCTGGCTCCGTCGGGCTTGCTGCAAAGTTTGGAGTCCGGCTTGGCCTTGAAATAAGATTTGAGGGGTCCTTTACCTATAGGTCTTCGACGCGAAGAGGAGGGTCCAGAACAATCGGATTTCACTACAGACATAATGCAGGGCTTGTAAATTTGGCTGAAAATATTATGAACACATATCCAAATGAACAACCCCAGTATGAAGCGAAATTTAAAGCCGAAGTGGGCGTTACTCTGACCCCTTTTTTAGAACTCAATCTGAATATTGGCAATTTTGCAATGATAGGGTTCAGTTTTGAGGTGCCACTATCTTTTACACTTGGATTTTTTATACGTGCGATAAACTTTCCCCAAGGAATTGCTTCCGGTGACGATGGCTGGGCTGCCCAGTCTTCCTATTTTACTGACAAGTACTGCAACGCCGAGGGCTACATAGACTTTGAATTTAAAATAGCGGCGTGGAGAAACCCGGGAAAATTCCCAGGCCTTCTAAATTTCTTACCTACTTGGCTCGGTGATAAGTTTAAAACATGGGGTAAAAGGCTCAATCTCGGGAAGTTCATCACCTCTCTGGAGCAGGAAAAAGTATTTATCCCAGCGAGTGATCCAGTGACGTTTGTGAATCAGAAAGTCAATCTATGGCGTGCATGTCTTGCTGGTTGCAATCTGGATGTCCACTGTGAAGCGGATCAGTACTGTAAAGAAGGAGTATGCAGAGATCTGGGGGGGCCATGCTCTGACCATCTCGATGGGACTGACGAGAGCTCTTGTGATAGCCGCAGTATAATAATAACTTCACCTTCGGGGAGTGATATCGATATTGTTTCGTCGGGAGTTCCTGCTATTGATATGGATATTCGAGGCGGATCGCAAACACTCAAGGTGAGATTGTCAGGGTGGCCAAGGGGCTGCAGCGGTAAATACAAAGGTGAAAGTGAAACTTCCCATAAGGTCTATGTAGAGCTGAAGGCCCGCGAAATCGACAACTATGTTGCACCCTACATCACTATAGTGGAACCTGAGGCCACCCCACTAACTTATCATCAGCAAGAATTAGCCCGACGTCGGTCCGACAGCAATGGTAATCCTGGATACGTAGCAACATCGCATTATCTTGAATTTGACAAAGAAAATTGGAATATTCCGCAGAGCGTAAAGATTCTCATCGAAGAGGATCGCCTCGCTGTGGACGGTGTAGGGGCTGGGGCGGCAAATACGGACTCGGGTTACGTGGTCGACGACATCATTGACATCGAGGTCAAATCTGCCAAGCTCGATGGACACGAGCTGGATGCAAAAATTTCAGGACAAAAAGACGATAGATTTTTATGTATGCAAACAATCAATATCCGTGCAACCCCAACAGATGTTGACCAAGCGGGCGATGTCGGTACAAATAATTCGTCGGGATGCATATCTGGAAACTGCAGCAACACGGCCAATCTCGGCACTGGTGTTGGATCTTGCTCTTTTGAGCTTCCCCACTTATGCGTTGAATTTTGCGCCGTCGACGAGACGCTATGTGAGTATGTCACGCGAGATGGCTCGAGCTCCCCCCCAGAACAGCCAACTCCAGGCATTCCATGCGTGCCGGAGCAGCCCCCTCCACCTCAGAGTCAAGATCCACCTGATAATCGGAAAAGAAGAAATGACAATATTGACTCTGCTGCTCTGGAGCCCTCCACTTGCAACATGGATCCTACCCTCGGAGAGTGGATGCCCGCCGGGCTCGTGATTAATTTGCAGGCCTTTTGTGACGCACAAATGGAAATGGAACCAGATGACTCTGCCGACACCCCCGCCAAATCTAACGCCAATACTGATGCGGATGCTAGCACCTTTGATACTGATCTCGAAACATGGACAAACAGTCTCAACTCAGACCCAGACTGGAACTGGAAGACGAACACTCCGTCTGAGGAAGCGAAGCAAGAACAATTTGCCTATGAATCTCCTGGCAACGATCAAAGACTCTATAAATGTATAAAGCATAAATTTGGTCTAAAAATTCACGACACGTCACCCGGATCTCTCTTTCCAAGCTCCTTTCGCGACAAATTAAGGACTCTGAGAGGGGAAATCCACCCAGATACTCTCACAAGAGAGGAGCTGCTTCCTTACTATCGAGCGTTGGCCTCTGGGGGTAGAGTAGAAGGCCACGACGGCACGGAAGTGCCTTCTCCCAGTCTCTCCGACAGGATTACGGATGCTGTTAGGCAATCTTATGATGAGTGCTGCTGTGTAACAGAGCCAACAACCTTTTCTAGGTGGCTTGCCGTGGCATTTCCAGCTCTTGCTCGTGGGGAGGTAGCCCTTGAGATGCAGAGCCACGCCATATGCGAAAATAAGGCCGATCCGCAGCTTCCAGATGAGAGTGGTGTCAAAGTCTACTTTTACGCCAAAGTGCTTGACGTGGAGATCAAAAGGTTTTATGTCATAGGCGATCCTGAAAAAGACAAGACGCGAAGATCTACCGATGAAGGTACAGGCGTCTTTGAGCGTGCATATCGGGAGGAGGCGTGGGCCGCGGCTTCAGACCCAACCTCTGTGAAGCGGCACGAAAAAACTTCACAGGCATCTTCAGATGGCACGGGGCTAATTCGCGCGAGAAGAATGGCCGCTGCGTCCTCAGGTGGCGGCAAAAAAGCCAAAAAGAACGGAAATTCTTTTGCAAAGCTTGGGGCTAAAATAAAATCAAAGCTTGGAGGTGTTATGGACGAAATAAAAAAGGACGGCAAAGGTAAGGCGCTTGCATTACTATTACTTGTCATTATACTACGACGTACTCGTACTCGAATTCTTTTTGGTGAATGTTTTAGAAACTTTTCCAAATGACAACATTTTTACCCCACCCATGTAGATGCACTGAGAGAAAACTTGGCGGGATACGTGAAGGACCTTGTAAGTTTTTGAGTTCTTAGACATTTGCGGATTGGGGGGGAGCTTTCTTAATCTTCTCCTCCGTTATTTGATATTATAGGTTCCCTGCATAAGCGGTAGCAAAGAGCTCGTGAAAAGAACCTACCTACCGTTTTTCGAGTTCAGTATCACCATTCCTATCTGGCCCGGGGTCATTGATGCGGTACTCGCCGTTCGTGCTGGTCTTTTTTACAGCCTTGGGGCTAGGGGAGAGGTCTGTCCACTCCAGCTTACGGGATCCGGTTCCATTGGCCCCGTTGCCGGTATCGAGATTGCTTTAAAAGCCGGCGTCGAGCTTTTGAAGATTCTCAGAGCGGGGCTGGAAGGTAAAGTAAATCTTTTAAACGGAGAGCTGCTCTTTCGGGCAAACCTCGAGATGGATAAAAAGCCATTTCCAGTCTGTTTTCAGGTTGCAAGAATAGTGCAGCCTCTGCAGGTCAATATCAACGCATTTATCGAGTACCGTTGGATAAAGTGCTGTTTTAGGTTTTTCTGGAAGAAGGGTGGTAGAGTTAAACTCGGGTCCTGGCGCTCCAAGGGAAAGTCGGATTTGACCCGTAAAAGCGAGAAAATATGGTGGGAATCATGTAAAGATAATAAGGACAAATCACCGATTATCGATGGGACACAAGAGATGGAAGAAGACGGAGTCACTGCGGCCACACCTTTGGTACCTATTTCTGACCATTGCAAGGGATTTGATTCGGAATGGGACTGTCATCATAAACGTTTGAATAATATAGATCTCGTTCGTCGGGACACTGGATCGCTGTTTGATGCATTCTCTCAGGATAAGGCCGATAAAGCTTTGAGGCTCTTTGAGATTGTCAACAGTCCGCTTGCTAAAAAGCTTCGAGCAATGTTTTTTAAGCTTGGGATACAGTCACACGCTACCCATGATTGTGAGAAGGTCCCTTCTTCTTCCCCCGCCTTGGTTGTTCAAGAGGACGAGATGCTTATCGGCAGAATAATTGGCCATGATGATGAAGGGGACTCTCTCACCTTTTCCCTCGACACTGGTGCGAGAGGCGGGGTTGTAATCACGGATAAAAGTAAAGGAACTTTTCTTTACCAGCCCCCAGAGCACTGGGACGGGCATGATCGCTTTGGGGTTGCAGTGCACGACGGTAATAGCGAGAGCAAGACCGCCTACGTTGAGCTGTCTGTACACGCAGTTGCAGATCCCCCTCACCTTCACGTTCGCTCCTCTGTGGCACGGGTCGATTCGACGAGCATTCCTCTTCACATAGAAGTGGAGATGGTGGACAACGACGGCTCCGAGGAGCTCACTGTGGCAATATGTGGCTGTATGTCAGAAGCTCATTATGATTACAACAGTGATGGTGAAGAAGTTTTCAATACACCAAAGGATAAAGATGGTGATGGCGTCGCCGACTCTTGTGACTTATGCCCTGATTTGGCTAGAAACTATAACGGCCCGCAGAAAGATGCTGACTCGGATGGTATAGGAGATGAATGCGATAGTTGTCCTGAGGTCTACGATGACGGGTCAGAAGAACATAGAACGGACAGGGATTCTGACGGTAAGATGGATGCCTGTGATAACTGCCCAACTCTCCCCAACGCCAACCAGGGAGATGCAGACAGTGATGGCGTAGGGGATAGGTGTTCCACGTGTGACTCGGACAGCGACGGTATACCAGATCGATTCGACGAAGACCCTGAGAACGTGAACAGCGGCCCGTGCATTTATTCACCGTGCAACAATGGTGGAACCTGTCAACAAAAGTACGATTGCGAGGAGGTGGCAAACGACAATGTATTCAATCCGTCTGATAAAAATGTTGCAGTCCAGCCCAATAGAGGCGACAGAAAGCGGCGCTCAACGGGGTGTCTCGATTTTTGGGACCTCAGCCATGCAAAATTGGGGGAACTGAAAAAAGCTTCAGTGCCCGGTATCAAGATTACTGGCTGCACCGCCAGCTTTGAAGGAACTTGGAAAAAATGTGATACCTGCCCGGTAGGTAAATATCGAAGCGGAGGCTGTGGGGGCTGGTGGGAGGATGGACGTTGGGTTCTACCGAAAGGCGGTGTTGACGGAAAGGGCGAGTGTGTTTCCTGCCAGAGCTGTCCAGAGGTAAGTTATTCGATTGGTCTTTCTACTCTGCCTTGGTGCATTTGTAGCGTTAATCTGATCCACCGCTTAAAGGGTTCTTATCTCTCCGGATGTCGGGGTCGAAGCGCCGGTAAATGTGCCGTGTGTCGAACCTATGGAGACTTGGAAATCACGGTAAGGGATAGTCAAAGTAGTGCCTTCAGCCAGGGAGTGTATCTCGCCGGATGCGGCAAAGGGAATGCGGGGCAATGGCGCCTTTGTGAGAAGTGCCCTGCCGGACAATACAGGGCAGACGGTTGCGGTGGCTGGAAGGATTCCGAATCGTCGAGGTGGGTATCAAGATCGGTAGAGGGTACTGCCAGGTTCGGATGCGAGGCCTGTAGTGGTTGTCCTCTTAGTTTCTACCGTTCAGAATGCGGAGGGCGTTCAAAAGGAAAATGTGTTCAATGCAAGACATTTATGGATCTCGACAGTGACATAAGAGAACTGCACGCCGATCAAAACAGCCCCGGGATAAAGCTCGCGGATTGTGGTGGTATGAGCGAAGGTCGGTGGGCGCCCTGTGAGATGTGCCCCAGTGGCTCATATATGCCGTTTGGTTGCGGAGGCTACAAAGACAAAACAGGCCAATGGGTCGTTCCGAGCGAAACAGAAAATCTTTTTGGTTTGGCGGAGTGTAAACCCTGTCCCCCGTGCGGCAAA
>JACLAD010003442.1_pt1 | contig 14416 bp, 14 predicted proteins | sample 8027901 | NCBI WGS metagenome assembly JACLAD01 (sample SAMN15725071, study PRJNA655200) | protist metagenome | isolation source: fluorescence activated cell sorting (FACS) single amplified genomes of... | place: Spain: Blaines Bay Microbial Observatory, Mediterranean Sea | collected 2016-07-05 | reverse complement strand
TGAGAAATAACCGAAGGCAATTTCTTTGCGGTCTTGTCACCGTTCCTTTCTTGGGCGCTGCCCAATTGCGAGGCGCGATACACAGGGTCCAATCCACAAAATTACTCACGAGGATCCATGTATCTGGATCGATAGCTCAAACGACAGCCTTCGACTCCGCTTACTCGGCGGCCAGTGGGTCCACGTTATTTTACACTGGGTTCACCCGAAAAGATCGTTCTGGGCTCATCTTCCCCTCTTGGGATGATCCGTTTGTTTATGATGCTGGTGGGAAACAGTTCGCCTTCGCTGATCCAGACTTGCGAGCCGACAGGTTCGGTGTAGGCCCAAGCGAGAGCGGAGAGGAGAATTTGCGGCTGCTAAACCAGCTTATCCGCCTCGCTTCACACGAAGCAGCAGGATCAAGCGAGAGACGCTCGGTTCTTGTGCCGCCAGCCTCTGGAGCAATTGCCCTCGCTGGAAAAATCGTGATGCACAGCCATGTCACCCTGATCAACCAAGCACACCTCAGATTTGAAGGGCCTCCGTCGGTAGGCCATTTCGTTCAAGTCACTCCCCCGGTGCCGATGCGGCAGCCCGGGCGGTTGCGAAATGTCGAAATCACCGGTGGAGGGATTTTTGATGCAAATCATGTCGGCAATACAAACGCGATCGCCGTTGGCAATCGTGACAACAACGATCCAGATGGCCTGCTAGACGTTTGGATCCATGATGTCACCGCCATCAACGCGGTTCATGGTGGGCCTCACATCGCCGACGACGAGAAGCTATCCGATGTCGTGCGGGGCGGCGGGAAGGGTTTGACTGTACAATTCGGTGCTAAGAACGTCTTGATCGAACGCGTCGTTGCGCGCGACTGCGATATCGGACTCTCGATTGAGGGAAAGCACACCCGAAATGGATTTGTTCGTGAAGTGACTGTTAAACGCTTCGAAGCCAACCATTGCAGCTTGATGGCCGCCTACCTCTCCGGGAGCTACAAAGCCGAAACCTATGGTACCGCAAGTCAGGCCGTGATCACTGATTTTGCAGCGATTAATTGTGCTGATGGAAATTTATTCCGGACCAGCAACCCGGTCGCCGCCGAACTGGGGGTCATTACATGTTCAGCAGCAAGCAATATTCGGTTTCAGGGCATCGTTCGCAATCAGGGAAGACGAGAAGGCAATCAAATCACCCTTATTCGCGGCTCTCATCGCGACTGTCAGTTTGAACTGTCTGTCGAAACGCCTCGGATTAGAGACCTTGTTAATGCTCAGCCGGCGCCAATTTCCAAACAAAGCAAATCAAGCAGCAAAGACAACCGGTATTTGATCGACGTTTTTCTCAGCGCCAACAAGGCCTTCCCCCTTGTGGGCTACCTTTTTCGTGAAGCAGAATTCCAACTTGGCCGATTCGAAGCACATGTTGTTGTTCGCGGGCGCTCTATTTCAAAGCTCCCGCTACCCGAGAGGATCGCAAACTCTAATGGATTTGACGGGCGAGGCTTGGTGCAAAATATGCATGATGGCCAGTCATATCAATTGCGCAGCTATGCACGGTAGAGGCACTCCTCGCGAGAAAAGATGACGTGCCCGTTCTTCGCTAAGCCCAAATCAAAAGGTTGTGCGCAAGGTTGACGGTAGGGCTATAGAGCGCAGCCTGAAGGTTTAGCTGGCCTGCGCAAATAGGTTTCGTCGCAGTTGGGACGCGGCGCCTTACGAGATCCCTAGCCACGGTATCGAAGAGTTTTCAGGTTCAAACACATGCCGGCTTCCGAAGCGCAGTTTAGTGACGCAACAAGAAGTTCAACCGGCGATAAGCCAGGAGTTTCCAACTCCGCGAGCAATTGAAGCCACGTGCCGACCTTCACACCACAGCTCGGCTGACCTCGCCCAGCTTTCCGAGCGCAGAACTTGGATGGCCGAATTGGGACAAGAACCCTCAAACTCGATTTCTTTACCAGCACAAGCGTGTTCGCCATCGAGCTTCAGTCGAAATGTTCGCATCATCTCACCTTTTTCGAACGAGTCTCACTAGCGAGACACCACAGACTTGCGTCGTTCGCGCAGTAAAGCGAAAGTCAAAGAATATGGAGCTTACACGAGCTTGCCCGGCGCGATTGTAGAGATTCGCCAACCACTGCATAATCACGAGCGCTGTCAACCGTAAGGCGGGGCCTTCATTGTGGACACTGAAAATTGGTCACCCAGGTGCATCGATCCTCCCAACTGTCCGAGACAACTCGTTGTTGACTCAGGAACGAGGCGGATTGGCATGCGTGAAGGATAATAAGAACGCCGAAGCTTGCTTTCTTTCTTAGATGAAGCCGGCCCGCATCAATTCGACTGCGCATTGCGCATCCAATTGCCAATATTCCTCTTCCAGACGTGCGTAGGTCCGGTGATGCATTCCCTTGGGGCGACGGATGGGCATTTCCCAACCCTCTTCGCAGCCTAGCCGCCGCTGTAGGCGGAACAGGCGCTCAAACAGGTTATCCCTCTTCGTCTGGCGCTGCGAGCGGTAGGCTATGCCCCAAGCCTTGCGACAGGCGAATACGTCGCCACCGGCTGGCATGAAGAGCTTTTGGATACGTCTCCCATTATGCGGACAATGCATCCACCAGCGCCTGCCGCCTAAGTGAGGACGGGTGTGACTTAGCCGGATAGGCTGAACGTAGGACTTAGCTGAATCGGTAGCCCACTTTGTCACCGTGAAACGCAGCTCAAGGACTGAGTTTTCTAGGTCACGCATATCGCAACTGTAGCTCACATTCCCAGACGGCTGCCCCCCGCAACTCCAGCCGAGCGAACCGCTCTTCAGCGCGCCCTCCTCTGCAAGACCTTCACGCAGCATCCAAGCGATATCGATGCGCAGCGCCTCTTCGGCCAGTGACCTTCCGCCCTGCCGTCATGGATGCGTGCTAGCGCGCCGCTAAAGAGCCGACAATTTTTTCCGAAATCATCTGTGAAATTTGCAGTTTTGCAAATGTGAGCGACGCCTACGCACATTGCGTCACCGCCTCTATTTCGGCTTATTTTAAACGCCCTCGCGCGCGGGCGAGAAACTGTAATAGCGATTGGCTGGGCCTCACCACCCGCCATCCATCGGGCGAGCGGAAGGATGAGACCACCCCCTCCCCCGCCATTGAGCTAGTTGCGTGTCCTATTCCGCTGCCAAGCACCCGCTCGCTTACCGATGACATAGCTCTGATGACCCCATGGCTTATGGCCATAGCCCAGCAGTCCTAGGTCCGCTTCATTTTGCGGGGGTGAGCATTTCAGCATGTAATTGAGCTTGCCCAACAGAGCTGCCTCGTACTGCCATGGATTTCGCTGCGCATTGTAGGCGGAAGCCAGCCGCCTACTGTCGACAGTTCCGGTGACATAGCGCCCAGACAGGATCACCTTGGCCCAGCGGAGCGGCATTGTACGGAAAAGCTCTTCGAGTTCGGCTGGCACGTGCAGCAGGATATGGGCGTGCTGACCGAACACTTTCCCGCAATCCTACACCCAGACCCACGGCATGCGGTAACCGTGGTGGCGCATCCAACTCCTTGCCATGCTGACAAAGTGTCCCGTTGCCTTGACCGCATCCACCGGCTCGATACCAGCCATTCCCCATGCCAGCGTAATGAAACGGCTCATGGGCATATCGGCGTACCAGGCGTCGAAAGCGCGATCTCGTATCATGCGCCCTTGCCGTTGGCTGATTTGCCAGGACGGACGCTCGCGGAAGTTGCGCGCACCACCGCGCTTCAGGCTAGCAGGCGGCACGGATAACCCTCCTATAATAGGGAAGGTATCGGGCGCAAACTAAAGCACTGGAAGATATCAGTTTTGCCATCCTAGGTTGAAACACCCGGAAACGATCGGTCCGAAGATTCAAAGGCGCACCCAGAAACAACAGGCTTTATGAGGAAGCGGCTGATTGGGGCGACTAGCAAGCAGGCCAGTCGCCCCGACCATGTTAGCCGCTACGCCTTTTCGGTGGACGGCTGGGCCATCCTTTGGCAGGTATGCTGCATCCAAATGGAGAGAACCAATGGATACGAGCGCTGATAAGGTCTCCAGCCTTATCGGCGCTCTTGCATTTCTGCCGCCGGATCAGTCATTCGCGGCGCTGCCGTCTAGCGACTGATACCACCGCTCAGCGTCTGCGCACCGGATGCGAACCGCGCGCCCGATACGGACATGGGGAACGTCTCCGCTATCGCGCAAACGATAGGCCGTGGAGCGGCTGATGCAGTACTCGTCGCAGAAGTCTTTGATAGTCAGCAATGCTGCCATGATAGTCGTTCTCTTATTGCGCCCGTTTGGGCAGTGAAGCGCAAGGCTGAGACAAGCGGGCGTTCCCCGATTGTTCTCGAACCTCACCGAATCACCATGACGACCCACGGCTCGCAAGGGAAGGCAATCAGGCGTCGAATTTTCCGGATTAATCGCGCTTCCCTTGTGGATAGTGGGGTTGCTTCGCGACCACGCACACCTCTTAGCGGGCCGCCCCTTCGAGACTGGGCCGCATTGGTGCGAATTCACCCCCAAGTCTCAGCTTGTCGAGGTAGTCACTCCACCACTGTGCCATCTTCACACGCTCGGCCCAATGTTGACCACGCGCATAGGTGCCGCGCACCGCATTGCTATGGCCGTGCGCCAACGCTCTCTCAATTGCATCCGCGTTCCAGAGGCCGCTTTCGTTCAGCAACGTGGACGCGGTGGACCGAAAGCCGTGCGCGGTAGCTTCGTCCTTGGCAAAGCCCATGCGACGCAAAGAGGCGTTCATCGTGTTCTCACTCATTGGACGTCGCGACGTGTAGACTGCGGGAAAGACGTATCCCTTCGGACCGGTAAGGGCGCGCAGGTCGCGTAGGATCGCCACCACTTGTCTCGAAAGCGGCACCGAGTGCTCGCGCCTCGCCTTCATCTTTCCAGCCGGGATTTTCCAGACGCCCGATGCAAGGTCCAGCTCCTGCCATTCCGCGTGGCGAAGCTCACCGGGGCGTACAAACACATGCGGCGCAATTTGTAGCGCTGCCTTGCTAACCGGGCTTCCCGAATAGTCATCGATAGCACGCAGCAATTCGCCAAGCTTCGCCGGTTCCAGGATTGCTGCGTAGTGTTTTGCCTTGGGCGCAATCAGCGCACCAGTGAGCAAAGCGGCTGGGTCCGCCTTCGCCCTGCCACTCGCAACGCCAAACCGAAAGACGCGACTGGCGAAGCTACGCGTCTTCTTCGCGGTTTCATAATTGCCCTTAGTTTCAAGCTTCTTGAGCGCGGCTAGCAGAAGCTGCGGATCAACCTCATTTATCGGCATATGCCCGATGGCCGGTTTCAGCAGAGACAAAAACCAGCGAACCTTGGAGACCGTGGCGGCTGTCCTGCCCTCGGCAACCATCTTGTCGATGAACTCTTCCGCGATCCTCTCGAAGCTGTCGTCGGCGCTGAGTTTTGCAGCGACCTTCGCGCGCTTGCGTTCAAGCGACGGATCGACAGCGGCTTCGACTGATCTGCGCGCTTCGTCTCGCCGCTTACGAGCCTCGGCAAGTGTGACTTCGGGATATGCCCCCAGCGCCAGCCGCTTTTCTTTGCCCCCGAGTCGGTATTTGAAGCGCCAGAGCTTCGAGCCGCTGGGGAATACCTCAACGTAGAGACCCTTTGCATCAGCCCGCTTGAAGGGCTTCTCGGCTGGGCGGAGAGCGCGGATTGCGGTGTCAGTAAGCGCCATTTGGGGGCATGACCTTTCGCCTAGGCCGCCTGATCCAGCAATATGCCCCCAGCCATGCCCCCAATTTTGACGGATTTGCCAGAAACAATCGCGTGCACCCAGCGACAGTCATGACGCTAAAATGCCTGCTTTCCCGCGGTTTGTCGATACATTGGGGGACGCTGATAAACAGCAAAATGGTGCCCAGAAGAGGACTCGAACCTCCACGCCCTTGCGAGCGCCGCCACCTGAAGACGGTGCGTCTACCAATTCCGCCATCTGGGCACTTGTCGCTTGCCGGTCATCGAAGCTCGGCCGCGGGTAGGGGCGGGCCACTAGCGAAGCAGCGGGGCACCTGTCAACGCCTTTCGCACATGCCGGAACGCTTGCCCAATATCACGGGTTGGGGCTAGGGGCGCAGCAGGAATACCACCTTCGAGGAAACAGGCGATTATCATGGCGAAAAGCGGGGCTCTGAACGGCAAGCTCGTGGTGCTGATGGGCGGCAGCGGCTTCATCGGCAATTACGTCGCGCAGGCACTGCTCGAGCGCGGCGCGCGCGTGCGGATCGCCAGCCGCCACCCCGAAAAGGCCTTCAAGCTCAAGCCGCTCGCCAATCTCGGCCAGATGCAGTTCGCGCGCTGCGATGCCGGCGACCGGCAATCGGTCGAGCGCTGCATCGCCGGTGCAGACGCGGTGGTGAACCTCGTGGGGGCGTTCAGCGGCAATCTGCGCAAGCTGATGGGCGAAGCGCCCGGCTGGATGGCCGAGGCCGCCGCAAAGGAAGGCGCCGAGGCATTCGTCCAGGCCAGTGCGATCGCCGCCGAACCCGAGGGCGAGACAGAGATCGAATATGCGGCCGCCAAGAAGATGGGCGAGGACCGCGTGCTCGCGGCTTTCCCCAAGGCGACCGTGCTGCGGCCAAGCATCCTGTTCGGGAAGGACGACAATTTCATCAACATGTTCGCCGGGCTGATCTCCACCCTGCCCGTGCTGCCCGTTTTCGGGCCCGAATCCGAACTGCAGCTCGTCTATGTCGACGATGTCGCCGAGGCGGCGGTGCGCGCGCTCGAGGACCCGGGAAAGCACGGCGGCAAGATCTATGAACTGGGTGGCCCCGAGACGCTGTCGATGATGGAGATCAACGAGGCGATCGCCGCTGCGCAGAGGCGCAACCGCACCTTCCTGCCGATGCCCGACGGTCTCTCGGCGACCTTCGCAGCGCTGCCGGGAACACCGATGGGCAGCGACCAGTGGAAGCTGCTCAAGCAGGGCAATGTGGTCTCGGGCGAATATCCCGGCTTCGACAAGCTCGGCATCGAACCGCGCCCGCTCGAACTGTTCCTCGACCGGTGGATGGTGCGCTATCGCAAGCACGGGCGCTTCCACGCCGAGGCCGCCTGACAGCGAGACGCGCGGCCGGCTCCGCGCGATGCGGATGCGCGCCTAGCCTTCGATCAACGCCACCGGTTCGACCAGCAGTTCGGTTCCGCGCGCGCCGACGATGCGGACGCGCGCACCCGCTTCGGCATCCTCGCCGCGCGCGGTCCATTCGCTGTCGCCGACTTTCACCCGGCCGGTGCCGCTGTCGATCGCCTGCGTGACCAGCGCGGTCTCGCCAACCAGCCGGCCCGCGCGGTTGTTGAGCAGCGGGTCGGAGGAGACGATCGGACGATCGCGCAGCCAGCGACGCGCGGAAAAGGCGAAGATCAGCGATAGCGATACCCAGGCGATGACCTGCAAGGCCAGCGGCGGGGCGGACACGAAGGCCAGCACGGCGATCGCCAGCGCGGCCATTGCCAGCCAGATCAGGTAGACCCCGGGCACGAGCATTTCGAGCAGCGCGAGCGCCAGCCCGATGACCAGCCAGATCCAGTAGGTCTCGATCCCGTCCATGCCCCCGCGCCTAGCTGTCGCGCGAACGCGGCACGCTCGGCCGGCGAACGGGTGCACGGTCTTGCGGCGGGGTGATCGGCGTGCCCGTGTCGGAGGCGCGGTCGCCCTCGGCGAAGGTGCCCTTCACCAATTCGCCGATCCCGCCCAGCGAGCCGATCAGCTGGGTCGCCTCGACCGGGAACAGGATCGTCTTGGCATTAGGGCTGTCGGCGAACTTGCCCACCGCCTTGGTGTATTCCTGCGCGACGAAGTAGTTGATCGCCTGGTTGCCCGAAGATGCGATGGCGTTGGACACCATTTCGGTCGCCTTGGCCTCGGCCTCGGCCGCACGTTCGCGCGCTTCGGCATCGCGGAACTGCGCCTCGCGCTTGCCCTCGGCTTCGAGGATCGCGGATTGCTTGCGCCCCTCGGCACGCAGGATCGAACTGGTCTTGTCGCCTTCCGCCTCGAGGATTTCGGCGCGTTTGAGGCGCTCGGCCTTCATCTGCCGTGCCATCGCCTCGGAAATGTCCATCGGCGGGCGGATGTCCTTGATCTCGACGCGGGTAATCTTGATCCCCCAGGGCGAGGTCGCGTGATCGACCACGCTGAGCAGCCGCGCATTGATTTCGTCGCGCTTCGACAGCGTCTCGTCGAGGTCCATCGACCCCATCACGGTGCGCAGGTTTGTGGTGGTCAGCGCGAGGATGGCGTTGTGCAGGCCCGAAACCTCGTAGGCCGCCTTGCCCGCATCGAGCACCTGGAAGAACACCACCGCATCGACCCCGACCATGGCGTTGTCCTTGGTAATGATTTCCTGCCCGGGAATATCGAGCACCTGTTCCATCATGTTGATCTTGTGACCGACGCGATCGATGAAGGGGATGATCAGATGCAGCCCGGGGTCGGCCGCCAGCGTGTATTTGCCGAGTCGTTCGATGGTATAGACATAGCCCTGCTTCACCACGCGCACGCCCATCATCAGGAACAGCACGACCAGCAGGACCAGCAGGATCAGGACTAGCGAACTACCAAGCATCGGGACCCTCCTCCAATTGCCCGCATGGTAGCGCACGCGCGGAGCGCGGCAAGCGAAAGCGTGTCAGAGCGCCCGTGCGTAAGTCGCCAGCAGGCGTGACCAGGCGCGTTCCGCTTCCGCGCGGTCGTAGGCAGGGGAATCGGGCACGCACCAGCCGTGGTCGGCGGCATAGACCTCGACTTCGGCTGCGGCGCCCGCTTCGTTCGCCGCCGCGCTGAAGGCGGTCTTGGCGGCAGGGTCCTTGGCATCGTCGTCTTGGGCGATCGCAATGAGGTAATGCGCATCCCCACGCAGCATGCGATGCGGGCTCTTTTCGCCATCGCGCACCAGCCCGCCACCATGGAAGCTGGCCGCCGCGCGTATGCGCTCGACCGCTGCAGTGCTCCAGACGGTGAAGGGGCCGCCCATGCAATAGCCCTGCGTTCCGATGCCGCGTGCGGTATCGACCGCGTCCTGCGTGTCGAGCCATGCGGTGGCCGCGCGGGCATCGCCCTGGATCGCGTCGGCATCGAGCGCGCTGCGCCATTGGCGCGCCTTGTCCCAGCCGCCATTGCCCGCGAAATCGGCGAAATCCTCGAACTGCTGGCCGGCGACGTCGCGATAATAGGGGTTGGCGACAAACACCGCATAGCCCTCGCCTGCCAGCCGCCGCGCCATCTGGCGCTTGGCTTCACGCAGGCCCGCGATATCGGGCCAGAACAGCACCAGCGGGCTGGCGGTGTCGGCGGGATGGACGAAGAACCCGTCCATCGTCCCACCGGGCGCCGCAAAACTCACCATGCGCTCGGTCAGCGCGCCTGCGTCGGCCGCAGCCGGTTCTTCCGACAGCTCCATCGGGGTGCACGCCGCGACACCCGTCGCCAGCGCCCCGCCGCCAAAAGCCCGCCGCGAAACCGTGCTGCGCGCCCAGCGCGCCAATTGCCGTTCATCGCACATGGATCGTCTCTCCTTGCCATACCCGCCGGGGCCGATCCTCGCAGGATGCAGCCGTATGGACAAGACTACGTGCGCGCGGCAGGATAGGTTTCATTGAGCGACGCAAATGTCGCCGGGGAGAGAGAGATGCGAGGGATGGTTTGGGCGGCTGCGGCCGCGCTGGGCATGGCGTCGGTGCTGGGCGGTTGCGGTTCGGGCGCGGACGAAATGCCCGCGGGCGGCATCGACACGATGCGGCTGGTCAATGCGGGCGCGGACCCGGCCAACTGGATCACGCATGGCGGAACCTATTCCGAACAGCGCTTCTCCCCGCTCGACCAGATCGACCGAAACAGCGTGGGCGATTTGGGGCTCGCCTGGTTCGCCGACATGGACACCGCGCGCGGGCAGGAAGCCACGCCGCTGGTGATGGATGGCAAGCTCTATGTCACCACCGCGTGGAGCAAGGTCTTCGCCTATGACGCCGCGACGGGCGAAGCGCTGTGGAGCTACGATCCGCAAGTACCCGGCGAAACCGGGGTCAAGGCCTGCTGCGACGTGGTCAATCGCGGGCTGGCCGCATGGGGCGACAAGCTCTTTCTCGGCACGCTCGACGGGCGGCTCATCGCGCTCGACCGCGATAGCGGCGCGGTGGCGTGGGAGAAAGTCACGGTCGACCAGGACAAGAGCTACACCATCACCGGCGCGCCGCGCGTGGTCGATGGCAAGGTGCTGATCGGCAATGGCGGCGCCGAGTTCGGCGTGCGCGGCTATATCGCCGCCTATGACGCGGCGGATGGTGAGGAGCTGTGGCGCTTCTATACCGTACCCGGCGACGAGGGCGATGACGCGCCCGAGTATCTGAAGGCCGCAGCCGAGACCTGGAGCGGCGATGCGCTGGCGGGCGAGGACGGCATCGGCGGCGGCGGTACGGTGTGGGACTCGATGGCCTACGATCCCGAGCTCGACCTGCTCTATTTCGGTGTCGGCAACGGATCCCCGTGGAACCGCGCCTACCGCAGCCCCGGCCCCGACGGGCGCGGCGAAGGCGACAATCTCTACCTGTCGAGCATCGTCGCGATCCGGCCCGATACGGGCGAATATGTCTGGCACTACCAGACCACGCCGGGCGAGACTTGGGACTACACCGCCACACAGCACATCGTCCTGGCCGATATGGAGATCGACGGGCGCAGCCGGCAGGTGCTGATGCAGGCGCCCAAGAACGGCTATTTCTACGTGCTCGACCGTGCGACGGGCGAGTTCATTTCGGCCGAGCCCTATATTCCGCTCAACTGGTCGACCGGCATGAGCGCCGACGGCCGGCCGCAGATGAACCCGGAGACACGCATCGATGTCACCGGCAAGCCCGCGCTGGTGATGCCCGGGCCGCTGGGCGGGCACAACTGGCACCCGATGGCCTACCATCCGGGCGAGAACCTCGTCTATATCCCCGCCTTCGAAGCGGCGATGCTCTATGCCCCCGAAACCAACTGGAAGCCGGACCGCGCGCGCGGGTTCAATATCGGCTTCGATCTGGGCGCGGGCGACCTGCCGCCCGATCTTGGCATCCGCCGCGAGGTGCAGGGCGCGATCAAGGGCAAGCTGGTAGCGTGGGATCCGGTGGCGCAGGAAGCGCGCTGGAGCGTCGAACACCCCGGCCCGTGGAACGGCGGCCTGCTGGCGACCGGCGGAGGTCTGGTCTTCCAGGGCAATTCGGGCAGCGAGTTCGCCGCCTACAATTCGGCCAATGGCGAGCGGCTGTGGCGCTTCGCAGCGCAGACCGGCGTGGTCGCCCCGCCGATCACCTACACGGTGAATGGCGAGCAATATGTCGCGGTGCTGGCCGGATGGGGCGGCGCATTCGCGCTGTCCGCCGACGGCGCGCTGATCGACAACATGCACCCCGTGCGCAACATCAGCCGCCTGCTGGTGTTCAAGCTGGGCGGCACCGCTGCCCTGCCCGAAGAACCCGATTTCGCGCTCGCCCCGCTCGACCCGCCGCTTTCCAAGGCGAGCGCGGAAGTGATCGAACTGGGCCGCACGAAATACGCGCGCTATTGCGCGGTGTGCCATGCACCGGGCGCGGTCGGTTCGACCGAACTGCCCGATCTGCGGCGCTCGGGTGCGCTCGAGAACCGCGCGGCGTGGATGCAGATCGTCCACGGCGGTGCGCTGAGCGACAACGGCATGGCGAGCTTCGCACCCTCGCTGAGCGAGGACGAGGTCGAGGCGGTCCGCCAATATGTCATCAAGCGCGCCAACGAGGACAAGGCGATGGAGGCAGAGCGCGCCAAGACGCGCGTCGCGCGGCGCTGATCAGCCCCTGAACACGACCGTGCGCTGGCCGTTGAGCAGGACGCGCTCTTCAAGATGGAGGCGGACCGCCTCGGCCAGCACGCGGCTTTCGATATCGCGGCCCTTGCGGACAAGCGCGTCGGGCGTATCGGCATGGCCGATGCTTTCGGCATCCTGGTGGATGATCGGCCCTTCATCGAGATCGGCAGTCACGTAATGCGCGCTGGCGCCGATCATCTTGACCCCGCGCTCATAGGCCTGGTGATAGGGCTTGGCGCCCTTGAAGCCCGGCAGGAAGCTGTGGTGGATGTTGATGCAGCGCCCAGCGAAATGCGCCGCCTGTGCATCCGACAGGATCTGCATGTAGCGCGCGAGCACGATCAGTTCGGCATCGGTATCAGCCGCGATCTCCCGGACGCGTGCCTCCTGCTGCGCCTTGGTGTCGCGCGTCACCGGCAGGTGATGGAAGGGTATTGCGCCCGTATCCGTGTGACCGATCGCCTCGCGCGGGTGGTTTGACACGATTGCGACGGGTTCGATCGGCAATTCGCCGATGCGCCAGCGATAGAGCAGATCGGCCAGGCAATGGTCGAACTTGCTGACCATGATCATCACCCGCCGCGGCCGGTCGCGCTGGGCCAGCTTCCATTCCATCGCGAGAGTATCCGCCAGAGCGGCGAACTCGCTTCGGATGGTGTCGCGAGGGGTGTCGCCGGGATCGAATTCGACGCGCATGAAGAAGGCATCGCTCAACCGGTCGTTGAACTGCTGCGCTTCGAGGATATTCCCCCCGCGCTCGAACAGGAAGGAAGAGACGCGCGCGGTGATGCCGGGGCGATCGGCGCAGGACAGGGTGAGGACTAGAGGTTCGGCCATGGCCAGCTGTCATGTCCCGCCACGCACCACGCAGGCAAGTGCAAACGGCTTGGGATGCGCAAAACGGCGGTTTCAGTCGATCTCGAACACCACGCTGGTCATGCCGGACTGCCGCAAGGCGGTCTCCACCACCGCACGCTCTTCCTTGTCGAGCGCGGTCTCGCAACCGACCACATGCGCGACCGGATCCTGCAGGATGAACAGGTCGTCACCGACCGCGATCTGGCGGATTGCGCGCACGATCGTATCTTCCAGATAGCGCACGTCGGACACCACGGATTCATCGGAGGAGAAGCGGTAGTTGGCGCGCTGGTCCGCCAGCCGCTTGGTCTTGCGGTCGGTCAGTTGTACACGGTCACGGTAGATCGCAACGTCGAGATCGAGCGGGCGCCCCATCATCCGCGGCGCGTCAGCGCATCCTCGCTCTGTGCCATCAGCTTTTCGATGATCGCGGCGACCGGTTCTTCCTGCTTGAGCATGCCGACCGACTGGCCCGCCATCAGGCTGCCATTTTCGATATCGCCGTCGATCACCGCGCGGCGCAGCGCACCCGCCCAGTAATGTTCGATCTGCAATTGTGCTTCAGCCATGGCGATCTCGCCGCGGTCGAGCGTGCCCGCCACTTCGCGCTGTTTGACGGTGAACGCCTCGGTGCCCTTGTTCTTGAGCGCCGCACGTATCGCGCGCAAGTTGCTGATCGACCTGTCGATCATGACCGCGGTCGGGCTGGTGCTGGCGATCATCGGACCTTTCGGCACTGCCGCGCAGCCGCTCGCCTTCCGGCTGGTCAGCTGGATTGCACTGGCCTGGCTCGGCTATACTTTTTATCGCCCGCTCGCCCCGCTGGTCGGCTGGCTGCATGGCCAGCTTCATCTGCCGCGTGTCGCGCTGTGGATTGGGTTGACCATGCTGGCCACGATCCCGCTGACCGCAGCGATCTGGGTAATCGAATTCCTGCCGGGCCCGGTGCCCGCTCCCGCGCTGGACGATGCGTTGCTCGCCTATCTCAACGTGCTGGCCATCGGCGCGAGCGTGACGGTGGTGTTCTACCTGCTCGAACGCGGGAAGGCCGAGCCTGCAGCCGCTGCGCGCCCACCAAGCGCTCTCGTACCGGGCGAACCCTCCTCTGTTCCCGAAACGCCCCGGCAACCCGTATTCCTCGACCGGCTGCCCGCCGAACTGGGCACGGGGTTGATCGCGCTCGAGATGGAGGACCATTACGTGCGCGCGCATACCATGCTCGGTTCCGACCTCGTCCTGCTGCGGATGCGCGACGCGATCGCCGAACTGGAGGGGGTCGAGGGGGCACAGGTCCACCGCAGCTGGTGGGTCGCCCGCGACGCGGTAGAGCGCGTCGAGCGCGAGGGCCGCAATGTCCGATTGCTGCTGCCGCGCGGGCTGGTTGCGCCGGTGGCGCGCAGCCGCACCGCGGAACTCGCCGCGGCGGGCTGGCTCTAACCCGCTTGCCGTGCCGCGAAACGCGGCCTAATCGCCAGTGATGTCCACCTATTCCAAGACCGCCCGGCTGATGCAGCGCGGGGCCGACTTCCTCGGCAGCGAAACCGCGATCCTGTGCGGCGCGATGAGCTGGGTCTCCGAACGCAGCCTCGTTTCCGCCATATCCAATGCCGGCGGTTTCGGGGTGATTGCCTGCGGGGCGATGACGCCCGACCTGCTCGATCGGGAGATCGCCGCGACGAAGGCGCTGACCGACCGGCCCTTCGGCGTGAA
>JACLAD010011643.1_pt1 | contig 14418 bp, 6 predicted proteins | sample 8027901 | NCBI WGS metagenome assembly JACLAD01 (sample SAMN15725071, study PRJNA655200) | protist metagenome | isolation source: fluorescence activated cell sorting (FACS) single amplified genomes of... | place: Spain: Blaines Bay Microbial Observatory, Mediterranean Sea | collected 2016-07-05 | reverse complement strand
ACTAGTGTCGGATTGAAATACATTTTGGTCCGAAAAGGGTATAAATGTAAAATAGTCATATCGGATAGAAATACATTTTGGTCCGAACCCGTGTAAAATATAAAAATAGTCATATCGGATAGAAATTAATTTTAGTCCAGATATTCATACCGGATAGAAATCATCCTAAATATAGCTTAGCAATTAACAATATAAAAAAAATAGACACTTAATTTTTTAAAATCTGTACTTATTTTCGTAGACATTTCGTCCTAGGTACAAAAACGGTAGTTGGTAGTGTAATGTCGGTGTCTATATGTTACAACAAAATCGATTGTGACGGGGAGGTTTATAGCATTAAATTAGATGTAAGTACCATTATAATTATAATGTATATAGTATCACGTCAATAATTGCTATGATGTCTTCTTCTGTTGATGACACGCTAACACAATTAGAAATTAGTAACACTGCTGTGTACCTACTTTTTAAACCATGCCTATGTGTATGGTAAATGATGTGTTAGTATTAAACACTTATAGTTAATGTAAGTACCATTATTGGAATCGCACATCACAATGAGTATAGTCAATAATTGCAAAACCCTGCCTATGTGTATGGTAAATGATGTATTATACATTATACCTACTATTATGTCCAATGGTATGATATATAAAAATACATGCTATAGCACTACTGAACAAATAGTGAATACGAAAAAAGTTGGTTTTTTATTTTCCAATATGAACATAGCATTCAATATACACTTTAAACAACATACCATTGGACAAGTCCTTTACCACTACATACCATTGATTATTTATACCACAAAAAATATATGTTTCTATTATAGAATTATTGATAGAATTGAAATTATCGGATATTTTGTTTTTTTTCCATTTGACATGTATATTTAAGGATAATATAATAAAAAGTTTATGCATAGTATACATATCATAAGATGAATCAAAATTGATGATATTGATATCAATACTAATAATACCTGGATTTTTAAATTTCATGCACAGTGAAAACATTTTTCCAAAAGCTCTCCACGAAGTGAGAGCCTAAGCACTAGTTTCCTTAAAAAAAAGATATAGAAGATTGTTTATCATTATAATCCCAAAATATCATTTTTTATGATGAATTTAGTATGAGAATATCCTAATATTAAGATACAGTAAAATGTCAAATAAATAGGCTTGAAATAGCATTAACAAACCATGTACCTCACCCCACACAGAAATAATCTTGGAATAATTAATAATTGTAGTTGTTATAGTGTGCTGTGTATATAATTATTTTACAGGTAATATCATTACCATTTTAAGATACAAACACCATTCTCCCGTTTCTGCTCTAACTCATTAATTTTAAGGAATTTTTCAAGCAATGCTTAGTTTCTTCAAGTGAGATTTTTTAAGTTTTATGGTTGGGGATGGGATTTCAATGCTAGAATGGTAATAAATTAACAGCTAAATAGCACTCATAATTGGAAGTTGGATGTTGGCGAAAATTGGCATAAATTATATTTATATACATACATATAAACACACACAAACATGCGTAATATTGTTAAATATGTATATATATATATACTCTAAGTATTAACAAAAACAAATATATATAATATATATACATATATAGATCTGCCGAACAATATTACATATATACAGACGTGCGCGCCTGCAATTATACATATATATATAGCAGTATATACATATTTAATTAATCTATCTATATTACCACGAAATCACGAAATTATTACAACAAAAGTGAAACAATGGCATCTACATCGTTAGGTGTTAGTAATGATAATAATAATAATAATACAACAACGACGACAACAACAAGAAAAGAAACAACGATAGCAACTGAAACATCTGAGCAAATGACCGATAATGGTGGTTCGAATAACAATGTACTACGAAAAGAAAAGAAAAAAAAAAGTGGGAGAAAGACGAAGAATCAAGGACGAGCTGATCGATTGGAGGTAACAGCTGCAGTCTTACAAGATGAATTAACATTTTTAGATGACAACGGTGTTCTTGCGGAATTAAATGATGATTATCGAGACCGTTGGAAAAGGCAAGAAATAAAAATTGCAAAGTTAAAAAAACGTGATACGAAACGATTAGGAGTAGTAAAAAACGCAAGGGATCTGAAGCAAAACATATCAGAAAACTTCGAAGTAAAAAGATCCGGTAGTAAAGTCACGTTGAAGTTTGACAAAGACTATGGTGCTAACTGTTATCGTTTAACACAACTAGTTGAACAGTTTATATCACAAGATAGAGAAAGAAGGGAAAGAGAAAAGTTGGCTGAAAAAGCTTATGCAACATATTGTGATCGATATATTGAAGGAAAGCTTAATCAAAAAGGTGTTGATACTACCGATCCGCTGCAAAAATGGTATAATGAGAACAGGCAGAACGCAACCATAGACCGTAATAGATTACAAGCAGGGTTAAACGCAGGTGTGGAAGCTGAATTTTTTTCACAACAACAGAAAGAAAGTTTATTAAACATGAACGATTTAGTTAATGATTTATTGAACGATAAAGAGAAAGGGACTGATCCTTTGCTTGACCTTGTAAAAAGTAAAAGTTGTTGGGTTATTACAGATAAAAAATTAAATAATTGTCTAAAAGAAAAATATATTAATCAAAACGATTATTACAATATAGTTACAATGCAAAATTTGTTTAGGGCTGGTATGGGTAAATTTGTTGAAGATTTAAATATATCGGATACTTACCTTTACGAGCATACTAAATTCTATGATAGATTGTCAAAAAAGGAACTTGAGTTAAGAATGTCATACATTAAAGATTGTTTAGATAAAAACAATGATGAAGATGATGGTGGTGACGATGAAAGTAGTAGTAAAATCAATAAAGAAGATGATGGCAGTGACGACGAAAGTAGTAGTAGTGATTCCAGCTCTGAATCAGATGATGATGGAAATGATAAAGCAACAACAACAACTACTACAACTAAGAAAAGAAAAGCCCAACCAGAAAAAACGAAGAAAAAGAAAAAAAAACAAAAGACTGATTCATTGATTGGTAAAAAGATTTTATGGCTTGACGAAAGTAAAAAATCTGTTACGTATAAAAAATATATTAGAGGAACAATTATTGAAGAAAATATTGGTCTTCAAGGAAGGAAGGAATATGTTATTGAATTTGATAAAGAGCATTTTAGAGAATTGTTAGGAGACAATTATGATGCGGATGAAGTGTGGAAGAATAAACATGTTAATCGTAGTCACGCTAAAGGGTTACATAAAGAATGGAAGCAACAAAATAAAAAAAAATAAAATTACATACAATAAATACAAATTAAATTACATATTATATAGAAAATTATTTTCTACATTTATATATGACTTGAGTTGCAGTTAATTCACTGAACACTAAATTCCCTATATAATTCACCACCGATGCCTACGAAAAAAGATTTAGAAAAAAAACAAGAGCTAAAAGAAAAACCCGTAGAGTCTAAAGTTCCAACACCACTTGTCAGTAGTGAAAGTGAAGCTGATTTATTTAAAGAAGAAAGTGATTATTTATCTGATGATGTGTATCAAAGTGATGAATCTGATGATAGTTTAAAAACTTATAATAATGATTTAAAAAAAAAAAACCGTAAAGTTTATAAGAACATGTCCCCAAATTTATTAACTATATCTTCAGCCTATACTTATGTCGTTTAGCATATATATATTTAAATGGACGCATTGTTTAACTTTTCATTGTCATCGTCATCATCGGCGTTTTTCCCAATCTCTTGTAAATATCTAAGAATGTGTTTATTAGCGAATGCATATTAGGTACTTTATTGAAGTTATTAGAAAAAATCACTTATGAAAATGATGGATATTTAATTAAAAAATTTTATTTGGATTACACATCTTATTTCGTTAAACATATCCATAAAATGAAAATGAAATATGCCATGTCCACCACAATCCACAGTCCCCACAGTTTCAGAACATTACTAGTACGGGCTGCTGTTTCCGCTTGATGGTTTCGAATGGTTTCTTCCATTACACGTCTTTGCTTCATTATTTCCAATGACAATTTTTCAAAACGTAGTTGTGTTTTCTTTGCATCGCGCTGTTGGTCAAAATACGATGGTCCATACGACAAACACATTTCCGTACCTTTCTTTACGTCTTTTGTCACTACATAGACAACGACAGGAACATTATTGATTTTTACAGTATCCGCGTTGCTGTATTGTGGTGGGGTGTAAATTTTCATGTTCTGGCCTTCACCAAGTCTGTGGTTTGCAAAGCACAAGTGGTTACGTACAAGTAACCCATCGACGGTATAATTGTTGTCAAACATGGAATCCGAGGAACAATCCCATGAGTACTCGCTCAATTCATACTTCTCCATATTGTACGTTCCATATATGTTTGCACACGACGCAGCAATGATTATACCAGAGTATACAAAAATAGTGCCTCTCTCGAGGTCTTGCTTTGCAAATAAACCGTAATCTATCTTCCCGGTATTACTTGTAGCAGTATCATCACCACTTGCACGTCGTAACGCCTGTATCCAATTGACTTGTCCTATTTCAAGACGGTCATTGTAATATTTTTCCCCCTCGTCGAATATGGCTTTAATTTGTTTCTCAAAGCCATCTTCTTTAACATTCACGTTAATAGACGCTTTATTAAAGGTATACATAAGCGGCTTTGATTCACATGGAGTCTCTGAATTCGTCCAGGGACGAAACTTTGTACTTCTTGACCCATAATATTTAACATTGCATGCTTTCAATACAGACTCAGGAATACATGGTGCTGTACTGTACCCTAGAAATCCATACTTCTCAAGTAACTGATTGTAAGATTTTTGTGGATGATTTGCCATACGTTCGTCGTCAACATGTGTGACTGTGAAAGTGTTATTTATATACCCGTCTAACAAATCGGATATAAAAAAATGTTTATCTTGTTTTTGTAATTTATGTATTACGTCTTTAACAGAGGTTTGGATTTGCCGTTTAACAAGTGTATCTGCATTCATGGTATTGGTATTATGAATGTGCACGTGTATAGCTACACTTGTATGTATCTACCGTATCAGTAACTGTAAACAATAACAGGTAGATTTAATATAGACATATATAAATTTAGTACATAATGCATATAATATATAAGTATAATGGATGGTGTATAAGACATTTATGCGATACTTAAAAATCGCGACACTTGATTTTGCTAGAGAGCGCAGTTTGCTTAGTACTCCTTACTACCTACGGAGGCAATTTTACTGTATGAAAACCCAGACCTGAATCTGGCAATATCGGCCGAAGAAAGAGTCTGACACTGATCTCCGACCTATGACGTATATCAAATGAGGATTGGGAGTTTCCATTTGGAGCATACGAGTTTTATGTTTAAGGTAAATTCATGACTGTATGCATGAATAAAGCTCAAATAAATGAATTATTTGGCAAATTTATCCTAACCTAAACCGACGATTTTGTGACATGGCAATATTTTGATAAATTTGGCTAGTTCCCTTAATATATACCATACTAGTGTCGGATTGAAATACATTTTGGTCCGAAAAGGGTATAAATATAAAATAGTCATATCGGATAGAAATACATTTTGGTCCGAACAGGGTATAAATATAAAAATAGTCATATCGGATAGAAATTAATTTTAGTCCGGATATTCATACACAACACTCACTAAGATTCAACACTCACTACAAGCTTCAAATAGGAATAGACACTATGAAAGGAATAAACAGTATGTGACGGTTTATTTACGCCGACACAACACTCACTACGATACAACACTTTTTATTTACGCAAGGAAAATAACGGGGCGGGGCGGCCAGGCCAACTATAGTAATCTATTCTTAAATGAGAAACTCAATCTATAACGATTGAAGTTTCTAGCTTAAGTTTGAACGCTCCTCAGACTATTCATCTTTTTATTTATTGTTATCATGAGGAAATAATGTATAAAAATTATATATATTTATTGTTTACCTCTTCATAGTCATTGTCATCATCAGCATAATCCGTTCCTTTGACAATATCATACCATAGTTGAATATAGTTTCTCATGGTTTTTAATTTAACTCCTGAATACGTTTTTCCCAATCTCTTGTAAATATCAACACATACATCCCTTTTTAGAAGTTGACATGGCATTTCATTAGATATGCTTTGAAGTATTTCGACAATATCAGAAACATTTATACCATTTTGTTTCCACTTCCCATCTTTTGTATAATTGTTTCTCCATTTGTTGATATAAGGTGGGTAAGATAATTTTGTCAGATATTCTAACTCTTTGTCTGTAAATTGGATTTTAGCAAGATGCTTTCTCATAGTAACGCGAGAATTAGATACATATATTTTTGGTAATTGTATGTTACCGAATAATCGTGCATTTTTTTTCCCAAGCACCACCACTACTCTTTCCATATTACAACCTTGGCATTTGTCAAACGTTAACGAAAATGCTAGAGTTACTGCCATGCGAACAAAATTATCTTTCACATCTTGATTTGTATTTTTAGTACATGATACAAGAACGGATTTTTCAAGTACCTTTTTAATTTTGAATGTCTTATAACCGTTCCATCTGCTAATATTTTCCTTTTCGAATCGTTCTACCCATTCTACTTGTACAGTATCACCTATTTTAACACCCATTTTTAAGTTGTCTTTAAAAAGGGAATTTGACACTACAGTGTTATGATTCCTTGTACAAGAAATTTCATATTCTCCATCAACAAAAACAGTGATAAAATCAGGTACTGGGACGATGGCTTCTTGTACGCCATTTTTATATGTTAAATTGGTCAAAGTTTCGTTTACACTCTCTACATATAGATCATTGAATTGCCAGGAATGTAAATAACAACCAGAGCCATTCGCAGCTTTTTGTTTTGTATTGTAATTCTCCAATATCATTGCCGGTGCGCCTTTTACTAAATATTGAGCTGCATCACATCGGCCGTACAACAACTCTTCTTGTCTAGAAAATTGTGCTATTCCATTCGCATCAAGTGCTTCGGATTTGGAACCTGACAATTTTTTCGGTGCATAATATTTGTACAATATTTCGTTTTTTTCCTTAGCAAATCGTCGCGCTCCAATACCGTTGAATTTATGCCGTTCTATATTTGTTGAAACTAAAAAGATTGCATTTTTAAATTTTGGATCCCTCCGAAGAAGCTTTCTATCAAAATCCTGAATACTATCAAGCAATTCTTTAGTAATAGGGAATTTTTCAGTTGCAAATCGCGATAATTGTCTTGTCCATTCAGGATCGCCAGATGCGCGCTGTTGCTCTGTTAAAAATCGTGCATTGAATTTAGTAAACAAAGTTGCACCTTTCAATGCTTGCATTTTTTCTACGTGTTTCGAACCCATATTGAATTTTTGTGATATTGATTGTAAAACCGCTGCATGTGCTAACGATGTCCCTTTAACTGGCGGAATTTGCTGGAAATCACCACAAACAATGACGTGTATACCTATGAATGGTTTATCCACTTTTAAAATACTTGATTTTGGATGTTCTGGGTTATTCCTTTTGAATACTTCAAATGCGCTTTTTAAATTTTGATCGATTTTACAAAAATATTCGCTAGATAACTGACTGATTTCATCGATTAAAATAACATCAGTTGTGCTGATCAAATGTTGAATACTGGAAAGCCAGTCACTTTTTTCCTTTTTAGCGGCGTTTGTTTTGACATTTAAAGAAAATAATTTGTGACATGTTACACCTCGTTTTCCACCAATCTTTATGTGCGTACTAGCTTTACCTGTATAACTGGCACCTACAACTTTTTTTTTCATATGCAAAAATCGTTTAATCATTTCATTTACTAAATATGTTTTACCCGTGCCAGGCATTCCGAATATAGCACATAATAGTTGTTTCCCATCTAACACCAAATTAACCGATTGTTCAAAAATTTCAGCTTGTAGACCATGAATTGTATCAGGTGGCTTGCTGGCATTGTTTCTAGTTGTATGATGGTCATTAATGTTATCCTGAAATACTGTATCCACGTAATCCTTATCACTTTCGTCTGATATCTCATTGGCTTGTTTTAATTTTTTTAGATTATCGGATGCCCAATCTGTGTTATATATAGTTGCTGTATTCTCATCATATATTGGATAATGAGGTACATTCTTAGAAGTGGACGAATGTTTTACTTCTATTTCATTTAAGAAAGACGTTTTGTTCAATAAGTTGTTCAAATATTGATTTTTACGAATCCATTTCGACGCTTTTGTTTGATCAGTCATACTAAGAATTTGTCGCCGTTCATCGTCCGCCATTACCGTTTCATTCATTTCTTTTGGTGTCATGGTATTTATTTTTGACTTGTTTCGGACCTTCGCTGGTCTTTCGTCACGTGGAATATCAACCCATAATTTAGTATCTCGAGAACGCCATTTTGAATGAAGGCGGCGTTCCATAGCATTTGTTGAAATACCTTGGATGACATTTCGGTAATAAAATAAGTTGAATGCATTTCTATAATGTTGAACGTTAGAACTTTTATTAGCATGAACTAATTCAGTCGACGCGTTCCATTCTTGTACTATTTCTTGCCAACCTTCCCAAGTAAACGCTTTTTCCCAACGTTTATTTGTCCTTTTCGACGCCTTTTTAAATCCCCACTATAAGAAATTGGTTAGTATGATTTGATATGTGTATATGCATATATGTATAAATATACGTATGAAATGTAATAGTTTAAACGGACAAACCAGGTTTCGGTATATATGTATGAACATACCGGTATAAGCAGTGTTGCAAAATAATTTAAAAATTCTTGAACTCTGTTGTTAAAATGCTGATCGCTTTCATTTTTATATTTGTTTGGATACGGTGGCCGTGATCGGCCTGCTCGCATGACTACCACATGCTTGGATCTCATAACAACATGATGTGAATCTTTCCAAGGGTGTCCTTCCATGAATTCCAATCGAATATTTTTCTTTCGGCCACGCATTTGATTTGCAACAGGTTCCTTACCATCGGTATCTTTTTTGGGGGATGGCTTTATCCATACTTTATATTCTGCTAAAAATTCCACTAAATTGATATCTTCTAATTCTTTCGGACGATAATAATAATGGGTATATTGCTCACAAGTTGATGTTGTACCATTTTGATCTCGAAATGGAGTACTATAGCCATTGCTAGATCCTCCTTTGAACGTAGTTTCAAAGTCCTCGTCCAGATCGTCTTCGTTGTGATTTGTATGTTCATCTTCATCAATATCATTTTCTTCTTCGTTGCTATTGTTTTCTACCGGTAAGCTATTATTTGATAATGGTTCGATTGGTGGATCTGACGAGGTATCATTTTGATATCTATATTTTCCCCTTTCGTCAACCATAAATACCTTGTGTGCAGGAAAAGATGTCGGTTGCAATTTAATTATTAGATTTTGGCTCGTTTTAATTTGTTCAACTTTACCACACCGCCATCCATCCCATGGAAGAATATAAGAAGGAATTAAATCATGGTACTTCACCAAAACGTTGGTGTTTTCAAGAAAACTAGTATGACTAGTATCATCGTCGGTGTTATTATCTTTGTCATTATTAGTTGGTAATGCGATATTCGTATTTGTAATATTTGCACTTGTTGGTAATATTAAATTTCTCGAATCTTTATTATAATTTATCGTTGGCGATGTGGCATTCATTGCTGTTGTCGTTAAGTTGGGAATCGTTGTATCAATAGTAATATTATTATTATTTATTATTATGGATGGTGATGTATGATTATCGTCTACCTTAAGGAAAACAGATTTAGGCGAAAGTGTGATAACATCATTTAACATATTAATCCAATTTAATTTGATAAATTTAATCGCTTCCCATACAAAGGCATACCATGTTTCATGCGATTTATAATGTGGTTTGAGCTTTAATACGGATGCTGCAAGCTCTTCCATCGACATTTCTTTTGACGCGACAGAATGATTTATCATTTTCTGTAAAAAATGCTGAGCAGTTCTTGTGGAAGTTCCAGTATCTTCCGCTTTTGATGGATACATTTCCAATGATCTTCTACACATTGACATTAAAACCAATCGATGTCCGATATTTTTTTCCTCTTCTTTTTGCGTAGTGTATTTCACTGTATACATCATTACATTCTTAGCCGCACTTTCAGTTGCGCAGACTTGTGAATTCATATTGTAACCGATCACACCGAAACCATCCACATTGTGAATACTAACACGTTGATCATCTGGTTTTGATCGTCGTATATCGAAAACAAGTACTCGCTTATCTTCCAGCGGAATAGCCGTGCCTGTTGGAACATAGTAATTATTGACTTTTTCTGGTACCCCAGGAATAATTTCCCATTGTAACGAGTGTATCTCATTCATTGGAACAGGTTTTTCATCGAGTCCCAATTTTCGGAATAATTGCGTGAACTTTGTTTTATCTGCCAATGCTGCATCTACAGCTAACCTACACTGATCTTTACCAATTTTAAATTTATTACAAGTTCCCATGTGCTTGTGATTTATATCTTCAGCATTATGTTCCTTTCTTCTATTGACTATGTATAGTAGCAAGTTCTCATTATCGAAATACGGAGATTGCACTCCATCGTTATTAATTTGTTCTTTTTCATGTTGTATTCTTTCTCGGTATTTTGCCCATTCCATTTGTTCAAATGTATTGGCATTTTGATTGATACAACAATCAAGACAAGATTTTCGTTCATTTTTAGAATTCTCATCTGATTTAAATTCAGAACTGCTATCCACACTTGATGTTGCTGACCAGGTGGTTTCTGGAAGTGCAATGTTTGGGTAAAACTCATTTGTGTCATCTTCGTTTCGATATAATCGTCGTTTGGCCAATCCACTTTCACAACAATTAGGACAATTTGTGGATATGCGAAGGTCGGATATATTATTTAAAACAGTTTGCACACCATCGTCTTGCCAAAATTGAATGTGATTGAAAAATCGGATTCCAATACTATATGCAAACATAACGTCCGTATCACCACTCGATGTATTACGTAGGATGGCATCTCCGACGTAAAACGATTTTTCCATGGACGGCTTTTTTATCGTTTTGAGATAGTCCCACATCCAGGTACCACCATGTTCGTTGTTTTTACATAATGTATTTGTATCAGGTTTTCTAAAAGAATCCATTTTCGTAGCGATGCATGCGAACACGGGAAAATTAAAATGCATGAACAAATATTCAATTGAATCTATCTTCTCCTTTATACGTTGTTGTGTAGTATCAATATCATTAATATTTCCACTGATTGTTTTTTCATTCGTAAATATAATTATATCGTAACCTGCATTGTGTATTTGCTTAAAATGTAGTGGAATGGAAGCATCTACAAAATCACGAGGTAGGACAACTGAGTCATATATATCACGCCTTATTAAAGTATTATCCAAGTCAAAACATGCAAGTTTCTGTTCTTTTTGATTCATATCAAATGCAGCTTGAGAATGCAAGTTTGTTATCATAGATTTATTTATCGAGATCCAATTACCTGGCAATTTAATATTATGATAAGCATTTGAAAATGTAAAGCTGTGATTGGATGTTTTTGCATCCCATGACCCAGTGTTTGAAATATTGCCTGGGTTAAAGTCAGGAACCTTTACAACCCATTTATGAACATATTCTTTCGAATGTTTGCATTCGCTACAATAGAAATTACTGCATATAGGACACTGTTCTGCATCTTGCTGAAAACAGAATTTACATTCTTTTCTTCGTATTTCTGTATTATCATCGCTTAATTTATTTTTATTATACTGTTCCTTGGCAGCATTTACGTCGCAATTAGACAACAGGTGGTCTTTAATAAAGTAATCTGCTATCTTATACGTTAAAGTATGATAAGATGGACGTTTCAACAATGTCAATGGATATCGCTTTCGTGGTATATCTGTATCAATTTGTTTTATTTGTTCTTGTACATTTAATAAATCTTTTTCTACATGTTTAGTATCGGAATTTACTAACGAGAGATCATCAATCTGCGATTTTAAGTAATATTTTCTAGCCTTTAGCCCATCCCTTTTTCTAGCCAAATGCTTTTGTATTTTTATTTTTTTATTATATTGATCATGTACACCTTGTTCCATTTCAGCACATACCAATGAATCGATATATTCAATTAATTCTTGTCTTTTTGATTTGCTATTCATGAGATTTTGCATCATTGTTACATGCATAATGCCAAACAAAAGAATATGCATATGTAAATGGCCTGCATCGGTTGTCTCGTTTACACCTATAGCAGCACGCATAGGCCCCCATAAACCAACATTTTCACGATAGTGCCTCGTTTTCCTGGTTTTACCTGATGGTTCCATGCCAATCATATATTCAAATACACCATCAATTAGCAATTTAAACGTTTTCACTCGTGCAACGACGTTTTGGCTTATTCTTTGTATCCGTTTATTGCAATTCTTTAAACATTTGGAATATGTTAACAGTTCCTCCTTCTCATCTTCTTCATTTTGTTGGAAAGTAAATTTTAATGCTATCCTAGAAGCATCTGTTTGTGCTGTTATAGTTAGAAAGCAAGGAGATGCTGCGAAGAAATCTCTATATGCATTCATCTCAGACAACAAACTTCTTCGCTGGCCACTGCTCCAATCGATATCCGGTTGAGATATATGCACCATCTTATCCATCGCTTTGGTAAGCATTACACCTCGTTGATAAGCTTCAGTCTTTTTAATGGTTTCTATATTATTTTTCAACTGATCAATTTTGTGTAGTATCGTATTGTTTTTATTGTCTATGTTTTCATACATTGACAGAGTATATCTTGCTTTATCAAGTTCAGTATGTATTGCTATGGCGGCTTTCAAATATTTACCCATATTTGCATCGTTCATAGCGTCTACATATTCTTTGGCGCGTTCACTTCTCACCGATAGTTTGTGATTGACAGAATAATTGCATTGAAACCGTCTTTGGATATCAGCTAAATATATGATTAATTCATTATTTAACACAAAGCGTTGGTCATAAAAATGTGTTAAAAAATCAATAATTCGATCCAAATCCAGCCCGTCGGGAAATGTGTCAAGAGGAAAATCTGGTAAAAACGTTTCTTGTAATATTTCCCCTAAATGTTTAATTTCATTTTTCAATTCTCGTCTTAATTCGCCGATATAGTTTTCAATTTTTGTATCGAATTCGTTTGCAATAGCCGTTAACAGCACCCTTTGTTTGTCTATGATCGGATCTTTTGCTATAAAAGAATATGATGCACCATCACCTGACATAGATGAATGTTGCTTATCAGTATAGTGTCCACTTGTCTCTTTTTCCAAGGCATTTGTTTCTTGACTATCGCTAGTTACGACATTTTCTTGTGGAATACAAGTTTCAATATTATCCCAATTGACTGTATCATGTTTATATTTCGGGGGAATCAGTTCCATATATTTTTTCATTTTGTCGATTGAAGCTGTTAGACCATAAATTTCTTCGTTTAATTGCTTTGCTATTCCCGTCAATTTAGCTTTACTGCCTACAAATGAAGCTGATATATGGGTAGTTACATCTGATCGTGGCACTTTATGTACTTGCGAATTGATCTTTTCCGTTAAATCAGATTCCAGACATACAACGTGTCCTTTTAATCGCTTTAACCTGCCTGATATTTTGATATGTTTAGCACAGACAAATCTGAGAGATAATATCGCACGTTCTAACATGTTTAATTTAGGATATTTTGGCGATCTTGGAATCCTACCGATATCACATGTTTTAAAATAAATCCAACGAGAGTCAATGTTTTCATTGTTATATATAGCGTAACATTTGGGGCATAATAAAAGCGAATTCTTATTGAAGTTACAAAATTTATCCCAGTATCTTTTTAATGGGTGCAGGTAAAATCGCCCTTTTACTCCTGCGATATTGATTGTGAATTTCTTTTTTAACGTGCCATATGTAGGATTAATTTCAAGCTGATGGCGGACTTCGTTCCTATCTGTTTTTGTTTTGTCTATCCCAAAAGCTTTCCGTAGTCTTGGATCCATTTTTGGTATGTGGTCTATCTCAACGGGATTGCCTCTTGTTTTTGTTTTTTTTGCTTCCTTTTTTGCTTTATATTGATTTAGGTCGTATATGGTGCGAAGTATACGTACTCTATGATATGGCTCATTTTTAATATCAGCTTCTCGACCACATGTATTACATCGATGTATGCATACTTCACAATGCTGTGCGAACTTATTTATTATATCAGTACGTTTTTTACTTGTTAATATTTTAGGGATATCGGTGTCCATTGCGCCAGTGTTATTGCAAAGCATTTTTGACGTTTCGAGTATTTCTTTCTTTATCTCATTTTTCTGTTGTATTTTCGTTTCTTTTTCTGCATTCTTTTTTTCC
>JACLAD010003327.1_pt1 | contig 14422 bp, 12 predicted proteins | sample 8027901 | NCBI WGS metagenome assembly JACLAD01 (sample SAMN15725071, study PRJNA655200) | protist metagenome | isolation source: fluorescence activated cell sorting (FACS) single amplified genomes of... | place: Spain: Blaines Bay Microbial Observatory, Mediterranean Sea | collected 2016-07-05 | reverse complement strand
ATCAGTCAAGCGAATGGTACCGCGCCAGCTTCGCGTTGCTTAAATTGAAGGGATATTCTCCAAAAATATCGGCTACGGGATGGCTGAGCAAAGTCTATCGACAAGTTGTAAAAGGCCAATGGCTGTGATGAAGCAGACGGGCTAAAGCGATGCTCAAAGGGTTAGATATTCGCGATATTCTGATTATTGATCATCTTCAGCTGTCGCTGAGGGCTGGCTTGAACGTGCTGACGGGGGAAACCGGAGCGGGCAAATCGATCTTGCTTGATAGTTTGGGCTTCGTACTTGGCTGGCGTGGAGCGTCTGATTTGGTGCGCCAAGGGGCTGAGCGAGGCGAAGTAAGCGCTTGGTTTGATTTGTCCGATGACCACCCTGTTTTGGATTTACTAGGGCAGCATGGATTGCCTGTTTCGCAAGAGTTAATATTGCGCCGTATAAACGGACGAGATGGGCGTAAAACGGCCTGGATCAATGATCGCCGGGTGTCAGGTGAATTACTGCGCAAACTGTCCGAGCATTTAGTTGAACTGCATGGCCAGCATGATGATCGGGGCTTGTTAAACGCCAAAGGGCACCGTAATTTATTGGATGAATATGGCCAATGTGGCGCTTTGAAAGCGGCGGTTGCCAAAGCTTGGGGCGAAAAAGAGCGCGCTTGCAAAGCGGTTGAGCTGGAAATCGAAGCGGTGACAGAGTTGCGCCGCGAAGAAGAGTTTCTGCGCCATGCGGTGGCAGAATTAAGCGCGCTGGATCCAAAACCTTGCGAGGCGGATGCGTTGGATGCGAAACGGCGGTTGATACAGGCCTCGACGCGGGTGCGCGCAGATGTGTCCAAAGCCTATCATGCATTGGGGCGCGAGGGTGCTGAAGCTTTGCTGGATGATGCCCAACGCTGGCTGCAAGAGGCCGCGGCACAGTTAAACGATGAATTAGACGCACCGCTCGACAGTTTGTCGCGAGTGATGAATGAATTGCAAGATACACTGAATGAGGTTGAAGCGTGTTTAGAAGCAATCGGGTTCAATCCGCATGAGCTTGAAACGCTTGAAGAGCGCTTGTTTGCGATGCGCGCCTTGGCGCGCAAGCATGATGTTCATGCCGATACATTGGCTAACTTAGCCAGCGATTTATCCGCGCGTTTGCTGCGTTTGGACGCCGGCGCAGATAATTTGAACGCCTTGCGGGTGGTGCAAGCTGAAGCTGAAAATGCCTATAGCGCGCGGGCAGTAGAGTTGCAGCTTGCGCGCAGCGCTGCCGCCGAAAAGCTGGATCAAGCGATGGCCTTAGAATTGGCACCGCTGAAAATGGAGCGGGCAGTGTTCGAAACCAGAATGACCGCGGCCGCGGCAGGCCCAGAGGGGATTGATCAAATCCATTTTTGCGTGGCCACCAATCCAGGTGCGCCGGCGGGGCCTTTGGGGAAAATTGCCTCTGGCGGTGAATTAAGTCGGTTTTTATTGGCTCTAAAAGTATGCCTTAATGCGGGCAATTCGCACGCAACCTTGATTTTCGATGAGATTGACTGCGGGGTCGGGGGAGCCACTGCAGATGCGGTGGGCCGACGTTTGGCAGAGCTGGCGCAATCCGGACAAGTGCTGGTGGTCACGCATTCTGCACAGGTTGCCGCATTAGGTGATGCACAATTCCAAGTCAGTAAACATCAAACAGACAGCCACACTGTCTCGCGGATCAAACAGCTTGATCGTGAAGATCGCGTGGATGAGATCGCTCGGATGATTTCAGGAACGCAGGTCACGGATGCAGCGCGCGTGGCGGCTCGGGCTCTCATTGCAGGGCGTTGATCGGCGGCCCGGCGCCTTAATTTTGACGTAACAATTTACTGGGTTTAAGATGTTCAAGAGATCCATTTGGCGTTTTAAGCCACGCATGACATCCCAGGCTAAACCATCCTCTTGCTCCATAAATTTGAGCTTTCCCATGCCAATTCCATGCTCGTCAGTACAGGTGCCGCCCAAGGTCAGTGCGCGCTCGGCCATACGGTCGGAAATCTGCATTGCAGCGCTGTATTCTGATGAATTGTCAGGATCGATTGGCATATAAATATTTATTGAGGTTGCACCCGCGCTGGGGCGGCTTGCAAGAACGGCACAATAGCCCATTATGGCGCATCGTCCAAAGCGCGCTTCTTTCTTTGGGCGGCGCGGACCATTGGAAGCGGTCGCCGCCATATTCTTGACAGATATCAAAAAATAATTCGGTATTTTCAGCATTGCTGCCATGCAGCTCAAACAACAGATGCGGTTTAATGAGCATTTTAGCACCGGCATAGTCGTTAAAGGCTTGAGCGGTTGTACCATCAACGAATTCTATACGTGCCATGGGTAAGCCCATTTGTATTGTTGCGATCACCGCGTTTATGGCTTGCTCTATGCTGTCAAAGGCTGCGATGCCGGCGCTAATGGCTTCTGGCTGTGGATGCAGCTGCAAGGTAAGCTTAGTGATCAGCCCCAGCGGGCCTTCGGATCCCACCAAAAGCGACGTGAGATCATAGCCGGCAGAAGATATTTACGCGCCCGGTTGCCTGTCTGTATCACTTGACCATCCGCAAGAACAACTTCTGACGCTTTCACATTTTCTCGCATGCCACCATAGCTCACCGTGGTTGTGCCGCTTGCGCGCATTGCGGCTATGCCGCCCAGTGAGGCATTTGCCTATGGGTTAATCGGGAAGAACAGCCCGCTTGCGCGCAATTCGATATTCGGCGCTTCGCGGGTGAGCCCGGGCTGTACAAGAACGTCCATATTTTCAGCATTGAGCTGTATCATTTTATTCATCCGTGAAAAATCGACGCTGATCTTATCGCGCGGAGCCGAGGTATGCCCCTCGAACGATGTGCCGGTGCTCCACTCCATCACGGGGCATTCAAATTGCGAACAGATCTTGAGCAGGTTTTGAACCTCTCACGTGGTTTCCACATAGGCCACAGCGTCAGGCGGTATGACATCAAAATAACTTTCTGACCGGCCATGAAGGTCGCGATCCGACTTTGATGTGCTCAGGCGGCCGGGCAAAAGCTGCGACAGGGCTTTTAGGGTTTTGGCATGGCGCATAGCGCTGCCTCCTTACTGGGTTCGCCTTAATTTAACCCAAAGATCTATTCTCCGAAAAGATTGCCTGCGATCAAAGTTAACAAAATATCGGGTCGCTATGGCTCAGTCTCAAAGCTAGCGGTCTTAGAAAAATATATTTATGGTGAGGGAAACTACATCATCATCCGAGATGCCCGAGAAAGCCAAACCACTTTTTTGGCATCATAGAATTGGCTGCGCAATTCCAAACTGGACCAATCGTTTAGCTGCCGCGATGCTTCAAAGGCAATCAAAGATTGCTCTTGCTTTTGGTCCTGCGACATCAATTCCAAGAAACTTGTATCTTTGGCATTATTCAGAACAAGGCGTAAGCCTGCGCTGTAAAAGCGTCCGGCTGCCGCTTGTGGACAGGTATCATCTTGGCCTTACGCGATAAGCCCAAGATCCCAGACCTGTCCGAAAGCGCCATAAAGCGTATATTCCAAACCGGCAACCGCGGCGTCAAAGCCTGCCACAGATTGTGTTCCATGCAGGCTTTCCCATTTCAAAAGTGTTGGATCGCCGGTAAATTTTGTCTCAAACCCGATTATTTCCTGCAGCATGTAGTTCGCGTTCAGGGCGCTACTGTCGTGGTTTGGTGTTATAATCGGCTCGCGGGTTGTGCCTTGAAAACCGCTAACGGCGAAATCCCAATTGCCTGAAAAGGTTGAAAACCGCGCCGCAATATCGTCTGCCTCTTTGCCTCCAGAGCGTTCATATAGGGGCGCCTAATTTTGCCTCGCTCCCCTGATTTGCAGCCGCGTCGCTTTGGTTGATAACATCAACAACGTTCTTGCTTTCTGCCTTGCCTCAAAAGGTTTGGCGTTGATCGATATAAAGATCGAAATTGCTGAAGCATTGGCGCAGATAGGCTTGGCGTGCCTCAACCAATCTACGGCCCTTATCATCGGCATCTGCGCGCGCGATCAATTAAAGCTCTGCGCTACAGGCGTCAGAATCATGCTACGCGTCGAGCTTTAATTCAACCGATCTACCATATTTAATCGTTTCCTTAGCATGGCTTGGGAAATAGCTAACTTGGGGGGATATGGTCAAGTTGACTTCACCCGAGACGGCTGGCCCACAGGTCAGTAATATGCCTGCAGGCCAAGATAAACTAAGCGGCTTCATTTGATACGTTTAAGCGCGTTTTTTTTGAAAATCTTTTTCGGTCATCCCGGTTTGAAAGGCCCAGTCAGAAAATTTCAATTGGATTTTTTTGCCCGTCTGATGATTTTCCATACTCAGGGTATCTGCCCGCCAATATTGTCTGAGAAACTTATTATAGTTTGCATAGCAGAGTGTTTTTAATAGACTGTTTTTGCGATCGTAGAATTCGATTTTTTGCAGCCGGTATTCTTTTTTATCGATTCATACCAATTGGCGGGAATAGCCACTTTTACGGTCAACCGGATCATATTCCACCAAAAAACAATCGAACCCATTTACCTTTTCATCACGCAGATAATTGTAGGTGTATTTTTCGACTTCCTGGCTAGAGATATTCTCGTAGGCAAATTCGCTGCCCATGAAAGGCCCGGCTTTGTTGAGGAAGCGATGCTTTTCACGCGCTTTAAAGTGGTCAAAACAGCCATTGATCATCAGAGCCGGCCTTTTTCGTATGCGATAAAAAAGCGGTTCCGTGCACGTCAACGGGCGAGTCAAATATAACCAGTGATAAATCGCCCTCGTTTGACTCTTCTACGGTACGGTTTCTGATCGCGCGTTGGGTGGATTGGCCATGTTGGTCAGACAGAACCATAATTCAGTGTAGAGGTTGAATTTTTGAAACCCGTATCACGTCTGTCCAACTCGGTGGCTATCTCTAACCCCTTTTCAGGAGAGGCGGCCGCGGTTGAGGGAAGGCTAAGGCTTGTCGGGCCTGCAATCAAAATCAGGGGTAAAAATTTCATCTCTTTTTCCTCAAGATGTTGGCTGAATTGACGGTGTTTCTGGGCCATGATCGGCCGTGTGTTTTGGCGCTTCTGAGCGTGTATCTTCATCTAAAGAAATCAACAGCGCTGGCAGTAAAGTCAAGTCTGCAATCAATGCCATGCTCAAAGCGATGGCGGTAAGGCTAGCCATTAGCTGTTTAAGTCAAAGCTGGATTGCGCTAGAATAAGAAAGCCTGTCGCTAAAATGATTGCCGTAACCAAAAGCGCGGTTACAATTCCCGTGAAGGCAAAGGTAACCGTGTCTTTGGGCGAAAGCTTTTCATCGCGTCGCGTGATTTGATATTTGTTTAAAAAATGCACGCTATCATCCACCACAACGCCTAAAGCCATCCCCGCAACCACGGCAACAGCCATATTGATCTGCCCGACAAGCAAGCCCTAAAGGCCGAAGGCTAGCCCCGCTGGCAAGAGATTTGACACAAGGCTGATCACGCCGAGGCGTACGTTTTTGAGCGCGATCAAGATCACACTGCTGATCAGCAATACGGCAAAGAAAGTACCCGAATGCTCTTGATATTAAGCTCGGCGGTATAGGTAAACATCACCGTGGGCCCAACCGCATAGGTGTTGATGCCCAGTTCGTTGGCCAGGAAATCTTCAGCGCGTTGCAACCAAGCCCTGACTTCATTCGTGGTCATATCGTCAATCGTAACCACAATCTGCGTTGAAGATTTATTGATGTCCAATTGGTTGTTCAAATCCAGCTCATAGGGCAGGGACAGTTCATAAAGCAGCAAATATTGCGCGGTCAATTCGCGGCTTTCTTGCACTTCGTAAAAAGCCGGATCGCCGCCGTTTAGATCACGGTTCAAACGTTTGAACGTGTCATAGATTGATTGCACATGGATAACGGGCTCTTCATTCATCGCTCAATCGGTAAAGGCTGCGATCTTCCTGATGAAGTTGGGCGAGTTGATACCGTTTGGTTCACCGGAGCTGAGATCAAACTGAATTTGGTTGATGCCGGTTAAGTTTTGTCCAGTCCATTCTGAATCTTCGTGGAACTTGATCGATTCATCGAAATATTTCATGAAATCATCATTGATTTCATTCGAGGGGATAGTGGCTTTTACACCAGCCTTTTTTCTTAAAAAATCAGCACTGTGCGATATGATGGCGCGGCTTTTGAAATATTACATGCCGGTTTGCGGCTTGGGGCTCACCCAGATTATTGGTTATGGCACGCTGCTTTATTCTTATGCGGTGCTCTTGCCCATAATGGCAGATGAGCTTGGCCTTGGCCCGTCGGATGCGTTCGGACTGCTCTCGATTGGCTTTTTTTGGGTGGTCTGAGCGCGATACTGGCCGGGTTTGCGGTGGATCGCATCGGCGGACGTTGGGTGATGAGCCTTGGCTCCGTAGCGTCGGATGGCGGGCTTTGGGGGTTGAGCCAAGTGATGGGGCCGATTGGATTAACCGTTGCGATATTGCTCACCCAAATTGCGGCAATGTTTGTGCCTTACGATGTGGCTTTTGCATCAATTGCAAAACTTCGCCTTGGGCCGGCGGCGCAGTCGGTGATTTCGGGCATCACGCTATTTGGCGGCGTGGCGTCAACCATTTACTGGCCGCTGACCTTGGCGCTTTCAAATCTTTATGGGTGGCAAGTGACATGGCAAATCCATGCTACCAGCGTATTGCTTATTTGCGTGCCGGCGCATTGGTTCAGCCTAAGAGCGGAAAATGGGATTTACGCGCCCCTAGATAAACGCAAAAAAGAGTCTGAGATTTTGCCGCCTTTACAAGGCTCGGCCCGCCGCCATGCAATGATTTGGACGGTGCTGTCTTTCACCTTTTCGGAATATATTATGGGGGCCTTGATGTCGCTTTGGGTGAGCAATGTGGAAGCATTGGGGCACAGCGCTGCCGTTGCCGTGACCGTGGGCGCGTTGATTGGGCCTGCCAAAACGGCGGGGCGGTTTTTTGAATTGATCTTTGGCCGCGCGCTGTATCTTTTGATTACAAGTTTTATTTCTTTGGGTTTGATGATGATCGGGTTTTCTATCTTATTGGGTTTTGGCGCGACTGTTACCGGCTTGATGGTTTTTGCTGTACTTTACGGGATGGGAGATGGAATTAAGACGATCACAATGGGCACTTTGCCTTTAGCTTTATTTGGCCCAGCAGGGTTTGGGGCAAGATTGGGCTGGATCGCGTTCATCCGCATGTCAGTGAATTCCTCAAGCCCTTTTCTATTTGCTTGGATCACTGAGGCCTATGGCGGTTGGACATCATTTTCGGTCATGGCATTGTTTATATTCATGGAGCTTGGTGCGCTGGTGTTTGTAAGGCGGCATTATCAGTAACCGGGCTTTGCGCCATCAGATTATCAGAATTTCAAGTTCATAATTTTATATCACTTCGATATTTATTAAGAAGGTATTAGGCATGCCTGTGCTTCTAGCTTTTTAGAAAAGTATTAAAGCGAAGCAAAACTGCAATCTGGTTGTGGCATACAATTTGCTGTGTTCCCTTTAGCACTAAGATATTTGCGAGGAAGATTATGAAGCCAGACGTTGAAATTGTCCGCTCCAAAGAGTGGTTGGAAGAGACTTTGATTACACTTGAGAAGATCAAAGCAGGCGCAAAATCTTCGCAAGAAGCCATAAACTTCAATAAGTTTATATTCACACATTATGTTGTTGAGGCGTTCGGGGCTATTTTAGCTACAAAAGTAATTACGACCGAGCAGGCTGAACTGGTCCATAAAGTTGTGACAGAGTATTTAAGCGATGAATTGCTTGCTGCCCTTAGCGATTATGATCAAGAAGTCGTTCAAAATCTTCTTGTGCTGTTTTCTCAAATTGAGGCTGCGCCTCAGGCAGATCCGACAGAAGCTGTTACATTGGTCAATCCTGTCGAATGGATGCACGAGGCGATTGAAACGCTTTATCGCGTAAACCGCAGCTGTAAAGATCCCTTAAAAGCCGCGAAATTGAAACATTTCAGCTTTTCCACTTACGTCACGGAAACCTTTTTGGCGATTGTTTATCGCAAGGCAATTTTTGAAGCTGAAGTCGTTTTGGTCAATGAGATCATGAACAAATATTTTGACCAAAAAGTGTATGATCTTATGTCCGAGCAAGAGAAACTGATTTTAGAACATCTGATTCAGTTAGAAATTGATCAATTGACGATGGAGGTCGACTGGATTGTCCAAAGTACACAATGGGCAGGGCAAAGCATTTTCAACGGCGCCCGGGGTGCCAATGAATTGGCAACATCGCATATAGAGGCGTATACAACTAACTTTCAGATTGTGTCGACGCTAAATGATGGCGATAATATCACGATGAATTTCTATGCGATCACCTCGGAGGCGTTGGATATTAAGGGCAATGGAACGGTGCCAACAATCGCAACCATATATGCTACATATGGCAGTGGCGCAGTTGCGATAAGCCCAACCGATGGAAAAGTAACTTTAAGTGGTGTTTTTGCCGCGGATGATAAAATTACCATGACCATTAATGGCCAGGCGATTCAGACAACGTTTACAGATACCGATATTATTAATGCGGGTGCGATTGCGGTAAATGGCACATCTGCGGTAAGCGCGGGCGAATATTATATCACGTCGATGGGAACGACCGATTTTACAACCTCAAATTCTGTTATCAGCGCTTCGGTTACGTCTCTGATCGCGGACTCTAATGATGGAGCCAATTGCTTTGGCTCGATAATCGCTGTTGCGGCGAACACAATATCTTTAACAGGTACTGGACGTGTGAAGGCGGTCAAAACTGACCTAGATATTAATGCAGCCGCTGATGGCAAACAGTTTAAAGTTGTTAGCAGCGAGCCTATTTTATATGCTTTTGATCTGACTGCTACATCCGTTGCAGACACAGCAACAACGCCGATTTCAGATAATACTTACTTGGTAACCGAAGGCTGATTTACGTACAGTGATATACCTATACGGCGGGTCAATCTTTTGTGGGTGTATTAGGTTCCAGTGCATCAATCTCTGGTACAGGAACCACTTCGATTGTAGTAGGTAAAAGCTATAAAGTTATTGCAAATTCAGTAACATATAATGGTAAAATTTATGCAGGCGGTACATCATTTTTTGGTGTAAGTGGAACTGCGACTGCTACGAATACTAACTCTTCTAACAATAGCACTATCAAGCCCCATACAACTGCTATTGCAAGCGGCACTAGCGGTGTTGCTATTGTAACTGATAGCACAATTTCTACTGGTGGTACTCTTAACTAATGGCCAAATAGGAAACTCAGCAAGTGCTGCAGACACGGTACCGGTGGTTAATGGTCAATCTTACTTAGTTACAGCGGGGACTATGACCTACAATTCGACAGATTATGCTGCAGGTGCAACTTTTAAAGCAGTTTCGGTCGTAGGAACAGCTGCCGCTAAGGGCGGTGCATAAAGTATTCTCACGACGGGCTCAGACTTTAATACAGGGGAAGTAATTGAAAAGGCTGCTGGCGTTTACATTGGCATAGGTTCAAAGCTTGTCGAATACGACTCCCCTGCCGCAGCTGCACAGCAGCTTGTAGCTAAGCTACAAGCAGAAAGAATAATCGGCCTAAATTTGACCGACAATATCGATGGTACATTCGATATTGTTTTGGATGGTAATTTAAGCGTTGCCTCTGCAACAGGCTCTCATAAAGCAATCAATTCGATTGATCTCGCCATGCAGATAGTAAGTACAGACCGTGCCATGTTTGGTGCCCTTAGCAACCGCTCTGATATGTCGATTTCGAACCTATCGAATGTGGCGGCTAATTCAGAAATGAGTCTTGGGCGCTTGCAAGATGCAGATTTTGCTGCGGAAACATCAAGAATGACCACAAGCAGAATTTTGGAACAAGCCTCGATTGCGATGATGGCGTAGGCCAATGCAGCAAAACAAAATGTGCTGCAACTGTTTGGTTAACACGAGGCCATAAAACCAAAAAAGCGCGCCGGTGGTTTAAACTTGGCGCGCTTTTTTTATTGGAAACCTCGATCTTCGCCGGTTTTTATTGCGAGGCCTTATAAGATTGCAATGGCAAAGCCTCTTTCTGCCATCCTGTGATGCCTTTTGATAGATGTCTGACATTGGTAAAACCCAGTTGATCTATCAAAGCCTTGCCCAAATTCGTGGTCCGGTTGCCGGTGCGGCAATAGAGCATGATCGGGGTATCGCGATCGGTGATCACCGACATGAATTTCTGTTGAAACTCTGGATGAATCTGGCCCGATTTTGTAAACGCTGTGATCAACTCGGCTCCTTCGATAATGCCAGTTTGCGCCCATTCCTCGGGGCGGCGAATATCGATGATTAGCGTGTTGTTTTTCTGAGCCGCTTGCAGATCTTGATTTCTGGCTTGCTGTAATTTTGGCGGCCAGGCCGTTTCCAGCAGCTCAACCTCAAAGCGTAACGTGGCGTTTGGCGGAATTTTCGTGCCAGCACCGCGCGCGCCATACCCCAATTGTGGCGGAATGGTTAATATTCGGCGTTCGCCTTCTTTCATTCCCAAAATGCCCTGCTCCCACCCTTGAATGACTTGTCCGGCTCCAAGCACAAAGCGAAAAGCCTGCCCGCGTGGGCGCGAGGCATCAAACACGGTGCCATCGCTCAGGCGGCCTTTATAATGCACGCTGACTTGCATGCCGTTTTGTGCGGTTGTTCCGTTGCCTTCCTGCGTGATGTCTATGCCCAGCTTGGCCGCAGCTAGCGGCGCGCTTACACCGAGAGCTAGAAAAAGATAAAAAAACCTATGCAGGCCTGCAATGATACGGGTGATTTGAGACATTATAGTCCTTTCTATGATCGGAGCTAATAAGTTTAGAGCGGTTTTTGGATTTGTCTATTGCCAAGCGCCAGTTATCACAGCGTGTTGACCTGCGCGGTGCAGCTAGCATTTTGTAACTTTCTAACGATTGGCGCTGTTCAGCTAGGCATGATTTGATAAGCTGTGGTCAAAATCATAATCAGAAAAGGATGCTCAAGATGGCAAAGGTTTTACAGGTGGTTATTTACACCGCGATTTCAGACGAAGCGAAATTGGCGGCTTATGCCAAGCTTGCAGGGCCTGCGATGCAAGCCGCTGGTGGGGTGTTTTTGGCACGCGGCGTGCCGGTTGCGGTGGCAGAAGAAGGTCAGAAGACACGTACAGTGGTGGTTGAATGGGCAAGCCTTGAAGCGGCGCAAATCGGCTATAACAGCCCCGCCTATCAAGAGGCGCTTGCCGCGTTGGGCGATGGTGCAACGCGCGAATTTAGATATGTTGAGGCGGTGTAGCGCGGTTTCATTATAGAGGATGTGAAAGGTAAGTGGCTGGGGGCATTTGCACCAAGAACGTCGCCGAGCTTCCCTTATTCTTTGAGAAAATGCGCGCCTAAAGAAGGCTTTTTGCGCCTCTGCGTCTTAAGGCAGGGCATAAATCGGGTGTGATATTTATTTGGATCAGACGCGTCTGGCGCTGTCATCAAAGCAGTCATTGCGGGGTTTAAAGATCATCGAATAGCCCAGTAACCCCACCAAGAAAACGAAGATAATTGCCGTAACAATAACGTTTTTACCCAATGTTTCGCCCTCGCTTTAACGCGGGCCATTTGCTTTACGTGATCCAAAACGCTTAGTATGAGTTTACAGCGATTTTCCAGATCTGACAAGTTCGGTGGTGAGGCACGAGTTTTAAGCCGATCACCTTAAAGTTTGAAAGGGGGATCGCCGCTTTAATGGCCTTAAACGCGCCTGTCGTAGCTCATTTTAGAGCGCTTTCGTGGCTTGGCTCAGCCATTGCGCGACGCTGCTGCTCAGCTCATCCTGATGCAGATCCCAACATTTTTGATGATAGGCGTTTATCCAAGCTTTTTCTGACGGGTCCAGCCAATCAGAGATGACCATACGAGTATCAATTGGCACATAAGTGAGCGTTTCAAATTCAAAAAGCCGGGTCAGATTTGCAGTCTCGGGCAGATCTGACACGCCAACGCTGAGCAGGTTCTCAATTCGAATTCCAAACGCACCTTCTTTGTAAAAGCCGGGTTCGTTTGATAAGATCATACCTGGTTCCAAAACCACCGTAGAGGCACGCGATAATCGCTGTGGGCCTTCATGCACGCTTAAAAAATGCCCAACGCCATGACCAGTCCCATGATTGAAATTTTGCCCGGCAGCCCAAAGCGGCGCGCGGGCAAACGCATCCAGATCGCGCCCAGCAATGCCATAAGGGAATTTCAGGCGAGAAATCGCAATCATCCCTTGCAAAACCCGCGTGAAGGCGGCGCAAACCTCGTGTGGTTGCGCGCCAATCGCGATGGTTCGTGTAATATCGGTGGTGCCATCCAGATATTGGCCACCGCTATCCACCAGTATGACCTCTCCGGATTGAAGAAGCCGGTTTGACGCTTCATTCACCCGATAATGTGGCAGGGCGGCGTTTGGGCCGCTAGCTGAAATCGTGTCAAAGCTGATGTCCAAAAGCTCTAAATTTGCGCGCCGAAAGCTCTCAAGCGCAATGACCACATCAATTTCTGTTGTGGTGCCAATTGGCGCGTTATCAAGCCAGGCTAAAAACTCGCACATTGCTGCGCCGTCGCGTTGATGCGACACGCGGGCATGTTGTAATTCTATAAGATTTTTGCAGGCTTTCGGAAGTATAACGGGGTCTGCCTCCAACACGATTTCAATCTGCGCCTTTTGGAGAATATCGACAACGGCATAGGGAATATGCCCGGCATCAACGCGCACCCTGCCTTGTAATTGCTTCAGTTGCGCGCCGAATTGATCTTGTGAGAAGAGACGTATCCCGGCTCCAAAATGACCCGACAGGTGTTCTGCTTTTCCAGGTGCGATGAACAGATCCACTGAGGCATCGGCGTGCAAAAATGCAAAGCTATGAACCAAGGGCACATGGGTGACATCGCTGCCGCGCATATTCAGCAGCCAAACGATGCTGTCTGGCAGCGTTAGGATCGCTGTGTCTTGCGCGTTGTCACGCAGCATTTCGGCAAGGCGTTTGCGTTTATCACTATGGGTTTCACCAGCATAATCATTGGGGTAGGCATAGGCCTGCGCGCTGGGTGGATCTGGCCTATCTGTCCAGATTTGATCGACGAGATTGGTATTTGGCCGCAGCTCAATGCTGTTTTCGCTAAGTGCTTCGCGATGGGCTTTTATCTCGCCCCAACTGTGCAACCATGGGTCAAAACCGATCGTGCCCGTTTGCAGATTTTTTCGTAGCCAATCTGGCAGGCTCGTTTCGGGCCAGTCAACGGGTGTGAACGTAGCGTTTGTTTGGACTTTAACTTGAACCCGGTAGCGCCCATCTACGAATACACCCGCGACATCAGGTAAAACGGCGCAAAACCCGGCCGAACCTGTAAAGCCGGTTAACCAAGCCAAGCGTTCATCGCATTTCGCAACATATTCTCCTTGATGCACATCGCTGTGCGGGACCAAAAAGCCGTTCAGCTGCGCGCCAGAGATGGCCTTGCGAAGGGCGCTCAGGCGCGCGGGGCCCGCATCGGGTTCGGATTCGTCGATAAAGTTCTGGAAATGGGCTTTTTTCATGGGGCTCAATTCACTTTTCTCATACCGGCCGAGCGCGTGCGCGGATTATTGTCAAATAACGCTGCCAATTGTTCGGTCATGGCGCCCGCAAGCTGCTCGATATCTGTGATCGTGACGGCGCGTTCGTAATAGCGGGTGACGTCATAACCAATGCCAATTGCCAGTAATTCTACTGCTTTGCGCTTTTCGACCATCGCAATCACGTCACGCAGATGCTTTTCAAGATAATTGGCTTGGTTTACTGATAAAGTGCTGTCATCCACCGGTGCACCATCCAATATCACCATAAGAATTTTGCGCGCTTCGGGCCGCCCAGCCATACGCCGATGTGCCCATTCCAAAGCTTCACCATCAATATTCTCTTTCAGCAAACCCTCCTTCATCATCAAGCCCAAATTGGATCTTGCGCGCCGCCAAGGCGCATCGGCGCCCTTATAGATAATATGGCGTAAATCGTTGAGCCGCCCGGGCTGTTGCGGGCGCCCTTTATTCAGCCAATCTTCCCGGCTTTGCCCGCCTTTCCACGCGCGGGTGGTGAAACCAAGGATTTCCACTTTGACATTACACCGCTCTAAGGTGCGCGCCAAAATATCTGCACAAATCGCCGCGATGGAAATGGGCCGCCCGCGCATAGAGCCGGAATTATCGAGCAAGAGCGTGACCACGGTATCACGAAATTCGGTGTCTTTCTCTCTTTTAAAGCTTAGCGGGGTGGTGGGGTTCGCGACGATGCGCGCTAAACGCCCTACGTCCAAAATACCTTCTTCAAGATCGAACAGCCAAGAGCGGTTTTGCTGGGCTTGCAGGCTGCGTTGCAGCTTATTGGCCAGCCGGCTCACGGCCCC
>JACLAD010003441.1_pt1 | contig 14427 bp, 25 predicted proteins | sample 8027901 | NCBI WGS metagenome assembly JACLAD01 (sample SAMN15725071, study PRJNA655200) | protist metagenome | isolation source: fluorescence activated cell sorting (FACS) single amplified genomes of... | place: Spain: Blaines Bay Microbial Observatory, Mediterranean Sea | collected 2016-07-05 | reverse complement strand
GGCGGAAGGACCGCTGGCGCATCTGACCGGCAATTGCCTGTCCGACCCGCGCGGCGAGGTCGTCATCTGCGATGTCGCGGCGCTGATCGACGATGCCAATGACGGCACCACCGCCAAGTACGATGCTATTCTGCTGGATGTCGACAACGGGCCTGACGGCATCGTGCGCGATGCCAATTTCCGCATCTATTCGAAGACCGGTCTCGGCAAGGCGCGCGACGCACTGCGGCCGGGCGGAATCCTGGCGGTATGGTCGGCGGCGCCCGACCATAAGTTCACCATGCGGCTGAAGGAAAGCGGCTTCGATGTCGAAGTGCGCGAAGTGCGGGCGCGACCCAACAACAAGGGGCCGCGCCACACGATCTGGTTCGCCCGAAAGCGTTCAGCCTAACGCTTGATGCGGACGCGGCCCATGAAGTCCATCTTGCCGACGGGGACGCCCTTCATTCGCAGGATATTGTAGGCTGTGGAGCAGTGGAAATAGAAGTTCGGCTGGCTGAAGCTCAGCAGGAATTCTTCTGCGGTGAAATCCATCCCCCGGTCCTTGAATTCGAACCGCATCGGCTGGCCGATGAAGGCTTCCATGTCCTCTTCGGTCAGCGCTTCGAGCGTAGCGACTGCTGCCGCGAGCTTGTCGCGCAGGGCATCGAACGTCATCGGCGGCGGATTGAGGTCGGGCGTGTAAAGTCCGGCTCGGACACCTTCGATCGAACCCTGGGTGTGCTCGGCGACGCATTTGACCTGGTAGGCCCAGGGAAGCATGTCGTCGAAGATGCGCGCGCCGATGAATTCATCGTGTCCGCAGTCGTTCTCGCTGCACCACTTTTCGGCGGTATCGACGAGGTGGCGCGCGGTGCCCAGCATCTGAAGGGCGCTGGGAACATACGTCATGAATTGGGGAGGCCCCGAATTCGTCATAGCCATCATCGCGCTGAGCACCGGTGGCTGGCTGATCAACAACTGGATCCGCGCCAAGCACGGCTATTCGCTCGAAGATGAATGGGGCGGCAAGACCGAACGCAGCGACACTGCGGAAACCAAGGCGCTGAAGGCCGAGAACCGGCAGTTGCACGACAAGCTTGATGCCATGCAGGATCGCATGGTGGTGCTGGAAAAGATCGTCACCGACCGCGGCTATTCGCTGCATGACGAGATCGAGGCGCTGCGCGACAAGCCCGGCGCAAGCGATGCGGGCGTGCCGCTGAACCTCAAGCGCGGGGAGACGGCGTGATGGAATTCTTTACCGAAACCGCGATCATTTCGGGCGTCGCGATCATGACCGTCGGCTGGGTCGCGACGACCTGGCTGCGCATCAAGAACGGCTACCCGCTTGAAAACAGCTGGGGCAAGTCGGTCTATCCCAAGAACGATCAGGCGGTCGAACGGGTAAAGCTGCTGACGCAGGAGAATGCCGAACTGCGCGCCGAACTCGGCTCGCTCAAGGACCGGCTCGGCAATGTCGAACGCATCGTCACCGACAGCGGCTATCACCTGACGCATGAGATCGATCGCCTGCGCGACACGAAGGATGCCAACTGATGGATGGTGATCTCGCCCTTATCTTCGGCTTCATCCTCGCCATCGTGATGCTGGTGCTGCCCTTCGCTTATTTCATCAACCAGCGCGTGCAGGAGCACGAAGAACGCAAGCTGGAGCTGAAAGCGCGGGCGGAGGAAGCCAAGGCCGAGCAGTTGCGGTTCTCCAATGGGGACTACAGCAGGATGGAAGAGCGCGTTCGCGTCCTCGAACGGATCGCCACCGACAGCAACCATGCGCTGGCCTCGCAGATCGAGGAATTGCGCGACCTGCACGAGATCGAGGACCACACCGCGCCGCGGGAGCGCGCACGATGAGCGGCTGGGCGATCGTAGCGATCATCGGGATCCTCGTATGGGGTGTTACCCAGTGGAACCGCGCCAAACACGGCATCGTGACCGATGAATACGGCAATGAAAGCCGTGCGATGTCCGACGATCCTGAAACCCGCCGCGAGATCGAGGAATTGCGCGAGCGGATCAAGGTGCTCGAACGGATCGCCACCGACAGCAATTCGCTCGACGCACGCAAGACGAAAAGCATCGCCGCGGAAATAGAAGCGTTGCGCGACAAACAGGCCGATTGAGGAAGGCCGGGTTCAAGGAGGACATGCGACTATGTTCGAACCGACAGTGATAATCGCCGGAGCCGCCCTGGTCGGATTGACCATCGTCGCCAGCGCCCTGCTGCGTGCATGGCACGGCTGGCTGGCTCTTAAACGAGAGGAACTCGAGCGGGTCAAGGATACGCATGACAGCGACAGCGGATCGTCGATCGGCGCTGCGCGGATCGAGCTGGCCGACCTCAAGGAACGGATCAAGAAACTCGAGGCAATCGCCAGCGGGGTCGACCTGTGAGCGTGGCGCGTACCGACGCCGCCCGTGCGGGGATCGGGCTTGGCAGCGCCATCGCGGTTGCCATCAGCTGGAGCCTGCACCAGTCCATCGTCTGGGCCGCGATCCACGGTTTCTTCGGCTGGTTCTATGTTGCCTATTTCGCGCTCACCCGCCCAGGCGGCCTGTCCGGCTGAGTCCGATGGACGCCCGCGACACCGCCCGCTAAGGGCGCGGCATGCGTACATTGTCAGACATTGCCGAAGAATATGAATTCCTCGAAGGCGACGAACGCTATCGCCTGCTGATCGAACTGGGCCGCGAGCTCGAGCCCATGCCCGATGCGCTGAAAACCGATGCCACGCTGGTCCGCGGCTGTTCGGCGCAAGTCTGGGTCTATCCCACCGGCGAAACCGACCGACTGCATTTCGTCGCCGACAGCAACGCCGCGATCACCAAGGGCATCGTCGCGCTGGTGATTGCTGCGGTGCAGGACAAGCCCGCGGATGAAGTCGCCAAGATGGATGTCGCCGCGGCGCTTGGCCCGTTCGATCTCAAGAACCAGCTGTCGAGCAACCGCACGCAGGGCGTGCCCAACATGATTGCGCTGGTGAAGGAACATGCCGCGCGGATCGCGGCCGGTTGAATTGAAGCGGCCGATCTACAAGGGCCTCGGCTTCCTCGCTGTCGGGCTTGGCGCCGTGGGCGCGGCGCTGCCGATCATGCCGACCGTGCCCTTCCTCCTGCTGGCGGTCTATTTCTTCGCCCGGTCGAGCCCCGAACTCGAACAGAGAATCCTCGACCACCCGCACTGGGGGCTGCATGTGAAGGACTGGCGCGAGCGACGCGCAATCAGCCGACGTTCGAAGACCATGGCAATCGGGGCGATGGCGACCGGTGCGGTGTTCACTTGGTTCACGCTCGGCCACCCCTGGTACTGGATTTCGGTGGCGGTGCTGGTCGTCTGCGGGAGTTGGATCGCAACGCGCAACGAGTGATCCGTCGGAACCGCCCTTCTGTCACTCCGTTGATCGGTCATACCGCGGGAGGGAAGACGAAAGGACATTTCGCATGGCAATTCTGATTCTTATCGCGACCATTCTCATTCCGCCGCTCGGCGTCGCCGCCAAACATGGGCTGGGCGGAACTGCGCTGCTCAATCTCGTGCTCACGCTGCTCGGTTACATCCCCGGGCTGATCCACGGTTTGTATGTGAACTACGCCAAATAGGCTGATCGCCAGCTAGAATGGCATGCCCGAGGCCGGGACCGTTTGTGCGGTCTCGGCCTCTTCGCGTTCGGCGACACCTTCCTCGCGATGCATTTCGAACGTCCCGTTCATATCCGCGAGGCTCCACATGCCGACGACGGTCATGCCGTCTCGCGACATTTGCCCCACGTAATCGACGGGATTCTCGTACCCGGGAGGCGGGTCGAGGTAGATCTTGGTGAAATCTACGGATCGTGCAGACCGGTGGCCCGAAACCCTGGCACCGATGGTTTGCATGGGACGAAACTGGTCCGGCTCGATCAACTCCCCACTGAAACTGCCGCCGGTCTCGGCAATGCGCAGGCGGAAAGGTGTAACGGCCTTGCCGCCGGGATAGCTGTAACTGCCGTCCCAGTCGCCTGTTAGGTCGCAGGCGTCCGCTATCGGATCAGGCCCCGGCGCTTTCGCGAACCACGGCGATACCCGCTTCGCGCTGGCGTTTGAGTTCCGCTTTCAGCTTGGCGGGATCGCGCGCAAGGACGAAGCCGAAGCTGACGCCGCCCTCCTTGCCGATGGTTGCATGGTGCAGCTTGTGTGCCTGCACCAGACGCTTGGCATATCCGCGCTTCGGCACCCATCTGAAATAGCGCTGGTGGACCAGTCCGTCGTGCACCAGCGTGTAGATGATGCCGTAGAACAGGATCCCCAGCCCGAGCCAAGTGCCGGGCCACCAAGCGCCCTCGCCCATGACGAGCGGGCTGCCGATGGCGAACATGGAAATGCTCATTGCTGCGCCGACGATGGCATAGAGATCGTTTTTCTCCAGCAGATTGTCGTGCGGTTCGTGATGGTCGCGATGCCAGCCCCAGCCGAAGCCGTGCATGATGTACTTGTGGCTCGCCCAGGCGACCCATTCCATCGCGATAACGGTCGCGACCACGATCAGCACGGGAACGAAAATATTCATCGTGTCGGATATAGGAGCTCGCACGCGGCAGGCAAAGCCCGCAACATGGCTCAGGCCTCGGCGGGTTTGTCCTGCTTGCGCGGGAGGCCGAAGTAGTTTTCCGCCACTTCGCGGCTGATCCGTGCAGGGCGCAGGCTTTCGGCATCGATGCAGCACCACATGCTTTGCACTTCGGCCAGCACGTCCTCGCCGCGGCGAATCACCGTGTTGTAGAAACTTCGTGCGCCGGCAATCTTTTCCAGCACGGTCGTGGCAATCACCTCGTCATCGAGGAATGCGGGCCGACGATAGGTAATCTCATGCTTGAGCGCGACCCACGCCTTGCTTGCCACTTCTTCGGCCGGGGCCAGTTTCTGCCAATGCGCGAGGACGGTGTCCTGCACCCAGTTCAGGTAGCGCGCATTGTTCACGTGCCCCATGAAATCGATATCGTCCGGCAGGACCTTGATCGGAAATGTGAATGGCTTTGCTGACATTCATGTCAGTAGAGCAGGGAAAGGTTAAGTTTGGAAGACTCTTGTTTTGCCTTTTTGCGCGCCCTTCCATCCTGCCGCACATTCCCCGCCCATGGCCAGCACACCGCGCACGCTCTACGAGAAGATCTGGGACCAGCACGTCGTCGAACAACGCGATGACGGCACATGCCTGCTCTATATCGACCGGCATCTCGTTCACGAGGTCACCAGTCCGCAAGCCTTCGAAGCGCTGCGGCTGACGGGGCGCAGCGTACGCCGTCCCGACCTGACGCTGGCGGTGCCCGATCACAATCTGCCCACGACACCGCGCCTCGCGCCCGACGGGTCGCGTCTGCCGATCGCGGATGCGCAGAGCGCTGCGCAGCTGGCCGCGCTCGAACGCAATGCCCCTGCTTTCGGGATCGACTACATCGATGCAGTCGCAGCCGAACAGGGCATCGTGCACGTCGTCGGCCCCGAACAGGGTTTCTCGCTGCCCGGTGCCACGATCGTATGCGGCGACAGCCACACCGCCGCGCATGGCGGCGTTGGCGCGCTCGCCTTCGGGATCGGCACCAGCGAGGTCGAGCATGTGCTCGCCACTCAGACGCTCCAACTGCGGCGCTCCAAATCGATGGAAGTGCGGGTCGATGGCGATCTCGGGCCCGGCGTCACGCCGAAGGATTTGATCCTCCATATCATCGGGGTCATCGGAACCGCCGGCGGTACGGGTCATGTGATCGAATACCGTGGCAAGGTTTTCGAGCAGATGAGCGTCGAGGGTCGCCTCACGGTCTGCAACATGAGTATCGAGGGCGGAGCGCGCGCCGGACTGATCGCCCCCGACGACACGGTCTTCGCCTATCTCAAGGGTCGCCCCTACGCCCCGCAGGGCGAAGATTGGGAACGGGCGGTAACATGGTGGCGTTCGCTCGCCACCGATAATGGGGCACGATTCGACAAATCGGTCGTGATCGACGCGGCGGATGTCGAACCCACGGTAAGTTGGGGCACCAGCCCCGAAGACGTTGTGGCGGTCGGCGGCGTGGTGCCTGCGCCCGACAGCTTCGCGGATTCCTCGAAGCAGGAAGCGGTGCGCAAGAGCCTGGATTATATGGGTCTCGAACCGGGCACTCCGATCGAGGCCATCGCGGTAGAGAACATCTTCATCGGCAGTTGCACCAACAGCCGGATCGAAGATCTGCGCGCTGCGGCGGAAGTGCTCAAGGGACGTACCAAGGCCGCGAATGTGCGCTGGGCGATTGCTGTCCCCGGTTCGGGGCTCGTCAAACGCCAGGCCGAGGCTGAAGGGCTCGACCGGATCTTCACCGATGCCGGATTCGAATGGCGCGAGCCGGGGTGCTCTGCGTGTCTTGCCATGAATCCGGACAAGGTTCCGCCGGGTGAGCGCTGCGCCTCGACCAGCAACCGCAACTTCGTCGGTCGCCAGGGACCGGGTGCACGCACACACCTGGTCAGCCCGGCGATGGCCGCTGCCGCCGCTGTTACCGGGCGTCTCGCCGATGTGCGCAAGCTCGCCCCTTGCCAAGCTGCCAGCGGCTGACCATTGAGATCGCATGACCAAGAAGCTTACCGGAAAAGCCGCCATTGTCGGGGCAATTGGCTCCGCCGCCGTTGCCGCTGCGCTACTCTATGCGAACAAGCGCAAGGACAAGAAGAATGGACCCCGCCAGCCGGGCCCCATTCCTTCGGGAGAAAATCCCGAAACCGATTGAGGTCGCTCGTCACAGGGGAGGTAGACATGTCGCCACATTCAGGAGTTCTCGCCGCGTTCGCCGCGGCGCTCGCCATGCCGGTCGCGGTGTCCGCGCAGGAAGCGGCGGATGTCGAAATGTGGCGGCTCGATTGCGGGACACTCGAATTGAGCGATACTGGCCCGTTCTCCGACACGCATCTTTACGACGGCCAGCCCCGCCGACTGACCGACAGTTGCTACCTGATCCGCAACGGCACCCGCTACCTCCTGTGGGATACGGGCCTTTCCGGCGCGCTCAAGGGCACCAGCGAAACGCGCGGCGTGTTCACCTCGAGCGTCGATCGGACGATCGTCGAACAACTGGGCGACCTCGGTCTCGCCCCCGAAGATATCGCGATGGTCGGAATCAGCCACTACCACAACGACCATATCGGCCAGGCAGCCGACTTCCCCCATGCCGAACTGCTGATCGGTGCAGGCGACGCAGAGGCGGTGATTGCGAACGGGCGCGAGGAAACGATCGCACAGCTCGCCCCATGGTTCGGTGCTGATGCCGACGGCACGGTCACGCGGATCGCAGGCGATCACGACGTGTTCGGCGACGGCACGGTCAGGATGATCGCGACGCATGGGCATACGCCGGGCCACAAGGCGCTTGTTGTGGAGCTGCCGCGGATGGGCACTTACATGTTGACCGGCGACCTCTATCACTTCGAAGAGCAGATCGAGAACGAGGGTGTCCCCACCTTCAACACCGACCGCGCCGATACGCTGGCATCGTTCCATCGTTTCAACCAGATGGCCGACAGCCTGGATGCCACTGTCGTGGTGCAGCACGAACCGCGGCATATCGAACGCCTGCCAGCGTTTCCCGAAAGCGCAAACTGATGAAAGCCGTTTCCACCATCGAAGGGCGCGCCATTCCGCTCGGCCTCAAGAATGTCGATACCGACGTCATCATCCCTGCACACTGGCTGAAGACGATCAGTCGCGAAGGTCTGGGCAAGGGTGCCTTCGAAACGATCCGCGCGGCTCCGGGCAATCCGTTCGATGTCGAGGATTTCGCCGATGCCCCGATCCTGATCGCCGGCGACAATTTCGGCTGCGGATCGAGCCGCGAACATGCCGCATGGGCCATGCTCGACATGGGACTGACCGCGGTTATCGCGCCCAGTTTCTCCGACATTTTCGCAGGCAATGCGTTCAAGAACGGCATTCTCGCGGTCGAACTGCCACAGGAACAGGTTGATCGCCTGCTCGAAGTCGCGAAGGATCAGCCGGTGACCATCGATCTGGAGAACCAGGTCGTCACCACCCCCTTCCAGGATCGCTTCGAATTCGAAATCGATCCGTTCCGCAAACGCTGCCTGCTCGAAGGGCTCGACGAGATCGGGCTGACGCTCGGCAGCGAAAGCGCGATTACGACGCACGAACAAATGCGTCAGGGCAGCATGCCCTGGCTCGACAAACCAAAGAGGAGAGAAGCAGCGTGAAGGCAGTCCTGTCCAAGGAAGTCGGCGGCCCCGAAACCCTGGTCGTCGAAAATATCGACGAACCCACCCCCGGCACGGGCGAGGTGCTGATCAAGGTCGCCGCTTGTGCGATCAACTTTCCCGATACGCTGATCATTCGCGACATGTACCAGTTCAAGCCGCCGCGCCCGTTCGCGCCCGGTGGCGAGATCTCGGGCACGATCGAAGCGATCGGCGAAGGGGTCAGCGATTTTGCCGTGGGCGATCGCGTGATGTGCGGTGTCGGCAATGGCGGACTGCAGGAAAAGGTCGCGGTCGCGGCCGAACGCCTGTTCAAGGTTCCCGACGGGATCGACCTGGTGAAAGCCAGCGCGCTGCTCATGACCTATGGAACGACGATCCACGGGCTGAAGGACCGCGGCGACATCAAGGAAGGCGAAACCGTGCTCGTGCTCGGTGCTGCCGGCGGGGTCGGCCTTTCGGCAGTCGAGCTGGCCAAGGCCTATGGCTGCCGCGTCGTGGCGGCGGTCTCCACCGAGGAAAAGGGCGAGGTCGCCAGGAAACACGGCGCTGACGAAGTCGTGATCTATCCCCGCGCCCCGTTCGACAAGGACACGTCGAAGCAACTCGCCAGCGACTTCAAGGCTGCGGTGGGCCCGAACGGTGCGGACATCGTCTACGATATCGTTGGCGGCGACTATTCCGAACCTGCACTGCGCGCCATCGCTTGGGAGGGCCGCTTCCTGGTGATCGGCTTCCCCGCCGGGATTGCCAAGATGCCGCTCAATCTCACGCTGCTGAAAAGCTGCGACATCCGGGGCGTATTCTGGGGCGCGTTCACTGCGCGCGAACCCGAACGCAACCAGCAGAACATCGCCGAACTGTTCGACCTGTGGAAGGCAGGCAAGATCGATCCGCTGGTCAGCGAGACCTACGATATCGAGCATGCGCACGAAGCGATCGCCAAGCTCGAGAACCGCGGCGCGATCGGCAAGCTGGTTGTGACGATGGACTGAGCGGGTTCGGGGGCGCTTGTCGATCTATCGGACAAGCGCCCTTGCGGCGTCGATGGGGCGGGCCTATTCCGGCCGTGAAATTCCATCCGAGAGGACCATCATGACCGATTTCAAGGATCGCGAGCGCGCCGAAGAAGCGAAATTCGCGTTCGACGAGGAAAACGCCTTCAAGATTGCCGCCCGTCGCAATCGGCTGGTGGGCGAATGGGCCGCCGGCCTGATGGGCCTGACCGAAGAGGAAACCGACGCCTACAAGAAGGCCGTCGTACAGGCCGATTTCGAGGAAGCAGGCGACGAGGACGTGATCCGCAAGCTGCTGGGTGATCTGACCGCGGCCGATTGCGACGTGTCCGAAGCCGATATCCGCAGCAAGCTCGAGGAATGCTCCGTCGAAGCGCGCCGCCAGTTCATGAGCGAACGGGGCTGATCGTCATGCCAATGGCAGCCGAGACAATCGTTTCGTTGATCGAACAGGCGCTGCCCGGCGCAACGGTCGAAATGCGCGACCTCGCAGGTGACAACGATCACTGGGCGGCCAAGGTCACCGCACCGCAGTTCGAGGGGCTGACGCGCGTCAAACAGCACAAGCTGGTGTATGAAGCGCTGGGCGAGCGGATGGGCGGCGAACTGCACGCCTTGCAACTCACCACGCAAGCCCCCACCTGAATTCCACCAACCCAATTCATACAAAGGACGGACCCATGTCCGACACCAACCAGCGCATCGCCGACATCGTCGGCGACAACGATGTCGTCCTCTTCATGAAGGGCACCCCTCTTTTCCCGCAATGCGGTTTCTCGAGCCGCGCGGTGGCCATCCTCGATCACTGCGGTGTCGCCTATGACAGCGTCGACGTGTTGCAGGACATGGAAATCCGCCAGGGCATCAAGGCCTATTCGGACTGGCCGACGATTCCGCAGCTTTACGTGAAGGGTGAATTTGTCGGCGGCAGCGACATCATGATGGAAATGTTCGAGGCCGGCGAGCTCCAGCAGATGATGGACGAGAAGCAGGTTTCCAAGGCCGCGTCCTGAACCGCTTAAGCCGCTCGCCGGCAATTCCGACACTGATCAGAACGGGTAAGGCCCGCCGGGTGGAGAACCGGGCGGGCCTTTTATTCGTTCGGGGGCGCTAGGGGGCACACCCACGAAGACTGAACGAATGCCCGAACTGTGCATGCGCCATGCCAATCCCCCATAGACGGCGCTTTCTTCCCGTTTGCGATGGTAAACGCGAATTTTGCCGCGTCGCTTAGTGTAAAGCAGCCCGACACCCCGCATTTACCTTTGCGCTTGGCAAGCTGCGCGGCCCTCGTCACAACTGACCTATGAGAGAGACAATCGAGACCGGGGCCGACGGCATACCCGCCGCCACCGTCGTTATCTTCCGCAATGCGCCTGCGGGCGGCCCCCCTGAAATCTTGATGACGATCCGATCTCGCGAGATGGTGTTCGCCGGCGGGATGGCCGTCTTCCCCGGTGGCCGGGTGGATCCGGCGGACTTCGATCTCGGCGCGCGGATCGGCGGCCCACTCGATCCCGACGAGGCCGCGCATCAGGTTGCCGTAGTCCGCGAAACGCTCGAGGAAACCGGTCTGGCGATCGGGCTGTCGGGCGAAATCGACGCGGACAAGGCGCGCGCTGCGCGCAGCTTCCTTCAACAGACAGGCGAACTCGCACCGGTGCTCGACCACTTCGGCTGGGACCTGGACCTGCAGCAACTGGTGCCTTTCGCGCGCTGGTTTCCCAAGAACGAGCGCATCCCGCGCGTCTACGATACACGGTTCTACCTTGCAGATCTCGGGACGGGCGCGGTCGAAATCGAAGCCGATCTGTCGGAAAACACCCATCTGTTCTGGATCAGTGCACAGGACGCGCTGGCTGCGGCCGAACAGGGCGATATCAAGCTGATCTTTCCCACACGTCGCAACCTCGAGCGCCTCGCCCTGTTCGACAGTTTCGCCGCTGCACGCGCGCAGGCCGAGGCGATCCCCGTGCGCACGATCACGCCTTACATCGACGAATCCGAGGGACGCTCGTGGCTGCATATAGGCGAGGATTACGGCTACCCCGTAACCCGCGAGGCGCTCGAGACCGTGGCGCGGGGGTGAGCGCGAGTTGCGCGGTCCGTTCCCGGTTCTCACGCGGCGCACGCTGCTCGCTGCGGCAGCCGTCTCACCGGCGCTGCTGTCTCCCCCGCTGCTTGCGCGACCCGGCGCCATGCTGACCGGTGCGAACCTTATCGAGGATCCCGCCGCTCCCTTTGGCAGCAGCAAGGCACGCGAAAGCTTCAGACTGCTTGCCGAAGCTGGCGCGAATATGGTCGCGCTGATTCCCTTCTTCTGGCAGGCCCACGCCGCCGATCCCAACCTCGTGCGCGGCAGCGCGCTTCCCCGTGATCGTCTGCGTCGGGGCGTTCGTGATGCGGTGGATGCAGGATTGCAGGTGCTGGTCAAACCGCATGTCTGGGTGCCCGAACGCTGGGCCGGCAGCGTGGTGTTCACCGATGAGAGCGCCTGGCGACAGTGGTTCGCCGCCTATGAGGTAGCCTTGCTCGAATGTGCCGAGACAGCGCAGGAGACCGGCGCGGTTGCCTTCTCGATCGGGACCGAACTCGAACAGACCAGCGCACGGCCGGAATGGATTCCGCTCATCGAGAAGGTGCGACGCGTCTTTGCCGGGCAGTTGACCTATGTTGCGCACAATGCCGCCGAAGCGGAGCGTGTCGGCTTCTGGGACCGGCTCGATATCGTATCTATCTCGACCTATCCACCGCTTGGCACGGCGACAGATCGTCATGGCTGGCGGGCGGCAATGGAACGCGAACTCGGCGCTCTGCGTAGGCTGGCGGATCGGCATGGCAAACCCGCATGGCTGGGCGAAATCGGGCTGCGTTCGGCCTGCGGTGCCACGCGTAAGCCATGGGAGAGCGCCGAGGAACGCGCCGCTCCGGCCGATCCGGGGTTGCAGCGTGACGTCCTGCAGATGTGGTTCGATATCGCGCGCGCGCATGCAATCGAAGCGGCATTCGTCTGGCGCTGGCTGAGCGATCCGGCAGGCGGCGGCATGCATGACACCGATTTCACGATCCAGAACAAGCCCGCGCAGGACCTTCTCGGCATACGCTAGCGGTACTGGGTCAGAACGAGACCCACACCCCACCGAACATGCCACGTTCACGCAGCGCGTTCTCACCGCCCAGCGTTCCCATGACACCCAATTGCAGGGCCACCGCCGGCGCGACGGTGTAGACACCGCTCAGTTGGACGTTGTGATAGCGGTAATCGTCGAAAATGCCGCGCCCTGCCCCGTCGCTGATCGTGTTGAGCGATTGTGCCATCAGCAGGAAATCCGAGTCGGGCCGGTAGCCCAGCGTCAGATCTGCATGAAATTCGTTCGGCGGGTCTCCTGCGCGCAAGCGATAGCTGGCCTGGGCATCGACGAAGCCGGTATCGCTGCCGAAGGTGAGGTTGCGGAAACCGCGAAGACGCAGATCGTATTCGGCGTCGGTGCTGCCTACCTGTGCCAGGTTGTCGTCGCGCGAAACGCCCGGAATCCGCACGGTAGCCTCCGCGGCGAGCCAGCCGTCCTGATCCCCGGCAAAGCGGTAGCGCCCGCCGATGTCGGTATAACCCAGGCCGCGGTCGTCATCGCCTCCCTCTACCGAAACGCTTCGGAAGCTGGGCTTGAAAAGCAGCGTGAAGTCGGGCGCGATCGCGTATTCGGCGAGCAGGAACAGTTCGACCTTCTCGTAGTCCGCAATATCGATCGTATTGCCGTCGGCATCGTAGCCCTTCGTGCTGTTGGAATAATAGAAGGTCGCGATGACCTGACCGCGGTCGGCCTGCTGGTCGGCATCGGTCACGATACCCTCCTGCGCCAGTGCCGGAGCGGCGCCCGTCACACAGGCCAGGGCGATGGCATAAGCGCTGAATTTGCCGGTCATTGTCGCTCCAGAAGGACTTGTTTCGTGGTATCGATTATCGTGTCGGCGGTTAGCGCCAGATTGCGCGGCTCGGCCCAGGCGGCTTCGGTCCACAACGTCACGCGGTCGGACTGGATCGAGTTGCCATGCGGGATATCCGCCTGTTCCACCGCCTCGCGCGCCTTGCGGTTCCAGGCTTCGAGGTCGGCCGAATTCGGCGCGCCGGGATGGATGAGCATGAACGATCCCGGGCCATTGGCGACCATGAGAATGTCGAGCGCGGCGGGAATTTCCTGCAATAGGCGAGCCAGACGCTGCGTCAGCCGCGTCGCCTTCTCTTCGCCATGTAGCGCGCCATAAGCTTCGAAATCGACGATCTGGATGAAGCTGATCGCCGCCGGGCGATCCTGCGAACGGCAATCGGAAATGACGAGATCGAGCAGGCGCCGCTTGAGCAGATTGCTGTCCGCATCGATCAGGCTCATCCCGGCCTGCCCCTGCCGCAGCGTCGCGTTCTGGACCTTCAGATCCTCTTCGCGCAATTCGCGGCGTTGCTGTTCGCGTTTGATCCGCATCAGCGTACGCACACGTGCCAACAGGCGGATTTCGTCGATCGGCTTGGTCAGGAAGTCGTCCGCCCCCGCCATATAGGCCTGGTTGAGCAGTTCCAGGTCATTGGTCGCGGTAAGCATGAGGATCGGCATGTAGCGGGTGCGCCGTGACATGCGCATGTGCGCGCAAACCTCGAGCCCATCGATATCGGGCATCATGATGTCGAGGATCACCATCTGGAATTCGGTTTCGCCCTCGGCCTCTCCCTGCCCGTCGACGGTAACCCCGCATTTCTCGAGCGCCTCGTACCCACCGCAGGCGATTTCGACATCGGTGAAGTTACCCTTGGCGAGCAGCGACTTGGTTATCAGCGCACTCTCGGGAACGTCATCCACGATCAAAATCTTGGATCGCCGGTTCTGACTCATGGCTGGACCTCGTCGCTCAATTCGTACACCCGCCAACGCGCTCCGTCATAGGCCAGGCGATACCCGCTCGTCCCGCTGTCATAGAGCGTCGGGAAAATTCGGCCAATCCGGTCACTCCCTAGTCCCGACGCGCGATTGCGTACCACGAGCACATCCGCATCGGTGCGGTTGCGCAGCGATGCCAAGCGGAACTGTTGCGTTCCGCTGCTCCAGACGCCCGTTGCATCGTTGCGCAGCGCAATCACTGCAGGGGCGGCCTCCGCGTCGAACAGGATTCTCTCGCGCCCGGTCAATGCCCGGGCAAGGCCGGTCAGTTCG
>JACLAD010008668.1_pt1 | contig 14428 bp, 14 predicted proteins | sample 8027901 | NCBI WGS metagenome assembly JACLAD01 (sample SAMN15725071, study PRJNA655200) | protist metagenome | isolation source: fluorescence activated cell sorting (FACS) single amplified genomes of... | place: Spain: Blaines Bay Microbial Observatory, Mediterranean Sea | collected 2016-07-05 | reverse complement strand
TGGGCCCCGGCGCTCCGCTGCGCTCCGGCCGGGGTGACGCCTGGCTCTACCCGCTGTCACCCCGGCCCCCGCGCCGGGGCCCATCTCGGAAAGAGGAAACAGGTGCGATGGCCGCCCTACGCCGCCACCCCGAACGCCCCCTCCAGCGCCGCGCGCAGCGCAACCTGCCGCTCGGCCTCGGTCAGCGTGTGGCGAAGGCGGAGGCAGGGGAGCCCGGCCCGCTCGAGCGCCGTGTCCTTGACCGCGTCCCGCCGCTGCGCCTTCGCGCCTTCATGAAGCGGGCCGTCATATTCGATGGCGAGCACGGGGCGGCAGAGCCTGTCCGTGACGAGGAAGTCGAGCCTGCGCCCCTCGATCGCGATGTAGGCGCCGCCCTTGTCGTAGCGGCTTCCCGCATCGATCACTTCCGGCAGGGCGACCTGGCCGAAGACCTGCGCGGGCAGGCCCAGCGCCTTCACCTCCCGCCGGATGGCGGCGAGCGTCTTCAGCTCGGCGCCGTTGAAGAGCGGCGTCAGCGAGAGCGGCGCGGTCCGGACGCGGTCGAGGGCGGTGGCTTTGGCGGGCTTCGGGTTGTCCTTCGGCAGCTCGTCAGGCGCCTCATCGGGTACGGGAACAAGTGAGGACGGCCTACCGAGGAGCGTGCGGAGGAGAGCGAACAGGCGTGCGAGCATGAGCGGGCTTCGGCGGTGAGGTGGGAACGCTATTTGGGAATGGTTACAACGAAGTTCTTCCGTAAGGTGGATTACCAGAGACTAGGCGCTCTATAGGATTGGCTTCTAACCCTTGGGGGTCGGGTCTTTCTCATGCACGTGTTGTACCTCCCTAATCGGCGAATCAACCCAAGCTTGGTCTCCTCGCCGCCGCCTCCTCTTCGTGGACGAAAATGCAAAGCCCTTCTTCTCCGGCTCCTTCTACTGATGTGCTACTCGCAGAATTGCGCGAGAATTGCCATGAACTACGCAAACTGATCAATTCACAAAGACCAACACACTTGATCGGTTATCTCTGGAGCATGGTCCTCCTATCATTAATGAGCAAATCTAAGGAGGAGGATGATTCACTGCCCCCAGTCACTGGAGATGAGAGCGAAATAATCATTGCGATGGAATATGTTCACGCAGTTATATCGACTGACGGCATTCATGATTCATATCCAGATAAACTTGATTCTCGTGTCGGAGACCTAGTAATAGAACGATCTAAACGAATTTTATCAATCTGTTTCCAGATTCAGATGATTAGCGGGCTGGCGGAGGACAATGAAAATTACATCGAAAGTCTAGCCGGTCTTAAATTTCGGATATTTACCTCGTGGGTCGCGATAAGGGGTAAGAGGTTCCAATGTACAGAAGAAGAGTTCTTCAAGCTAACCCTCTCCCCTCACACCACGATACTGCAAGAGAAGTTCGGCGTATCCTCCGATCAGATTGCCGCCGAAATTCAGCGGTTTGCAGACAATACAAGGTTCGGCATGGCCGACGCCACCGAGTCATTGACCGAACTGCTAAGACCGCATGGCTTAACACCAAGCAGTCTAGCATCCTCAGGAGGAATCGATCTCAACATTTTTTCCCCTTCCGACCAAGGAAAGTTCCAAAATGCGATAGCCGACATGTTCTATGGTGAGGTGTTCAACATCTCTTCTAAAACCGATCTTGATGCGAGATTCCTCTCAGCGGTTTGCACTGCCCCAGGATCGGTAAAAGACTTCTTCGACGATAGCCCGCACAGCGGGACGCCGTATCAGACTTTGCCTTGCAAGATTAAACCCCTGACAAAAATAGGCGATGATTACTATTGTACAGACCCGAACCATTTCCGTGATACAATGTATCGAGCTGTACAGCGCGCTCTGATAGAATGTGACAACAATTATAGGAAGGAGTGGAACGACAAGCAGAAATCTATGTCTGAACACGCGTTTGTTGATTTGATGTCCGAATTCATCCACGATTCTGAGATATACTTCGATGCATATTATAAGGTTGATGGGAGATGGTGTGAGACAGATTGTGTAATCATATGCGACGACGTGCTCATTACCTTAGAAGTGAAAGCCGGCTCCGAAGCATTACGATCACCCGCTGCAAACCTCAAGCAGCACACTCGTAAAGTAGATCAACTGATCGGCAGAGCATACGAACAAGCTAGACGCTTCATAGAGGACGCGGACACAAGTCACAACGGCGGAGTACGCATTTTTCAGAAGGAAGAAGGAGGGAACTTCCGCGAAAAAACTCAAATTAAGTTCTCAAAATTTCGGAAGGTATACCCCATAGGCCTTACTGTAGAGTCTTTTACGCCCTTTTCGGCTACATTCAATGAACGCCAAGATGTCACCGCTATCAGCGATCAACACGATTTCATATCAATGTCGATAGATGACCTTATTGCGATCAAGCACGTGCTCCGATCTTGCGGTGAGCTAATGCATTATTTCGACGTACGCCAACAAATGTCGTCGATTCGTGAGGCTTTTCTCTTCGACGAAATGGATCACCTCGGAGCTTATGTATCAAACAATCGTATAGATCAAACTGCAAAAGAACGTCTGCAAAATGATCAATTAAATGGAATATGGTTCGATGGCTTCGACTTAGACGTTCTTGGTCCCTATTTTAGCGACCCAGATTGGCCAAATGTTATCCCCCCTTCGCAGCCTTATCCAGAGCATTTGAGTCAACTACTATCCGCATTAGACGAAGAACGTCATCCTGGATGGTTAGAAGGCGATAATTGTATACGAGATATGGGATCTGAGGGACGAGAGCAGTTTGAGGCGCTCTACAAACGTACCGCTCATAGCCTTAGGCATAAGGGGCAGACTTACTTTCTTACAGGTGGTGGCGTATCAAACTTCTACGCGCTATCCCGATCAGATGGTATCGACCGCTCTCTTTCCGCAAGGCGACAGGCTGAAGTAGCTACGATAGCTCTAGGCGGACAGAAGGTGGTTTTGTTCGAACTGATCCTTGATCCAGGGCTCAACATTACCCACGCCAGATCAACGTCGATCAATCCCCCTTCAGCATTAAGAAACGACTACGGACAGATTCTGCGCGGCGCTGAAGAGATGCGTGCGAAGATGCAGCAAGTTTAAGCCAGAGTTGGTCACTCATCCATCTTCAGCGCCTTGATGAACGCCTCCTGCGGGATCTCAACCCTCCCAAACTGGCGCATCTTCTTCTTGCCCGCCTTCTGCTTGTCGAGGAGCTTGCGTTTGCGGGAGGCGTCGCCGCCATAGCACTTCGCCGTGACGTCCTTGCGCATGGCGCCGATCGTTTCGCGCGCGATGACGCGGCCGCCGAGGGCCGCCTGGATCGGGATCTTGAAGAGGTGGCGGGGGATAAGGTCTTTGAGCTTCTCGCACATCGCGCGGCCCCGCACCTCGGCCTTTGAGCGGTGCACGACGATGGCGAGGGCGTCGACGGGTTCCTCGTTGACGAGGATCTGCATGCGGACGAGGTCGCCGCTCCTGTAGCCCACGAGCTGATAGTCGAAGCTGGCATAGCCTTTGGTGATCGATTTCAGCCGGTCGTAGAAGTCGAAGACGACCTCGTTGAGCGGGAGTTCGTAGACCAGCATGGCGCGGCTGCCCGCATAGGTCAGGTCCTGCTGGATGCCGCGGCGGTCCTCGCAGAGCTTGAGGACGCCGCCTAAGTACTCGTCTGGGACGAGGATCGTCGCCTTGATCCAGGGCTCTTCGAGATGGTCGATATGCACCGGGTCCGGCATGTCCGCCGGATTGTGCAGGTCGATCCGCTCTCCGTCGGTCTTGTAGAGGTGATAGACGACCGAGGGCGCGGTGGTGATGAGGTCGATGCCGAACTCGCGCTCGAGCCGCTCACGGACGATTTCGAGGTGGAGGAGCCCCAGGAAGCCGCAGCGGAAGCCGAAGCCGAGCGCGGCCGACGTCTCCATCTCGTACTCGAAGCTGGCATCGTTGAGCCTGAGCTTGGCGATGGCGTCGCGCAGGTCCTCGAATTCGGCGCTGTCCACGGGGAAGAGGCCGCAGAAGACGACGGGCTGGTTCGGCTTGAAGCCCGGCAGGGGCTTGTCCGCAGGCTTTTTGTCGTCGGTGATCGTGTCGCCGACATTGGTGTCGGCCACTTCCTTGATCGAGGCGGTGAAATAGCCGAGCTCGCCGGGGCCGAGCGCATCCACCTCCGTCCTGTGCGGAGAGAAATAGCCGACCTGGTCGACCTGATGGGTCGAGCCCTGCGCCATCATGCGGATCTTCTGGCCCTTTTTGAGGACGCCCTGCATGACGCGGACGAGGACCATGACGCCCAGATACTTGTCGTACCAGCTATCCACCAGCATGGCCTGGAGCGGCGCGTCGGCATCGCCTTCGGGCGCGGGCAGGCGGTTCACGATGGCTTCGAGGACGTCATCGATGCCGAGACCCGTCTTGGCGGAGATTTCGAGCGCGTCCGAGGCGTCGAGGCCGATCACGTCCTCGATCTGCTCCTTCACGCGGGCGACGTCGGCGGCCGGCAGGTCGACCTTGTTCAGGACGGGAACGATCTCGTGGTCGACCTCGATCGCCTGATAGACGTTGGCGAGGGTCTGCGCCTCGACCCCCTGGCTGGCGTCCACGACGAGGAGCGAGCCTTCGACGGCGGCGAGAGAGCGGTTCACCTCATAGGCGAAGTCGACATGGCCGGGCGTGTCGATGAGGTTGAGGGTGTAGGTCCTGCCGTCCTTCGCCTCGTATTTCAGGCGCACGGTCTGCGCCTTGATCGTGATGCCGCGCTCGCGCTCGAGCTCCATGTTGTCGAGCACCTGCTCCTGCATCTCGCGGTCGGTCAGGCCGCCGCAGGTCTGGATCAGGCGGTCGGCCAGGGTCGACTTGCCATGGTCGATATGCGCGACGATGGAGAAGTTTCGGATGCGCGAGAGGTCTGTCATGGCCGCGCTTTAGGGCCGGCGGGGGCCGCCCGCAACGCCTGCCGAAGCGCGCGGTTCAGGGGCCGGGCGCGCCGTCGGTCTGCGCCTTGACCTCGCCCGCCGGGCGGCCGCCGAGGAGGTCGCGGATCTCGGTGAGGAGCTGGATGTCCTTGGGCGGGGAGACGGTGGGATTGGTCTCGTCCTCGGCCTTGCGCTTGAGGCTGTTCACCGCGCGGACGAGGAAGAAGACCACGAGCGCGACGATCAGGAAGGTGATGACATTGTTCAGGAAGACGCCATAGGCGATGGCCGGCGCGCCCGCCGTCCGCGCCGCCTCGAGCGAGGCGTAATCCTGCCCGTCGAGGGAGACGTAGAGGTTCGAGAAATCGACTCCGCCCGTGATCCAGCCGATCGGCGGCATGACGATGTCGTCGACGAGGCTGCGCACGATGGTGGTGAAGGCGCCGCCGATGATGATGCCGACGGCGAGGTCGACGACATTGCCGCGAACGGCGAATTCCCGGAACTCGTTGAGTATGCGCATGGGCGGGCTCCTTTGCTGCCTCCCCTGCGCTGAGTCGGCACGGAGAGGGAAGCCTGCGCGGCCCACTGGCGCGGGAGCGCGAAGGCCCTACCCTGCCTTCCATGACCCCCACCAAGATGCCGCCCGTCACCCGCGTCCCGACACCCGGCCTCGGCCCCGAGGATGCCGTCATCGCCGAGGACGGCACGGTCTATTCCGCCCTGCGCAATGACGGACGCCTGTTGCGCGTGCGGCCGGGCGAAGAAGAGGCGCAGGCGGTGGCCGAGCTCGGCGGGCGCGGGCTGGGAGTGGAGCTGCTGGCCGATGGCCGCGTGCTCGTCTGCAATGCCGATCTGGGGCTGCAGGCGGTGGACCCGGAGACGGGCGACGTCGAGGCGCTGCTGGAAGCCGTGGACGGCGCGCCCTTCGGTGTCTGCAACAATGCCGCCGTCGCGCGCGACGGGACGGTCTATGTCTCGGAATCCTCGCGCCGCTACCGGCTGGAGCGGTTCCGCAGGGATATCGTCGAGCACACCTGCACCGGGCGCCTTCTGCGCTGGCGGCCGGGGGCCGAGCCCGAAGTGCTGCTGGACGGGCTCGCCTTTGCCAACGGCGTCGCGCTCGATCCCGAAGAGCGCTTCGTGCTGGTCGCAGAGACGGGCAAGGCGCAGGTGTACCGGGTCTGGCTGGAGGACGGGCGGGCCGAAATCTTCGCCCATGTTCCCGGCCTGCCGGACAATCTCTCCCTCGGCTCTGACGGCCTGTTCTGGCTCGCCCTGCCGGCCATGCCCAACCGGGCGCTGGCGCATATTCACGGCCTGCCCGCCGCCCTGCGCGCGCTCGTCGCCCGCCTGCCCGAGCGCTTGCAGCCGCCGACCCCGCCCTGCTGCCGCATCGCCGCCTATGACGGCGAAGGGCGGCTCGTCCATCTGATCGACGGGGATCCGGGGGACTATCACCATGTGACGGGCGTGCGCGAAAGAGCCGGAACCGTCTGGATGGGCAGCATTTTCGAGCATGCCCTCGCCCGCTTCGACCTGTCGGCCTGACACCCGGCGCACAGGGCTGAGGGGAACTTTCGGCTGCGGCGCCGTGTCTCGACCTCAACGACGCAGTGCATGCGCTGCCGCGCCAAAGAGGGACGAGATCATGTTTCACCGCAAGCTTGCCGTGGCGGCTGCGCCGCTGGCGCTGGTTCTTTCGGGTTGTCAGACCATCGATCAGGAAGTCAGCAATCCGGCCGCCGACACCAATGCCGATGTCGAGCGGAGCGTGATCGAGAGCGATCTCGAATATCCGACCTATCAGCGCGACGACATCCTGGACGAGGCGGAGAACTTCTTCGGCCAGGCCTCGGCGGAAGTCGCCGAGCTCGTCGCCGACGTGTTCGGAGAGCAGGGACGACCCCAGGCCTATATCGCGGGCGAGGAAGCGGGCGGCGCGATCGGCGTCGGCGTCACCTATGGCAAGGGCTTCCTCTACCGGCCGAACCAGCAGCCGGTCGAAGTCTACTGGCAGGGTCCTTCGCTGGGCTTCGATCTGGGCGCGGACGCGTCCAAGGTCTTCACGCTGGTCTACGATCTCGGCTCGACCGAGAACATCTATCAACGCTTCCCCGGCGGCGAGGGCAATTTCTACGTCATCGGCGGCGCGGCAGCCGAAGTGATGACCAATGGCGAGACGACGGTGGTGCCGATCCGCACCGGCGTGGGCGCCCGCACCGGCGTGAATGTCGGCTATCTGCACTTCTCCGACAATCGGAACTGGATTCCCTTCTGATCCCGAAGGACGCGGACGGAGCGAAGAAAAACCCCCGCCACATCCGTGGCGGGGGTTTCGTTCGTCCGGCTCGGCGCGCGGCGATCAGGCAACCGCGCCGACGCCCAGGATGACCAGCAGGATGAAGATCACCGCCAGCACCAGGAAGATCCCGAAGATGACCTTGGCGATGGTGGCCGCGCCCTTGGCAATTCCGGTGAAGCCGAGCGCGCCGGCGACGACGGCGATGATGACGAAGACGATCGCCCAGAAAAGAAGATCCATGTCGTTCCCCTCATGGTTCGGGGGCTACGCAACACGCCGCCGGATGGCAGCGGGCCGAGCCCCCTGCTGCGGCTAACGGGACGAACGGCCAAGCGTTCCGGAACGAGCCGGGGAAACTATTTCTTCTCGAGAAGGATCTGGCCCTGCTTGCGGATATTGCCGCTGACCTTCTCGGCCATCCCCGCGAGGAGACCAGGCAGGACGACCGTGATGCGCACGTGATCGTCGAACACGGTCAGATCGCCGGTCACCGTCTGCATCATTGCCCGGGCGCGGAAGTTGAGCGTATCGCCCGACCATTCATGCTCCACCTTCGCGACCGAGCCGAGCTGCGAGGTGAGCTTGTCGAGATTCTCGTCGAGGCGGCGGCGCGCCTCTTCCTTGGTGTGTTCGTGGGACAGGGTGACTGTGACAGGGCGTGATGACATGCCTTCCAGTTAGGGCGTGTCCCCCAGCCGTGCCAGCCGCGGCCCTGTTTTCTTTCCCGCCCCGTCGCGCAAGCGCCGCAAGGCGCGGCGGCCGACCACCTCCGCCCGCAGCACGAAAAAGGCCGCGGATGGGAGTCCGCGGCCTTTCGGGTTCATGACAGGCGGTGGCGGATTATGCGCTCGCGCCGCCTTCTTTCTTGTTTTCCGCGATGACCCGCAGCGGCTCGCCGCGGCCCTCGACCACTTCGTCGTTCACCACGATCTCGGAGACGTCTTCCAACGTCGGCAGGTCGAACATGGTGTCGAGCAGGATGCCTTCCATGATCGAGCGCAGGCCGCGCGCGCCGGTCTTGCGGGTGATCGCCCTGCGGGCGACCGCCTTGAGCGCTTCCTCGGTGAAGGTGAGCTCGACGTCCTCCATCTCGAAGAGGCGCTGATACTGCTTGACCAGAGCATTCTTCGGCGAGGTGAGGATCTGAACCAGAGCCTCCTCGTCGAGATCCTCGAGGGTCGCGATCACCGGCAGGCGGCCGATGAATTCGGGGATCAGGCCGAATTTCAGCAGATCCTCGGGCTCCACGCCGCGCAGCACGTCGCCGATCCGCTTCTCCTCGATCTCCTTCACCTCGGCGCCGAAGCCGATCGAGGCGGCATCGCCGCGGTTCTGGATGACCTTGTCGAGGCCGGCGAAGGCGCCGCCCACGATGAAGAGGATGTTGGTCGTGTCGACCTGCAGGAATTCCTGCTGGGGATGCTTGCGCCCGCCCTGCGGCGGCACGGAGGCGACCGTGCCCTCCATGATCTTCAGGAGGGCCTGCTGCACGCCCTCGCCCGAGACGTCGCGCGTGATCGAGGGGTTGTCCGACTTGCGCGAAATCTTGTCGATCTCGTCGATATAGACGATGCCGCGCTGCGCCCGCTCGACATTGTAGTCGGCCGATTGCAGCAGCTTGAGGACGATGTTCTCGACATCCTCGCCGACATAGCCGGCTTCGGTCAGCGTCGTCGCATCCGCCATGGTGAAGGGCACGTCGAGAATGCGCGCAAGGGTCTGGGCGAGCAGCGTCTTGCCCGAACCCGTGGGGCCGACGAGCAGGATGTTGGATTTCGCCAGTTCGACATCGGCATTCTTCTGCGCGTGATTGAGGCGCTTGAAGTGGTTGTGCACCGCGACCGAGAGGACGCGCTTGGCGTAGGCCTGACCGATCACATAGTCGTCGAGGACGTTGTGGATGTGCTGGGGGCTCGGCACCCCGTCGCCCGACTTGACCAGGCTGGACTTCGACTCCTCGCGGATGATGTCCATGCACAGCTCGACGCATTCATCGCAGATGAAGACCGTCGGGCCAGCAATCAGCTTGCGGACCTCGTGCTGGGACTTGCCGCAAAACGAGCAGTAGAGCGTGTTCTTGCCATCGCCTCCGCCACCATTGCCGGTGGGCCCGCTGCCGCCATTGCCTTTGACTTTGCTCATGAAACGCTCCTACGCCGCGCGTGTCCCCGCTCCGCGGCCCGTCGTGCTTATTGTTCTCGCAGGCGAGTCTGCATGATCGGCACGGGCCGCGCAATCGCGGCACGAATGCAGGGTCCCGTCTTTTCGTTTAGATAGTGTTAGGTGGGCCGGGTCGCGCCCACCTTCCACGCGGCCTCGTTAATGGCCGTTGTTCTCGGCCGAGGGCTGCGACCGCTTCTCGAGGACCTGGTCGATCAGGCCGAACTCCACGGATTCCTCGGGGCTCATGAAGGTATCGCGGTCGAGGGTCTTCTCGATCGTCTCGTAGTCCTGGCCCGTATGCTCGACATAGATCTCGTTGAGCCGCTTCTTGGTCGCGATGATGTCGCGGGCATGACGCTCGATATCCGAAGCCTGCCCCTGGAAGCCGGCCGAGGGCTGGTGGACCATGATGCGGGAGTTCGGCAGCGAGAAGCGCTTGCCCTTGTCGCCCGCCGTCAGGAGCAGCGAGCCCATGGAGGCGGCGAGGCCGACGCACATGGTCGAGACCTGCGGCCGGATGTAGCGCATGGTGTCGTACATGGCGAGACCGGCCGTGACCGAGCCGCCCGGGCTGTTGATGTAGAAGGCGACATCCTTCTTGGGATTGTCGGCTTCCAGGAAGAGGAGCTGGGCGACGATCAGCGTCGAGATCTGGTCGTGGACCGGGCCCGACAAGAAGATGATGCGCTCCTTGAGGAGGCGCGAATAGATATCGAAGCTCCGCTCGCCACGGCTCGTCTGCTCGATCACCATCGGGACGAGCGTGTTCATATACAGGTCGTGGGGGTCGCGTTCGGACATGTGGACTCCGGATCGGGGATAGGGAGCGGCCAGTTTCGCCGCGCCCGGTAAAGACGGCGTGTAGGTAGGCGCCGCAAGAGCCCGGTGCAAGCGCAAGCGGTGGCGCGCGGCGCGGCTACAGCTTCCCAGTGTCTCAGTCGCGCGGGTCGCGGATTTCGCGGTCGATGACCGAGGCGAGCGCGATGCGGACGCAAAGGCCATCCCCGACCTCGGTATCGAGCCGGCCCTCATAGCGCTGGGTCATGCTCCTGATCATCCGCCAGCCCAGAGAGCCGCCGTTTTCGGGCCGGGTCTTGCCGGCCGGCAGGCCGACGCCGTCGTCGCGGACCTCGATCAGAATTCCGTCCTCTCCCTGCTCTTCGAGGGTGACGGTGATCCGGCCATGATCGCGCTCGGGGAAGGCGTGCTTCATCGCATTGGTCAGAAGCTCGCCGACGATGAGGCCGATATCGACCGCCGCCTGGTGCGGCAGGGCGATGTCGCTGCCGTCCACCCGGATCGTCACCTCCTGCTCGGCGGAGGAGAAAGCCTGCTGCGCGGCGTCCGCGACGCTGCGCAGGAAGGGGATGGCCTGCAAGGTGACGCCGCTCTCTCCGCGCTCGAGATGCTGGTGCACGCTCGCCACCGCCTGAATGCGGCTGTCGAGGTCGGCGAGGGCCTGGCGGGTCTCCTCATGCGTGGCCGCATTGCAGGCGAGGCGCACGAGACTCGCGATCAGGGTAAGGTTGTTGCGGGTGCGATGATGCACCTCCGCCAGAAGAAGGTCGCGCTCGCGAAGCGCTTCGAGAAGCTCCTGGTTCTGCTGGGCGAGGGCCGTGACGGGATCGGTCTCGCCGAGCCGCTCGAGATCGGCGGCGATGTCCTGCGCCAGGGCGGCGAGGTCGCTGGCGGGCTTTTCGGAACAGAAACCGACATCGATCTGCGTGCCGTTCGGGCTCGTCTGCAAATCGAACCGATCGGCCAGACGGCGCACGCCGTGCAGGCCGAGCCCGTTGCTCGCCGCCTCCCGGGCCAGCTTCACCGGCGCATCGGAGAAGACGGCGGCCACCTCGCGGTCGGACATGCCCGGGCCCGTATCGATGACCGAGAGGGCCAGTTCCGCGCGCTCGCCATAGGCGGCGAGGTGCAGCGCCATCCGCCCGCCTTCGCCGTGCGAGACCACGTTGCGCGCAAGCTCGATCATCGCGGTGGTGATGCGGGTGCGGTCGAAGGGCGTGAAGCCGAGATGCGAGGTCGCGGCATGGCCGACCTGGCGCACGCGCGCCACGTCCTGCTTGTTGCGCAGCCTGATGCTGTTGATGCGCAGCCGCGACGGCTTCAAGGCGTGCTCCTCTCTCCCGCTCCGGCCGCAGGCATGTGCCGCGCGACCAGCACGCAGGCATCGTCATTGCCGCGCCATTCCCGGCAGAGCAAGACGGCTGCCATCGTCAGAGGCGGGCGGTGCAGAAGCGATTTATAGGCGTCGAGAGCCCGGAGCGTGCGCAGCCCGTCCGTATGCAGGATCAGGGTCGTGCCGGAAGGAAACGGCACCTCCTCCTGCCGCAGGCGGGGAAGCGCGCCGCCGAGCCGTCCGTCGCGGGAGGGCAGCCGCTTCGTCCGGTGACGCGACAGAAGGAGCGCCGTCGTGTTGCCGACCCCTGCAAAGCGAAGCGTTTCCTCGCCTTCGGGGAAGATGCAGGCGAAGCCGACCCCGCCGCGCGTGCCCTCTGCGGCGCGGGAAATGTCGGTCAGCGCTTCGGCAGGGTCGGCGGGATCGCTGCGCAAAAAGGCTTCGCCGAGCGCAGAAGACGCTTCATGCGCGGCCGGTCCGTGCCCGAGGCCGTCGCAGACCAGCAGCGCCAGGCCGTTCCTGTCCGGCCGGATCACGAATGCGTCACCGCAGACGCTCGCGCCGGGATAGTTCGCCTTGAGCGCGGCGGCGGCGACGCCGCCCGCCGCGCTTCGCGGTGCCGTCTCGCCGCGCCTGGAGCGCGTGCGAATCTCGGTGACCACGACCGTGCCTTCGGCCGCGCTGGTGACGATATCGAAGCTGTCGGCGAGCCGGCGCATCGCGCCCAGGCCCGTTCCCATGGACCCGGCGCTGCTGGCGCCGTCCTCCATCGCGCGGTCGAGATGCGTGATGCCGGGGCCCTCGTCGCTGGCGACGAGAACGATGCCGGGGCCATGAGGCGCGACGAGCATCCGGCCCCCGCCCCCATGCTTGAGAACATTGGTCGCCGCTTCGGTGGCGACGAGGGCCGCCCGGTCCTGCGCCTCCCGCGCGAGGCCCGCGGCCCCTGCCTCGGCGACCGCCCGGCGGCGGGCTTCGCCGACCGCGCTCTCGTCGCGGAGCTCGATCCAGACCGTCACGTCCGGCTCATCATCCTGACGGTGGTGCCGCCGCCGGGCGCGCTTTCGATCTCGAAAGCATCGACCAGGCGTTTGGCGCCTCCAAGGCCCCTGCCGAGGCTTCCTTTCGTGCTGAAGCCGTCTTGCATCGCCTCCTCCACATTCCCGATCCCGCCGCCTTGAGGCCGAGCAGCTGATGTCGGCGCAATCGCGAAGAGACCGGGTGACGGCCGCGAGCGTGCGGGCCCGGAAGGGCGCTGAGCCGCTGGTCTGCCTCACCGCCTATGACGCGCCGACCGCAACGCTGCTCGACCCGCATTGCGACGTGCTCCTCGTGGGAGACTCCCTCGGCATGGTGGTGCACGGCCTGCCCAGCACCGTGGGCGTCACCACCGAGATGATGATCCTGCACGGCAAGGCCGTCATGCGCGGCGCGAGCCATGCGCTCGTCGTCGTCGACCTCGCCTTCGGAACCTATGAGGCGAGCCCGGCGCAGGCCTTCGAGACCGCTGCGCGGGTCTTGCGCGAAACGGGCGCCGGCGCGGTCAAGATCGAGAGCGGCGCCTACGCCGGCGAGACCGTCCGCTATCTCAGCGAACGGGGCGTTCCGGTCATGGCGCATGTCGGCCTGCGTCCGCAGGCCTCGCTCGTCACCGGCGGGTTCCGGGCCAAGGGCCGCGACGAGGCCGAGCGCGAGGCGGTGCTCGAAGAGGCGCGTGCCGCCGACGAGGCGGGCGCCTTCGCGATCGTGGTCGAGGGCGTGGATGCCCGCCTCGCAGAGGACGTCACGAAAGCGGTCGCCGCGCCCACCATCGGCATCGGGGCGGCCGCGGCCTGCGACGGCCAGATCCTCGTCGTGCCCGACATGCTGGGGCTGTTCGAGTGGACGCCGAAATTCGTCAGGCGCTATGCCGATCTGCGCACCGATATTGAGGATGCGGCGCGCCGCTATGCCGAGGACGTGCGGGCGCGCCGGTTCCCTTCGGACGCCGAGACCTACCGGCTGCGCCGGCCCTCGGGTGAATGAACGGGACTGTTGCCTTCCAGGCGCGATCTGGCACGACCGTGGGGGAACGCGCCTCCGGCGCTGGGGCGATTTTGCAACGGGAATGAACATGCCAAATACCAAGGACCAGCTTGTCGCGCTTCTGAACGAAGAATTCGACGCCATCGTCGAGGCGTGGATCGCCACGCAAAAGGACGAGGGCGTCCGCCGGTCCGACCTGTTCTCGGTGCAGGAAACGCGCGCGCAGACGGTGCGCCTCCTGACCGCCTTCCGAAACGGCGTCGCCGAGGCGGAGACGGGCGAGGACCTCGACCTTCGGGCCGAGGCGTGGGCCGAGCTGCGCGAGACGCTGTCCGATCTCGGACGCGAACGGGTCGAGCGCGGCATGACGCCCACGGAGATGGCGACCTTCGTCACCGCGCTGAAATCGCCGCTCTTCGATTCGATGCGCCAGCGCCTGGCCGATGCGCCGGATGCGCTGATCGATGAGGTCTGGCACATCACCCGCATCGTCGATGCCTTCGCCCTCTACACGACCGAGGTCTTCATCGCCGAGCGCGAGCTGGTGATCGAGCGGCAGCGCACCGAGATGCTGGAGCTCTCGACGCCGGTCGTGCAGCTCTGGGACGACATCCTCGCCCTGCCGCTGATCGGCACGATGGATTCGGTGCGGGCGCAGGACGTGATGGAGAACCTTCTCGAGGCCATCGTCGAGCGCAAGGCCGAGATCGTCATCATCGACATCACCGGCGTCCAGACCGTGGACACCCAGGTCGCCCAGCACCTCCTGCGCACCGCGGCGGCCGTGCGCCTGATGGGCGCCGAATGCGTCATCAGCGGCATCAGCCCCCGCATCGCTCAGACAATGGTGCAGCTCGGCGTCGACGTCGGCGAGGTCGTGACCAGCGGCAGCA
>JACLAD010004335.1_pt1 | contig 14428 bp, 12 predicted proteins | sample 8027901 | NCBI WGS metagenome assembly JACLAD01 (sample SAMN15725071, study PRJNA655200) | protist metagenome | isolation source: fluorescence activated cell sorting (FACS) single amplified genomes of... | place: Spain: Blaines Bay Microbial Observatory, Mediterranean Sea | collected 2016-07-05 | reverse complement strand
ACACTCTGCCCATAGTGAGAATTGTTATTCAAGCGCTGGTTAGACCAGTTAAGTGAGTGGTTACCAGTACCATACTGTTGCTGTTGTTGTTGTTGTTGTTGTTGTTGTTGTTGCTGCTGCTGCTGCTGCTGCTGCTGCTGCTGGAGCACATGAGCATTCCCACTCATTCGCTTTTTAATGATATTAGTACCCCGTCTTCCACTATTCCCATGATTGCTCGTATTGCTGACATATGAATCGTAATTATTACCATTGTATCTATGTTGATCATGATCACTATGTCCATATCCTTTATAATTACCCTCTTGATGACCATGATAACTACTAGTTGTACTATGAAAACTATTATCATTCCAGCCATGCATACTAAAACTGCGAGTTGAATCATTTAGACTCGATTTACTACGGTCCAAAGGAGTGTCTTCGCCTGGTTGGGGAGATGACCAACCCGCGATACGAAACACTTCTTGGACTCCCAAGACATGTCCTAAAGACTTTGGCATGGCACCTTCAGAACCCTCCCCGATAAAGCGGGAGGAAGCATCTTGAGAGAGAGGGGGTGTTCTATCCCCTGCCGGGTCTCGCCGCGCGGGACTATCTCCTTCCATCATGTGCCGAATGGGTGTTGAGAGGCTCGGAGTGCCTGCTATAGGTGTGTTGTTGCCTGTATCTGTATGACCGAAATTATCAATAGGCATGTATCCCTCGCTACCTTTGTCACTAGGCAGACTGGTTGGCGTTACTCTCCCTCCTGGTGGACGGTCGGACCCCGGGGCAGCCCCCGGTTGGGGGGTGATGAGGCCCGTAATGGCTCTTTTATCTATTTCTCGTACTGGTGTGCGCAAAGCTTGGCCATAAATACGCTCCCCCGTCGAATCTGGGTGTGTGTATTCACCCCTCTGTCTGTGGGGCGAATAGAGGGTAGCAAGTTCTGCCTCTTCATCGTCAGTAGTATTAGCATCACTTGTATCATGAATGTCCTTGTCTTTATTTGTCATAGTTGAAGCTTTACTCATATCAAGTTTATTGCTTTCTCGAACTAAGGCAATAATCTCATCCTTAAACTTCCTGACCATTGCAGACAAAGGTCCACACTTCTCCAAGTCTGGGATAGTCTTAGGCATCTTTAATCCAATTCTCAATACCTCACTATTGCTCATCACAGTCATCATATGTAATCCATATGTCTTTGCTTTATTGTATCGCCACTTCCATATTGTTGACAATAGTGTGTCTTGTTCAGTACGGATTTGGTATGAACTAGGCATAACAATTCGATTCCCAGTTATCAATTGTCGATATCCATAATGCCATAATGATGGAGGGGTATACACTTTTAAGCATTGTCGTCTCGAACAATCAAGTGTAAACGAATATCCGGTCATAGAAGCCTCTTCCCATACTTGACGACGAATACCTTATGATGAGAGAGAGATGGGTGATGTGTTTGAGTGATACGAATAGTGATGTCAGTTTCAGTAGAAGAGCGGATTAGTGTCTATCGCGATATCAGGATTAGTCTGAGTCTTATAAGAATGCTTATATAGTATTGTTACCCACCTTGGTAGATCAGCAACAACGATGCTGTTCGTCTGCATAGATATCTTATGACCCCTTTCTCTAGTGGCCTCTGTACTATAGAAACATCCGACGGAGCCTCTATCGCCGCACCTTTATGTACAGTAATGCCATTAGCAGTCATACACTCTGGGGTCTTCGGAGAAAGGGTTGGAATGCCATTCATGGTCGGGAAATCATCCAATGTGATGTTTTGTAATTGCACTCCTCTTCCAAATAATGCACAGTCTCTATCCGACCCCAACGTGGCACCCTCACTGGTATCTACAGTATTGCGTGTACTATACATCTCATAAAGTTGATACCGGAACTCTACAATCTTTTGTATAAACAGATTGATATAATAGTCCCTAAGATATTCCACATCACAGCACCACGGTTGGTACTTAAGGACTTCCATTGCAGTGCCTGATAGGATGATAGATAAGGGTATAATGAATGATGAAGAAGGAGATGGAAAGTGATGAATATATATGAATAGAAAGAGACAGAGAAGTACAGAGGTAGAGGTTAGTATACTCATCGTCATCATCATAGTAGTAATACGCGAAGGAGAAATAGATGGTGCAGGTGGGGCTCACCTATATCGAAGTAGCATATCGGATATAATTGGAAGTCCCTCTGCAATACCATCAGCATGTCATTGTCAGTATGATTACTGTTGTGTGTGTGGACATTGTAGCAGATCTTCAATAAATTCTTATTGCCGAATATCAAGGGTTGCAATCTAAGGCAGTGCATCAGATTTCATAAGAGATGATATGGTAGGTCCATGGAAGAATAGGGGGGGGTGCAGTTAGTGTAAGCAGGAGGATGTTTCAACAAAAGAAGCACAGAGGAGTGACATACACACCTATGCATCGATTGCGGTGATAGCAACAATGTATCGAACGTGAAGGTATGTTTGCTGGTGGAGATACAGAGCAGGGTCGTGAACCCGCTGAAAGATTGAGCACTGTGTTGCAAAAGTGAGATTCCCACTTCATATGATACTAGTTTAGCGGCGTTACTCGCCTCCTTGCTATTGCCATTGCTATTGTTGCCATTGCTGTTCTGACTACCATTTGTATGGCTATTGTTACCAGAATTACCAGTGCTGTTACTCTTTGTGTTATCTACACTAGGAGTGTCTGGGGACACTACCAGTTGCTCTAATGCCTTCAATGCCTTCTCAAAGTCCGCTTCAGTGTCAATATGGCAATGTGAACTAATCTCCAAGTTTACTTCAACCCCAAGATCTCCAATCTCATTGGATTGCATCTCTTTTGTATCATTACGCTGTTCGGCACCATTGTTACTCGCATGGTTGTTAGAGAGTGGATAGATTTTGATCATAGCACCAAAGGCGTAGATGAGGTTTTCTCTTCTAGGGTTACGAGTGACTTGAATAGGGTAGCTGATGTTGACTAGTTCTTGCTGATATGGGTGATCATTAACATGGGTATCATCATCATTGCTCTGCAACAGGTCTAAACTGTGCTTCGGCTGCAGTGATGGAGGGGGCATGTTTGTCCTTCCAGAATTGAATACATCAGTTAGATGGTGGAATATACTGTCATTCTCACCAATATCATCATTAATGTAGAGTAAGCGTACATGACGTAGTAGCTTCTTCTTATCCGCTACTAATGACAATAGTAAGGAGTGTACGAAGCGTGGCCATATCTCTATATCCTTATCCTCTTCCTCCTTGCTGTCACCCGCAGACATATACACGCCACTCACGATGAACTCGATCTGTTCAGGTGTGAGCAATGTCTCCAACATCCTCTCGAGGATATCCACTACATGGTCATATACGGACCCATCTTGAAGAGCTGATGACGGCAAACAAGGCTGTTGACATGAGAACGAGGCATTAGTATCATCATCGCTGCAATTGCCATTGTTGTTATTGCTACTGCTAGATACTACTGTTGACATCAGTCTATAAAAGAATGTGATCACCTCTTGCTTGGAACTAAAATCTCCAGGAAATGGTACCAATGCTTTCATTACCTCTTCACTCTCTTGATTCTCTTTCACATGATGATGATGATAATCATGATGACTGTGATGATCTGTGGATTTCATATCAGGCTGCATATGCAGGTTAGCAGTGCTCTCGATGGCCACTTTCATAGTGCCTGTGACGAGACAACTGTTGGTGATTCTGCACAGTAATTGACGTGTGAACTCATCATGGAGAGAGACATCGCGAAGGATACCGCTCTCTCGAATGAGACTCACTAAAGCAGACAAGCTCATCGCTTTTAATCTTCTGAGGATGCACGCAATGAGCGCAAGATATCTCGCTAGAACTTTTCGGAAGTCTAGCGCTAAAAATCACACAAAGCTAAGGCAGCAGCCGATTCTGCACCAAATGATGCAAATAAATGAGCTTAGATACCACACACACTACTCGAAGAGCCACCATTGCTCTGAAATGTGAAGTGAAGAGCACAGGTCGAGCGGTAAAATTTCACTTTTTTTGTAGGGGGGCTACACTTACTTGTATTTAATTAAAAGCATTGGTGTTGTAGTCAGATGGCGGTTCTTCACTTCGTGTTACTTCTTGCGTTTTCTTTGATATTGCTTTCGAAAGCAGCGGAAGAAAATAACGACAAATTGAAGCTAGTTTACTTCGATGGCAAAGGCCGCGCAGAGATCAGTCGGATCATGTTACACGGAGCTAACAAAGACTTCGAAGACCTGCGTGCTGGCCGTGACTTTGTGTGGAGTGAAGTTAAAACCAGTGGGGCTTATGCTGCCAATCTAGATCGCCTGCCAGTCTTAGTCATTGAGAATGAGGGTGATAGTACTACTATTGGCCAATCGAAAGCCATTGAATACTACATTGCAGACACATACGGCTATATGGGTAGCACTAAGATCGATGCAGCGACAGTTATGATGATTGTGGAGCATTGTACTGACTTAAAACAAGCATTCAAAGATGCCAAGACTACAGGCAATGCAGAGGCTTTCATGACCTCTGCAGAAGATAAGATGTTCAAACACTGGTTGTATCGCATAGAGAAGAGTTTACCGGCTCCCATGAATGGTCCAACCTGGGCAGATATCTCACTCTATCAGATGTTGAAATATAGCTTTAATGAATATCCGGAACTAGTGAATGAATCCCTGGCAGAAATACCACACCCGAAGATTGAGCATGTATTGAGCAGTGTCGCAGAGTTTTTGACTGAATACAACTCTGATCCAAGGTACTCACAAGGAGAGTTCTAATCATTACTATACGTGGTAGAAGGAGAAAGGAAAGAGGTGGACTATTTTGTATACGATGTCCTTTTTATCACCCGCTTAACCAATTGCTTCACAACACCTAGTAACTACTTTATCTTCTAAAAAATTCTTTATTTTTCTAGTGATAACTATCTTCATATCACATAGATCAACAACAAACATATATTCCATTATAAAACCTTCTTCATCTCATCTCTTCCCTTTTAATGATTCCGCCTTTTCGACCCCGCACATTTATTACCCTCCTCTCCGCCACGATATGAAACAGCAAGACACACTTACTTACATAGACATTCCCCTCTTCACTTGTGCCCTAACTTGTTTGGCATTTTGGCTATTCTGTTCATTGTCAGGGTCAATAATCGATACACTACCCACCCTTATCAACCCAGGGCTATTTTCCCCGCTCTCCAGACCTAGCATGCCCCCATGACCGCCCGTACCACTACTACTACCATTATTATTATTATTATTATTATTATTATTATTACTATTATTATTACTATTATTATTACTATTATTATTACTATTATTATTATTATTATTGGCGGTATGGTTGCCAGCAGTGCTGCCGCTTTGCTTGTTAGGATTGTTACCACTGCCCATATTTACGAAGTTCATGCTAGCTCTATTCGCAGCATGCTTACGTGAACTATTATGGCTATATCTTCTTACAGGGCTTCGAATAGGTTGACTAAAAGGATCACATCGGCCACATAATTCGCATGACCAGAGAATATTCGATCCATATTCAGTACCTTCAACATCAAAACTTATTGCGAAGTCATTGCTTTGTTTTACATCTAACAGCTGATGCTGTAGGATAGACATCTCTTGTGATGAAATGATCTCGCAGATTTCACCTTTATAAGTCCCTAATCCACCTAGCAGAGTTTTGCGTTGTCCATTCAAATATTCAACGCAATGTGGTGGTGGGATTAAGAGTCCATGACTTTGACACAAGAATTGGGTACACTCGATGGTCGAAGGAGGAGGTACAGCGGTGTAGTCTTTCATATAAGTTCTCAAAGCTTTCAACCAAGTACGTGGAATTACATAATATTGCCCTGGAGACAATGGTGCGGTGTATCCTGTCATGGTAGTCCCAGACATATCTGAGTCGGCTTGTTGCATGGCCTTACTCAAACCTGATGATGAAGTTGGTTGGTTGTGTATACTTGTACTTGCTATCAATGCTGCAATCACCCCATCATCGTCATTGTCCGTAGATGATAAGCCTTGTGATAGCTGATATGCGATCATCTCATCATACATGGAGGTGGTCTCTTCCGATGGGTCTTTGTGGTCAATGCAATGCGTAATCTCAGTCGTAACCTTACCATCGCTTTCGTCGACATTAACATTGTCAATGCCATTCGATGCATTATTATGAATATTACCATTATTGTCATGACTGCGGCTTTCTAGTCCTAGCCCAGCAACCAATATCTCATTGAATTTGGGGGACGTACCCATACCGGGAGAAGATGCCAACCCTCCCTCTCCCATCCCCTTGATTGTACGGGGGCCAGATATGGGCATACCCACAACCCCTTCGTCTTCCTCCCACCATGGCAGCTCTTCTTTTTCTTTCGACTTCTTTTGCTTATCAATGGAGTTGTTGCCACCATTAGCCTTGACGGAGTGCGGATGAGGAGGAGGAGGTAATGTCCCTTCCGCTGATCGATCATCCGTATTATCATCAAAATCAAACAGTTTCAACATGGATTGATTTACTGCACCTGGATTACCTGAAGTAGGATGATAATTTAAATTTACTTCAGAATTACCAGTACTTCGATCGTAATCGATTTCGAAAGAAAAACTTCCAGTACTACTCAAAGAATCGCTTCGAGTTAAGTCACGTGGTCGTTCGAGCCATTGTTCAACATGGTCTTGAGTGTCATTCAGGGTAGGATACAAAAGGCTGCTTTGGTCAGGGCTGCTGGAGATATGGTCCTCCTTGGCATTATCATTACTTTTTCCGACATCAATACCCGTAGCGGAATTATTTTGGTTGCCATTAGCTCCGTTGAGTTTGTACATCAATTGCTCTGTAGGTACTCCACTTCTGCGACTCAATAATCCTTGCAATTCTGGTGGAGCCATTCTTGCTCTTCTCTTCATTTCACGCTCTTTGTCCTCTTCTTCCTTCTTAGTCGCATTGGTTGTGGTCGCTGTACAAATGGGGCATTCTCGATCGCGAATATCACTTCCATGGTCTCTGTTACTATTAGTGCCATTCGCATGTGGTGCTACATCTTTTTTACTACGATATGCTTTAAATTGGGGTCCAATAGGATAAAATTTCCGCAGAAAATACCATGCATGTGGTGCCATTAGTCTTCGTTTACCTTTGATAGACTTGTCTGTCGTTAAGCCGAGGTGTCCATGACTACACAATAGATCAGCATTCATCGAAGGCCATGGAGGCAATGCATCACTGCCTCGACGATTTCGAATTTTGTTCTTTTTTGCTTGTTTTTTGCCACTGCTTGTATGTACTGGACGGCCATTCTTTTTCACAGGAGTTACGGTGGGTGAGGGTGCTTCTACAGTATTATCAGCATATTCCACATAGCCATCGGGGCTGAAGACAACTGTTCCTGCATTGCCGGTACTTTCCTTAGCATCTTTGCGATCACTGGTGTTGGAATCCTTGCCTGTATTGCTTGCATGTTGAGGATGTCCATTGGTATTACCACTACTATAATAGCTGACATCTGGCAGATTAATCGACTCGTGGAACTTTTTAGCATTACTCACCCAATTACTCGACACCCAAAAGGCTTTGCTATTGCTCAAAGGTTGTGCACTTTGTAATGCTAGTAGGACACATTTCACTTCTCGTACAAAGAGCATATCTATATATAGAAAGAGAGAAGGATAGATAAAGTGGTTAAGGTTAAGGTTAGGGTTAGGGTTAGTACAATCACCATTACAAGACATGAAGTTTGTTGGGAGAGATAATCTTGATGAGAAGACGAGAGAGGCGATCTTTACCTAGTAACAGACTGGGCACGGACTCGTGGTCGTCTACTGTCAAGTTGAAGCTATTCAGTCTCTCTAATGGAGGATGTGTTGGAGTACTGTTGGACCGGGACAATGACGGTGTGGGAGTACTATGAGACCGAAAGAGTGAAGGCATAGGAGGCCCAAGAGACTTGCTTGCATCTTCCTTCGCAGCACTTCTATCTTGCTTGCCATCTTTGTCAGCGTCAGGGGGCAAAGCATTACCTTGATCAGGACTCGAGGAAAGACTATTGCCAAAGATAGGTCGATAAATGGGGATGTCAGTATCCGTTGATGCACTCCTACTATTACTATTACTGCCAGTATGGCTAGTACTATTATTGTTATGAAGAGTTTGACTATGTGTGGTCTGTAAGTGCCTTTTCCTATATATTCCTAGTTGATAAGGGGTATACACTTCATTGATCAGCCACATCGCAGCTTGTCTGACACGGGCGCGACTAAACACGGTTTTGTCGACTTCCGCGACGATACATAGATCCATTGCTCTCATATATTCCAGAATCGATACAATGGTCTCGTGAGGCAAATTATACAATCCATGATTCCTCACATCGATTCCACCTTCTTCTTTCTCATCTTTTGGAGGAGACCCTGTCGTAGACTCTTCAATCGGAGTATTTTCGAAAAAGGCAAGAAGAGATGGTTCCATGCCTATTTGTTTCGTGTATTTCTCAGTGTCCTCCTGTGACATGTCGACCACCTTTCAGTACAGACTGTTGTGACACACGATTGAATCTATGTATTACTGCGATTTATACACACACCAATTGTGTGTAGGCAGATAAGTGGGCTCTAAACTGTCAGAGAGGACAGAATGATGTGTTTAGAAGATCAGAGAAGCAGAATCTTGGGTCAATATGCCCGATTCAATTCGTATTTGAAGGAGCTCTTCAATGGACAACCTGTCGAAATAGGAGAACCAGATGGTCGTCAAACCTATTTTTACACTTTACAAACTCAAAGAAGGCTTGTCTCTAACACTGTCCAAAGCCAAAGTGCCACACAAAGCGAGTATTTACACCTCGTCGTTCAGATCTGAAGTGACTGACACAACAGACAGGGTGGCAGGAAAAAACTTCAAAGAAAAACAAAAAGTTCAAGATGGCTTTCAATCATAGCGTGTTTACCGAGGGGCCAGACCGTTCACTCGCAAGTTATTCTCTTGGAAATGTGAAACTACAACGGGGCGGTACACTTTTCGATGCAAAGATTTGCTACAAGACATTTGGTGATCCCTCGAGTGAGGCAATCTTGTATCCCACATGGTTCACGGGATTTCATTCTGACAACGAGTGGTTGATTGGGGAAGGCCGAGCTCTAGATCCTGCAAAATACTTCATCATTATCGTATGTGCGATGGGAAATGGGCAATCTTCTTCACCTTCAAATACATCAGAACCTTATAATGGTTGCCATTTTCCCAATGTCACACTGTATGATAACGTGAAAATGCAGCATCGCTTGGTTACAGAGCACTTGAAGATCACTAAGTTGAAGCTTGTTACTGGCTGGAGTATGGGTGCTCAACAGACATATCAATGGGGCTGCTTGTTTCCTGAGATGGTCGAGAGAATTGCCCCTTTTTGTGGTTCTGCCAGGACAGCTCCTCATAACTTTGTTTTCCTTGAAGGAGTAAAAGCGGCACTCACTGCAGATGCAGCATTCCAGAATGGGGAATATGTAGTACCACCCAGAAAGGGTCTTCGTGCAGTAGGTCGTGTTTATGCGGGATGGGGACTGTCGCAGCCATTTTATCAGCAAAAGCTATGGGAAAAACTTGGCTTCAACTCTTTGGAAGACTTCTTAACCGGATTCTGGGAAGGCTTCTTTCTCAAACGCGATGCAAACAACCTATTGGCTATGCTATGGACTTGGCAGAACGCGAATGTGTGTGATAATGATGTATTTAATGGCGACTTTGAAGCTGCTTTGCGTGCAATGACCATGCCTTCTCTCATTATGCCTGCTAGAATTGATCTATACTTCCCTCCGGAAGACAATGAGTATGAATGCAAGCATATTCCAAATGCCAAGTATGTATGTATTGAAGGTGTCTGGGGTCACTTCGCAGGCGGTGGTCTCTGTCCTGAAGACACAGAAGTAATTGATACAGAGCTTAAAGAGCTTTTGAACAAGGCCGTGTAAATACGATGGAGGTAAAGCTTTAGATAATCGAAAGGGGAAATGTAATAGTAAATACGAGATAGAGAACAATAAAGAGTGTGTGATGAAATACTTTAGACTAGACTTAGACTCGTGTATCTGTCTATATCTATTGCTTCTATGTACAATGGGTAAAAAGATCTACTATTATCAAAACCAGTGGATGAGTAAAAGCATTTAGTATTAAATATCTAATACTTTATACTTATGCACCACCTCTTCCCTTCATCATCTTCAAAGCCCCTCTAGCCTTACCCTGTGTCATACCAGCCCATCCTTGGCCACCCATAGCTTCAGAGACCATCTTACGACCACGGCCACCACCACCTGCACCACCAGGACCCAAACCAACACCTTGAGATGGAGCACCAGGTTTCTCAGATTGAGGGTTTTTGACTGTTTCATCAATAGATAGAATTAATGCAGCTGCTTCTGTAGCTGCACCCAAACTATTGATTTTATTGGCAGCAGGTTCCCAGACAGAAGCAAGGAATGTGTCACAAATACCTTCATTCAAGACATCTACACCCATCCACTTGCCATCACTTCCACTAACGAAATGCGCTTTACGCAGCTTGTTCAGAACATCCGTAGCATCCATACCTGCATTTTCACTTACTTGTTTTGGAATAACCTCTAGAGCCTTTGCGAAAGCAGCCATAATCAATTGCTGCTTGCCACTAATATGCTTGCTTTTCTCCTTCAAAAGAGATGACAATTCCATCTCAATAGCACCACCACCAGCTACAACTTCTCTATTAACCAAACTGCGCTTGACAATGCACAGTGCATCATGAATCGACCTATGTGTCTCTTCGAGGAATTGTTCACCCCCACCTCTTAGTAAGATAGTTGCTGTTTTAGCTTTGGGACATCCTGTAAAGAAGTTGTATCGTTCGTCACCTACACCTTTTTCTTCAAATACTTCACATGTACCTAGTACTGCATCCGTAATACCATGGATAGATGTTTGTAGACGTGCGCCAGTAGCTTGCATCACTCTTTCCAGATCTTCAGCAGTGACACGTCCTGCACAGAAAATACCTTTATCAGCGAAATATTGAGTACCTAGAATATTGATATGGTTACAGTTACATTCAGCACAGGAGAGATAGATAGATATACAGTAGGGAGTCGAGGAAGAATTTATGTTAATATTATCACCATCATCATCATCACCATCAGAAATTAACAGAAATTAACAGAGAGTGCTGGAGAAATGCTCGTGGGGTTAGGGTTTGAATTGGGGTTAGTATACACACCTAGATCGCCGATAGGCAACTTGGACAAGACAATATTTGCCCCACTCTCAGCGCATTTATCCAATTTCTCATAGATGATCGCCCATTCGGCATCTACAATATCTTGGTATTGGTCAGGATCTGTGATACGCACTTCAGCATTTTCCTTTTCGCTTTTCAACTCTAATTCGACATTTAGTACTAAAACCTTGGGATTTTTGAAATGCTTCGTTTGTTGTTCGAAACCAGCATAAGAGAAAGTCTTTTTGAATGCAACGCCTTGTACAAGCATACTATCTGTGACAGAACCACCAGTAACTTTCTTGATTCCAACCATACGAATATCAGATAATTGAGTATCAAGTGTGAGAACAGCATCTAAATAAAAGAAGAAGAAATGGATGCAGATTTGATGATAATTAGGGAAAATATAAGGATCAAGTTTAAGCATTATGAATAGAGCCAGCAAAGAGAGGTGTTTCTGTTAGTGTACTCACCATAGCAATTACGACAGTATTATAAAAGTTATCGAGGATAGAATAGTGGGTACACACCGACGACCATAGGAGCGAATAGCCCCTTTTGTCTGGCAATAAGTTTGCTGTTCAATGCTGTACCAGCACACTTTTCTAATAGACCACGGAAAGCATCTCCTTCTTGGCTTACTTTCAATACTTGAATATAATTCAATGCTTCTGTACATGCTTGTCTAATTCCACGAATGATGGTGCGTGGATGAAGACCATCTTCTACAAATTGTTTTGTTTCTTTCAAGATTTCAGCAGCTAGTAAAACTACACTGGTAGTTCCATCGCCAACTTCTGAATCTTGGGCCATAGAGATATCTACAAGAGTTTTGGCAGCAGGATGAACTACATCTAAAAGTTTCATAATGGTAGCACCATCATTTGAGATGGTGGTCCTTTGACCATCAAAAATTAATTTGTCCATGCCACGAGGACCCAAAGTGGTCTTCACGGTCTCTGCAATGGCTTGGCACGCATTGATGTTGGACACGATCTGGGCTTTGCCTTGTGAAGTGTCTGTGCCTTCTTTTAAAAGAATAATCTGAGGTTGGAAGGCGGAGTCCATCTTTGTCTATATTGCGATACAATCGAGAACAACGAGGAAGTCAAATATGCGAATAGGTGGCCTACTGGAAGAGTTTCTATCAAAAATGCAAAGACTTATGCAGTTGATCAAGTATCACGTGATATATCGAGCACTGAATGTTAGGTTTCAAAATGGATGAACATGTGGCGGACGACCCGCTGTTGCACTCCCTACTTTCTAGAAAGTTGAAGGTGACATAGGTGTTGCAGAAATGAGTGCATTTGAAGAAATGAGTGCTCATCAGCTTGTCGCTGCCCTCGAGGCGAAAGGGTTCGCGGTGACACTTGATCCTCCGCTCGGGGTAGGGAAAGGAGAGACCTCATCTTCTGCATCTGGTCCTTCTGAAGAGGACATTGCACTGTGTTCTGCACCTTCAATTCCACGAACTGTACCATTCGACGAGCTCATTCGCCTCTTAACTATGTTTAAAGACATTGCCAACGTCAGATGGCCTGCCAAGCCAGAGGTAGTGTGCGTGGATTAGGTAGTCATGGCACTGCGTGGATGCACCTCTGTGATTACGAAGCGTCAAGATGACGCTGTTGCTGGTGGTATTGTACCTCTCCTCGTTGATGTGCTGACAGGTGTGCATTTTGAGGACAGAGAAACTTGTCTTCGTACAGTTCAATGTATCTCTGGAGTCGCCAACAAGAATGCAGGAGCTTGTGCCGCCTTCCGAGAGGCTGGTGCTGAGAGTGCACTTGCCGCTATCATAGCCAAACACTCAGATAAGTCCACGGCCGATATGGAGGGAGTGCTTGAGACTATTACCAGCACTGTCTAGGCCCAGGGTAGTTCAGGCCAGGGTATCGATCAACGCAATTTATAAATATTTTTGGAGGTGACACGAACGTCAACACTCCATGTGAAATAAATGTCGTGTAGTAGAGTGAATACATGTCTACAGACTGTAAACAACAAATTGATATAATCATTACAAATAATAAAATAATCTTATATTCTCAGTGCGTCCACAACCAACCCTATTCTGTCGCTCTCTCCTCTCTTGAAGCTTTACATTTTTCTCTATCCTTTCCTAAACAGACCTCTATCTCTATACCATCGCCCTACTCTCACTGTTCCATCATGATACTTCATTTCTCCTCGTCCATGCTTTAATCCATGATCAAATTGCCCTGTATAGATATCACCATTAGGGTATTGCATTTTACCATTTCCATGAGGAATCCCATCGTCCACTACAGTACCTGTATACAAACTATCTTTTCCAAAGAAATGCAGCATAAGTTTGGCATATCCAATCATCTCATCACAATGCCATTGACCATCATAAACTCTCATACTGCCGTCTTTCCATTCTTTTCGACCAAATCCTTGTTTCAAGCCATACATATAGCTATCACGAGTCATGTTGTATTCACCTTGATATTCATGATCAGGAGCAAATACTACACCAACAAATTCATCTTTACTCCATGGTCCTTGATGTATACGACCGTCAACAAAAGTTAGACAGCCTTCATCCTCTTTCCTATCCTCATTCCAATTACCAGTATAATGATCGCCATTTTTATATTTGAAATACCCGTATCCAGATCTTTTGTTTTTGTACCAAGTACCACAATAATAATCTCCATTTCCATACCACATTTCTCCTTCTCCATGACGTAAATTATGCTTCCAGGATCCAGTATAATGACTTGTATCGCGATAATTCATCGTACCTTGTCCACACAAATAATTGCATTCGAAATGGCCTTCATACTCTTCCAGGTCACCTAGCTTGTATCTTAACAAACCATACCCGGACATCTTGTCCTTTTCCCAATGCCCATCATAATAATCTTTATTATCAAAAACAAATTTACCTTGACCATGTCTCAATCCTTCCTTATCTCGCTCGCCGACATATCTCTTTCCTTCATCATGTTGATGATCTTCATCTTCAGGGTCACGTTCATACTCTTGATCAGCTTTATAAGCACGATCTGGACCATAATCACTATTGTAGATCATGCGACCCATGCCTTTTTGCCGATCCCTGACCCAATGCCCTTCATAAATATCACCAGAAGGCATCCATTTCATCA
>JACLAD010005112.1_pt1 | contig 14442 bp, 7 predicted proteins | sample 8027901 | NCBI WGS metagenome assembly JACLAD01 (sample SAMN15725071, study PRJNA655200) | protist metagenome | isolation source: fluorescence activated cell sorting (FACS) single amplified genomes of... | place: Spain: Blaines Bay Microbial Observatory, Mediterranean Sea | collected 2016-07-05 | reverse complement strand
GAAGAAAACGCGGAAGATGAAGATGAGGGTATCCCATCGTCTTCGGGTGCAGGTCCTCGAACCAAAAATGAAGTGGTAGCAGAGATCAAGGAAGTCGTTATCCACGAGGTTCTTTTATCCGATGAGCTAGCCTCTGCTGGATGTATATCGAGTATAATCCCCAATAATAGTGGGGCAAATATAATTGTGAAATCATCAGTGGATGCAAATGGAAAAATAAATGCTTTGAACGATGGATCACTACTATGTCTGGAGAACAGAATACCACTTGGAGTCATATTCGAAATTTTTGGCCCTATTTCTAATCCGTTTTATCTGGTAAAATGGTCCTCTCAACCTGTTGAAATGACACAAGGTGAAACGCATGAGTCATCAATTGACGATTTTAAAGTAGGTTCTGAAGTATATAGTGTAACAAAGTTAGCAGAGTATGTCACACCTGGATCCATGTTACAAATGAGGGCGAAAGGATCAGATGCATCCAACATTTATGACGAGGAGCTTCCACTTGAACAGCAAGAATTTTCCGATGACGAGCAAGAAGCAATAAGAAGAAAGGAGAAAAAAGGACAAAAAAGTTCGAACAGTGGGGTTAACGCAAATTCAAAAGGCAGTACAAATACCAAATTCAGACAGTTTCGTTCTCAAGCAAAACAAACACAGCAATTCAAACCGCCATTACCACCATATCCTCCACCTCAATCAGCCATAGAAAGCGCACCGTTCCAACAAGGATTTATCAATCCAATATTCATGCCACAGCAACAACAACCCATGATGATGTATCCTCCTCATCCAAGTATTCAGCCACAAGACTACATGACCTCCGTTGCCATGCACCAACACATGCATGCTCAACACCAGAATACAATTTTCCAACAGCAATTGTTACAGCAACAGCAAATGCATCAATATACACCCAATACTACTTATAATTCTTTTCAACCAACTAACACTATGCCGGGAATGATGAATTATCTTCCGCCTTCAATGCAGCAGCAACAACAGCAGCAGCAACAGCAGCAGCAGCAGCAGCAACAGCAGCAATCCATGCAATACCAGCAATATTCTTCTCGACAACGATAGATAGTAAGCAAATAATTTTTCAGGACCCTATCCCCTCTCCATTTGCAGGTTATTGTTATATTGTACATATGTATTCCACAGCATGGCTGCTGACTCGGCCAACCGAAGCATAATCACGACGACTTTAGCTACATGCGATCGGTTTTATACAATCTTATAATTATGAAATTATGATAAAATAAAATTATACATATTATGGATACCTAGCAATTAGCAATATGCTCGTTGAACGCTCTAAAAGCTAAACTAAAAGCTAAAACTAAAAGCTAAAAGTAAAAGCGTAGCGTGCGAGCGTGCGTAAAGGCCTGCCTGGCTACCGGCCGCCCACCGCCCACCGCGCCACGCACCTCACGCACCGCTTACCGCTTATGTAGTAGTCGTTAGTCGGGAATACCGAAGAATAAGCGATTGAAATATACTTCTGTATAATGTATGATCTGAAATCCACCCAATTCACCATCGACCTCAGATCTCCTTTCCCTGTGTAAGTTTGTGAACAAAATTCCAAAAATAAGTGTGAGATTTTTATCTCTTTTTTCTTCCTCTGCTGCTCTACGACGACGCTCCTCCTCTACCTAAATTTTATTGCAGGCTTTTTTACGGTAGTTCACCTTCAGATACATATATATGGAATAATAGCTTGATTGACTTTCGAGTATTCACATGTTCTCACAAGTGACTTCCCCAACGTCTTATCTCATAATCCGAGGGACATTTAAAGGATACCTGCAGACTTTTTTCTGTTTTCTCTCTACGTCCTTATTTCTCTCAGTACAATTATCGATCTTTCGATATTTCCTGATTAGACACCACCCTGTAAAGAGAAATTATATTGTTTCGTTCGTAGAAGTAAGTTATTGAACATGATGTCTACATCTTTGGTCAATGCTCATATGGCAATGGTCTTTCTGCTCGTAGTGGCATCCTCAATGCTGTTAGTTTTAGTCGCCTCTCGACCCACAGAGCAGGAACGCGTGAAGCTATGGCATGATAACGGCAATACCTGGCCTCCTACTTGGCAGGAGGAATCGGAAAAAAGGAGAGCCTTCATGCATCAACGTGATCTAGAACTACAACAAATCCCAGGTAGTCTAGAAAGATGGGAGAATTATATGCAATATACACAAAGTAGAATGGTACCACACTTTACGGAAAGAGGTTTTGATGTTATTCAGATTCCTACTCCCATCTACAAGAAACTACTTGATGCAGTTTTACCTCAACTGGAAAATTTCGACGATCTGCCTGAAGAGCATGAAGTAGAGGCCATTTATCACACTCCTGGCCTTCAACCAAAATTTGTAAATATTGGAAAAATTGCCAATGAAGTGCATAAAGAGTTATTACCATTACATGAGGCATGGGCAGGCGGAATGAAGCTTGTACCAACATCAGCCTACGGAGTGAGATTTTATCAGAATGGCAGTTCCCTTGTCATGCATTACGACAAGGTACACACTCATGTCGTTTCAAGTATTGTGCATATTATTAGGGATGAAGACAGTGAAAATTGGCCTATCGAGATTGAGGATCATGATGGTGAGTTGCATTCACATGAACTTGAACCTGGTCAAATGCTCTTCTACGAGTCTGCTGCCTGTCTTCATGGAAGAATGAAAGAGTTCAAAGGAAAATATTATGGGTCTATATTCTTGCATTATATGCCTGTGGATAAGTCGTTATGGGGATTTGATGTGGAGCAAGTTATCGCGAATGTGCCGCCTCACTGGAACAAGGGAGTTGTAGAAGAAAAGGGCAGTAGATGGGCAGGCCAAGCTTTGACAATTGATAGCCGCATAGCAGATGGCGCCCCACCTAGAGTTGTTAGACGCAGTGTTGGGTAAATTAGGTGTCATCTGAAAAGAAGTAGTGATTTTGTGGACCTTTTGCCCAACATAGAAGTAGCTGCAAACTACTACAGTGCTACGCACCCTATAAGATTGACACCCTATAAGATTACACCACCCTATTTTTAGCCGAAAAACGCTAAGATTATAGACCCTACATTCTGGGTTAATAAGAGTGTACATATATATAGCCTTAAGATTACATTGACCCTACATTCCTGTAAAAGCCTTAAGATTACACCCTACTTCTAGCTACTTCAAAAAACACGTAATCTTATAGGGTGCGTAGCACTGTAGGTACAAATACAGTACCTACGCACATAGGGTCTACGCACAGCCACAAAGTCAGTACTCAATACATCCATCAATAGTATTATTACGTATCATTATTAACTGTTACAAGTTACTAGAATTATGAATCATGTTTATACTGGGTTGTATGGTGTATGGTTGTACTTCCAGGTAACCTATGAACTTTTGGATGATGTATTTGTAGTGGTCTACATTTGTACTAGGTACTACTTCATATTTACATTTGTAGTTGTACATAGTAGCTATTACTTATTTATTTTAATGATCAGTAATAGTAATAGTAAACTGAATAATAATTATATACTTCTAGTTTAAGTTTAAGCGTCCTACAACTACAACTTCAAACTTCATCAATTTGACGTTGTCCAAAACTCAGTGCGTAGCTATGCATAGCTATTACTATTTACTACTTCTATTTGCTACCTCTATTACTTTTATTACTATTACTCAAAAACTTAATATCATAATTGATATTACAAGTATTAGTATTAGTATTATGTATTATACCATATGTACTAATTACAAGTAGAAGTGTAGAAGTAGAAGTAGTTGTTGTTTGTTGTTACCTATTATTATTACTACTTATTACGATTACTAAACGCAAAATTAGGCGCCTGGCCAGCGCTGAGTTTTGGACAACGTCAAATGATGAAGTTGCAGGACACTTTTAATTAGCTAGCTCAAAATTTATTTGTTATATATTACGATTACTAAATAATATAATGAATGATTTGGACAACGTCAAATGATGAAGTTGTAGGACGCTTAACTAGCTAGCTCAAAATATTATAATAAATGATGAAGTTGTAGGACGCTTCACTAGCTACTGTAGCTCAAAATTATTAAATTATAATAAATGATGAAGTTGTAGGACGCTTAACTAGCTAGCTCAAAAATAATAATTATTATTACTATTACTTATTACAGTTACAGTTACTGCTACATGACTACATGTTACATGTTACAAGTGTAGCTAAGTGTAAGTTACACGTTACACTAGTCGTGTTACGGCGTGTTAGTGTTAGTGTTAGTGTGTTAGTAAGTGTTACAGTTACAGTTACACAGTTACAGTTACTTTGACTAGAAGCTAGAAGTACTTCAGTGTGGGCGGTGTGAAAGTGAAATATCTCTTAGAACAACTACCTACCTAGTAGACTACCTACCTAGTAGACTACCTACCTCTACCTGCTACTGCTACACCTAGTCCTAGTCTACATCTACAGTCTACCTACCTATCTCTATAGGTTTTGCACCAAAGCAATTGTTCTCCAAGCAAGAATTGTATTATGTATTATCTTCATTCCAATTATTTGTATGCTCATTTTCTCACTATCAAACCAAATGAATAATGTCTCGAGTATTCGCTCGTCTCTGAGTGAAAACGACATACACATTTTCCAATTGAAATAAACCATCGTCACGACGAGACACACTCAGCACAGGATACTGATCCACTTGAATTTTGTACACTAATTTTCTTGCCAATAAATCGATAGTTTTTTGTATCCTACTTCTGAAAATGTCGTCATCATAGCGATTGTCGTCAATCGCGCTACATCGGCGACGTACAATCTTCCATGGAAAATTCCATGGCTGAAAGAGATGAGCAAAAAACTCATCAAACGCCTCGCCAATATTATTCTCTTTATACTTAGTGCTTCTAAGAATGTTGTCTTCACCAAATTTTACGTACATAAAATCCATCGGTATTTCATCAACTTTGAAAGTAAAATCCCATGTAAAATTCAGCAGCTCGGACTCTAATAACTTGGTTCTATTGGCATCTGATATCGCAAAATAGTAACTTGCCTTCCATGATGGTAAATCAAAAGACCAGTTGGGATATGTTATCGTTTCTTGCTTGTTACTTGCTGCCGAACGCAGTAACATTCTAAATGTTGCTTTTTCGTTGTTAGGGTTAGGCTCCGCGCTTTGTGTGCAGGATCTAGATCCAAAAATTAGGAAAGCGATGAACAACCTGTACAGTTCTTCGCTACTACTGGCATGTTGGACATGAACCTCACTGATTTTCGCAGATCTCAGTATCTCCATCAACGTATCTGTTGGTACCAGCTCGACATGGAACTGTAAAGGAGCTGTACAGCTGGTATTAGTATAGCGTTTACCTGGCGATGAACTGTGATCGTCGACGCAAGATTGATTCTTCTGCGCCATATACATCCTTATAAGAGGTATGTATAGCCTTTCGTCACCTAACTCCGATCTGATGTATCGACGCCACTGTTTGTTCACAGCAGAGCAATTACCGACATCCCGCGCCGACAGAAAGCTGAATATCGATAGAGATAGATCGAAGATTTCGAAGCAGATTTCACTCATACATCTGCAGCTGCTACTTCTTGCTGCGGATGACATCTTCTTAGATATGCCGGAAAGCCTTGTATAACTACCCACCTGCTGGACCGACACTTCAATCTTCTGTTGCGCTAAGGTGTAAGGGGTTACGTCCCTAGTATCGCTGCCATGACACTCTGCTCACTCTGCTGCACAACGCAACAGCAACAATGAGGAGGAGGATGAGGAGGAGGATGAGGAGGAGGAGTCAACATATTTTTGTAGACTGCTTTCCTGCTCTGCTGCTGAGTAAAATCCTGCTGTAGGCTACCATTGTAGTAAGTACCTACAATAAAATTTCGCTCTTGCTGTGCTTGTTGTTGTCTTCTTGTTGCTGAAAAAATAGCTATATTTCTGATAAGAGAGAGAGAGAGGCGTCTACTTTTTATTGCTTTATCTCGTTTCGTTCGTGTTTGCGCTGATACGCTGCACAAAATACAGATAGTGAAGGTGCCGCCTGACAACAACGAACATATTTTGTAAAGGTTGTTTGATTTGAGTAGGTTTGGTTAGGTGACAAGTTCCTAATGTCCGATAGCTTTCTTGACGATGTGGGCGACGTATTTGTTGTCAAGAGCGAAGAGTTATACTGTTGGCAACGTCCTAACAATGCATGGCAACGGGGTATTGCCACTAAACTTGCGTTGTGTTTACAAGCAAAATATCGGGGATACAAGACACGTGAAATGGTCTGGAAGATGAGAGTTTTGTTCATAATAAGGGCAGTAAAGGTTATACAGCATGCATACAGGTCATGGAAACTAAATAGAATGACCTTTCCAACCAGCTATCGACTCAAGTCAATGGCGCCGCCGACGCCACCAACTACACTCGCCTGGGAGTCGCTTCCTTTTGGAAGAGGATCATATCATGAACGGATTGCCTTATGGAGAGCTGTAATTGAATTGAGGAGAGCTCATCCACACTTTTGTACAGATGTGTGCTTACGGGCTTTGATATTAGCCGAGGGCAACTTACAGAGAGCTCTCATCATCATAGCCAACCCTGAATTTCATTTGTCGGCGCAATCAGGATTGGATCTATCTTTTGAACAGAGATGTTTATTCTTGCCTTTTGTTGAAGCAACACCCTTGAAAATCGAGGAAGCTCAGATCGGACGACGCCTTGATCCAAGGGCTGCTAAAAAGATAAATGTAAATTTGAGGTTATATAAATACATCATGAATGTAGACACAGGTGGAAGAGGTATGAGTCAAGGAATGACAAGGTTTTTGGACAAAGCCAAAAAAATAAGAGAAGAAAAAAATATGAAATTTAGTGCGTTAGACTTTAGTGATACGTTGTATAGAAGCTTTTTCTCTGTATCATATGAAGGGCATGATCGACCAGGTGCCATGCGATTCCATAAAACGGCACCGAAGCCACTTGGACCGCCTGTTGACTCAGAAAAAATGAAAACACTGAAAACTCAACCATCTATGAAAGAGAAATTGGTGGCTACTTTGAGATCTAAATCTAATTTCAATGCCACGAATCTCGGGATGGGTGTAATAGAGGATGATCTAGAGGAAGCAGGCGAGCAGTAGCTACTAGCTACTAGTATTATGACTCTATTCCTAATTATTATCAAAATCTAACTGGAGATCGCTTTAATAGTAATAGTGATAGTGATTTTTAATTAGAAGTAATAATAATTTTAAAAAATTAAAAACTTAGAACAACCCAAAAAGTAGTTAGCTACCCAGGCAGGAGTACCCAGTACCCAGTACCCAGTGAGATACATATATATACTTAAGTACCTACATAGAAGATAGAAGTATATTCATCATAATATATAAATAATATAAAGAAATGATCTAGAAGTAGCTACAAATACATCCAGTACTACTAAAGTACTTCCTTACTTCTACTTCTTACATACACACAGTACTTCTTATTCCTACTTCTACTACTACTAACTAGAAGCTAGAAGCTAGAAGCAGAAGTACGCAGTAGCTACCAATGTTAACGCTAAGCAAAGTACATGTACCTACTTTGTTCGTTGGCCACACATCATATTACTTACGTGGAACATTTAAGACTCAAACTGGCTGGCTTTGATTGTGGCTATTCAAGTTCAAGCAGGCTGCGTGCAATTTGCTTGCTTTGACTTTGACTTCGATACTTTGACTCTTGACTCGATTTTGTTAACCTTCCAAAATCTAATGAAAACTACACTGTAATCTATCTGCATTCTACACTACTGATTTAGTTCCATCGTAAGATTTTCGACTAATGTTTGAGCAATCATCATGGATGGCGATGCTGTGTTCCCTGAAGTAATGAAGGGCATGATAGACGCGTCGGCTACTCGCAATTTTTTTGTCCCTATAACGTTCAATTTACCATCAACTACGCACGTATCATCATCAATATGACCCATCTTACATGTGCCCACGGGATGAAAGATAGTAGTGCCAATATCTCCAGCAGCTTTTGATAACTCATCATCTGACAGTAATTTGTCTCCGGGTAAAGCTTCCGTGGGTTGATATTTTCGAAATGCATTTGTAGATAACACTATCTCTCTCGTCAATCTTATTGCCTCTGCAGCAACTTTTTTGTCCTCTTCTGTTTCTAGATAGTTTGGATCGATCGTTGGATGTGTTGTGATATCACTGGAGGTAATATGAACAGACCCACGCGAAGTGGGTCTCAAATTGCATACACTAGCAGTAAATGCATTGAATTCATGCAGGGGATCGCCAAACTTTTCGAGACTCAGTGGTTGCACATGGTATTGTAAATTTGGACGAGTATGTTCTCGTGAACTTTTCGTGAAGCAACCAAGTTGTGAAGGGGCCATTGCCATAGGTCCGCTTCGATGAACAGCATACTCTAACCCTATCTTAAATTTCCCCCATAAAGAGGCCGAGGTTGTGTTTAATGTATCAAGATTTGAAACCCTGAATACTGTTCGAATCTGTAGATGATCTTGTAGATTTTCACCAACTCCTTTAAGTTCTACTCTTGTCTTTATTCCTCTCCCATTGTCCACTTTTTGTAATACATTAGTATTACCTATCCCACTTCTTTCCAAAATCTGCACACTATTAATTGATCCAGCGGAGAGAATAACTTGACTATGCCGCGCTTCATTAATTTCTATGATACCATGCTCACCATTTCTTTCGTTAATCGCTTTTACGCCCTTACATTTCGAATCACTGCCCTCTTCGAATAATAGGCTATGTACACAAGTATCTGTAATTATGTCCACGTTGGCAGGTACTGGGCTCAAAAAGGCCTGTCGCGTATTCAACCGCCATCCATTTCTTTGGTTTACCTCGAAATATCCGACTCCTTCGTTATTTCCAGTATTGAAATCTTCTGTTTTTGGTATATTTTTTTCATTGGCCGCCTCCTGGAACACATCCAATACATCCCAGCGAAGGCGTTGCTTTTCAACCCGCCATTGATTACCGCTTCCGTGCATGCTACAAGATCCTCTATGGTAGTCTTCGAACGCCTTAAACCTTTCTAGGCATCTAGACCACTTCCAATCAGGATTTTGAGATAAAGCTGCCCATCTTTCATAGTCTTCCGCCTGTCCTCTCATGTAGATCATGCCATTAATACTACTGCATCCTCCCAGCACTTTGCCCCTGGGGTACAACAAAGAGCGACCGTTTAAACCCTTGCAGGCGGAAGTTTTGAACAGCCAATCAGTATTTGGGTTACCAATGCAATACAAGTATCCCACTGGGATGTGAACCCAGGGTTGATACGCATCATTACCACCTGCTTCTAGTAATGCTATCTTCAATGTGGGGGCGAGCTTTGCGAGACCACTTGCTAGTACACATCCGGCGCTTCCTGCTCCTACCACGATGTAATCATAACCTGTCCGTCGTCGCATATTCTTCTTAAAAGAGTGTCTGATCACCGTATCCTTGCTGCTGCCGTATCGCAAGAAGTACTAGTACAAAGTATCCTACTACCACCTTCTGTTTTTTCCTTTCTCTGCTGCGGCTACTCTTTTTCTCCTTATTATTATTAGACGGTAAGTATCCATCGAAGTTAGTACACTCACAAAAAAGACTATATATAGTCTTTTTTGTGAGTGTAGTAGCAGTGCAGTGGCAGCAGTCAGTGTTCACGGCACAACACAGCTAATTGCTGCTGCTGTGTGTATGGCTTGATGAAAGCGGACGGATGTCACTAACTTTACGACTTCCAACATTAGACGGATATGGGGCTCATTTGTCCTCTGTTGTCACTACTATGTGTTGTTGTAGTAGTTCCTGGTCTTTGTTTCCATGGAAGAATCATTCAGACAAGGCCAACTACTGCGCGATCACAGAGGCGGCCATGCACAGGGAGACAGCGAAGGCTCCAACTCTGTGAAGAAAGGGAGGAAGACTACATTCTATCCACTAGTAATGTCAATATTGAAAATGATACGAGTGCAAAGATTCAGGAAAGTGATGAAAATGGAGGTTGGAGTGACCAACTGGACGAGCGGTCGAGCCTGTTCTTGCTCAACTTCGTGGCCATCCTTTGGGGAACACAGCATGTTTGCATCAAACAATCGATAGATTTGTACCAATCAACCTCTGTCTTGAATTTCTGGAGATTTACCTTATCTACCTTACTTTTCTCTGGTCCTATCGTTACAGCTTTCGGGAACAGTCGCATCGATAGCAGCAACATTGACAGTGGAAACAATCTTACTGAAATTGGGGCGCCATATGACAAGGGAAATTTTGAACGAACCTTGAAAACAGGCATAGAATTAGGTCTTTGGACATTTCTTGGATTTGGATTTCAAGCAATAGGGCTAGAAACAACTACCGCTTCTAGAAGCGCTTTTTTGTTGTACCTTAATGTCAAGCTGGTCCCATTGTTCGCCTTGGGGTTTTACGGTAGAGAAATTTCTGTACAGACATGGCTTTCAGCAGCTAGTGCATTATTCGGCACATTACTATTATCTTATGATGGTTCGCCTCCCAATACGGGTGATCTTTGGTGTATTGCAGCAGCATGTGCCTCTGCCATGTTCATTCTGAGACTAGAGGACTTTGCCAAAGAATCAAGAGCTGCGGAGATGAACGGAATTACTTTCGCCACTGTTGCTGCATTATGTGCGGGTTGGATATTAGGAGATGTATACTTTTCTGGCGGTGATATGTCCATAGCTGAATTACAGAAACTTGTGTTTGAACCATTTCTGTCCCATCCGCTTCCTGTGGTATACCTTGGTCTCATCGCGACCGGCATTTGCAATTTCCTTCAAACGTTAGGCCAACGCGTTGTAGCTGCAGAAAGAGCGGCAATTGTATATTCTTTGGACCCGGTTTATGGTGCCTTCTTTTCCAATGTATTTCTTGGTGAAACTTTCGGAGCTCAAGGCATTGCGGGTATTGCCTTTGTCCTGTTGGGTGTTTTTATTTCAAATAACAACCCACCTGCTGCAGAGAATGAGAAAAGGGTCGAAACGAACACAGCTACCACTAATTACAGTTGACATGTACATAGAACGTAGAGGGTAGGTATAGATATTGTATAAATGTTTTTGGGGGAATGTTCGTAGTTGCTGTGAGGAGGAGAAGAGGAGCGAGGCAGGCAGGAGTTACTGTGTTACTGTTGCTGCCTTTTTTAGCTTACAAGCTAGGTAGCTACTTTTTACTTTTTACTTCTACTGTACACTACTATTTGAAAGTCCACTATGGTGTTTAAATGCAGGTCGTCAGGTAGCTGTAGCAAGCGCAAAGTGTGTGCTATATCTATTTGGTTCGCTCACTAATTCTAAATTCTAGAAGTAATTCATGAAAATGAAAATATGAAAATGAAAATGAAAGATAAAAAAGACGACAATTGTAGTAGTAGTAGTAGTAGTACCTCTAGTGTTAGTAGCTACAGGCGAAGCAGAAAACAATAGACTAAGACTACTTCTAGCTTTAAGCCAGTGTGGAAGTAGAGGTACTTCGTACTGCAGTAGGTAATCTGGTGATACGGTGAGTCGGGCGTCGGGCGCACGTTCAAAAGGGCGAGCCGAAGTAGAACCCAGTCGGTCAGCACGGCCGACGATACCACAAGTACATTGGGTAGCCAGTAGTGTATAGCCAGGTAAGGAAGTAGCCAGTTCATTTGATTGGTAAAGATTATCAATCTATGAATAATGTTAGTGCAGGCCTGCTTTGGCAATAGCAGCCCCTACTACTGAAGTACTGCTGTACTTTGACACTTAATGGCACCACAACAGTCATCTTGAGTCTCCTGAGAGCAACTGAGTAACCGTTTTCCATTGTTAGATGATGACAAGGACAATAAGATATTTACAAATATGACAATGGCGATGACGAAATGCGATATAATAATAAGACAAAGCCTACGAAGCACGATAGTGACATGTTTTGTTGATCGCAAAGACTAATATCAATCATTCACAGCCAAACGCATAAACTGCGACGTTTGTGTCTTGATGAGCGACCGCAGAGAGTACGCTCCTAGTATCAGCTGTAGTGCCAAACATATTAACATAAAGGAACCTAGTATATGGTCAATCGGGTACTCGACTCGCTGCAAGAAGCCAAGATATATCACTAAAAATGACTGTGGGAATAAAGTCATCAGGAGATATGTGGCCATGTTTGGGACCTATAAAAATTGATGTTCAGGAATATATCAGATTTATGGAAGATTCGTGAATATAGATATATATTCCGTTCGAGTTCATAGGTGGAATATTGACAAATGAGGTCTATTTTACTGACCTTTTCTGTAAGATTACCCGTAAATCCATTGTACAATCTAGAAGGCTCAAACAAGAACCACAAAATGATAGCTGATATCGGTGTATATCTATGATAAGCTACAGCCTTTGTGAAAGCAACCGTGCCCATCACCGCTGCGAATAGCAACGAAAGCACAGCATTTAAGTACAAAATTTTCTGTAGGTGCACACTACAGATAGATACCCTGTGTTGCAATTCCGTTCCACCATGCATTCCTCCACTTCCAACAAAGGTTTCTTACCCTTTCCTCCTAAACAGAGTCGTTGAGGATTGTGCCACAAGACAGCAGGTACGGCAGGTAGTTTTGAATTCATTGATCACACTGGGTACATCAGAAATTTACAGCTTTTTTGCACACACAGCAGCTGGCAGCTCATACCTACCAATTTTGTTTTAGTAGTACCTATCCCAGAGAGGGATATTTAAGAAGCAGCCTGCTGCTGGCAGCAGCGCAGCAAATAGTGGTAGGTAGTAAAATATAGAGAGAGGCGACCGCCGAGGAAGAGGAAAATCAAGTAAATAAAAGGTGTGAGCTGATCAATGATGTTCGCGCCAACACAAATAAGGGAAGTGAGGACAATCCAATGGAGTTCTCTCAGTTCGCTGCGGGTGGTCAATTTTCTTCAAATCCATATGGTCTCAGAGAGGGGGAAGTTAGTTCAGGGGTAATCTTTGATATTGATTTTGAAATTTCTTCCTCATTCCTTTATTCTCTTCTTTCTTCCCATTACATAATCCTTGGCTAATCCATATGACCGTCCTTTCCTTGTTTTTGATCTTTGCCATTCACTAATTCGTTGTGAAATAGACAACAATTATGGCTGTAACTTTTGATGGTGGTGTGGTGATGGGGGCCGATTCCAGAACTTCGACTGGTACATATATCGCCAACAGGTTGTCTAGTGTATAATTTTGCATTTCATTTTTTTAAATTAAACAACCTTATGTATCCATGTTGTATACTTCACCTTAACGTGTGCTTATTGTTTGTGACAGGGTTGCTGATAAGATCGTACCGATCCATGAATATGTTTGGGCATGTCGCTCTGGTTCAGCTGCAGATACTCAAGCAGTAGGTATGTAAAGAGTTAACTTTTTCCCCCTTTCTTTCTCTCCTGATGATCACTCATGTATACTTCATACATAACTGTGGTTATCTAGTGGATTATGTGCGTCATTACATCAATGGACATTGTGCTGAGTTAGGTCGTTTACCCAAAGTGAAGACATGTGCAAATATCATGCAGAAGATTTGTTACAACAATAAAGATAATCTTATGGCAGGATTGATATGCGCTGGCTGGGATCCATACGATGGTGGACAAGTGTATGAGATTCCTCTAGGAGGTACTTTAATGAAACAAAAATTCTCAATCGGAGGTAGTGGATCAACGTACGTGTACGGCTTCATGGATGCTAATTATCGTGAGGGTATGACCAAAGAGGAGTGTATAGCGTTCGTCAAGAAATGTGTTAGTCATGCAATGGCAAGGGATGGATCCTCGGGTGGAGTAATTCGTCTTGCTGTGATTGATAAGGAAGGTGTTCACAAGGAAGTAGTTTTAGGAGACAACCTTCCATTTATGCCATGATGCAAGCAACAACAGTGTCTCACTGCCTTCCGGTGTTCCATCATTGTCTCAAATATTTCAAAGTGACTCACTTATAGCTACTTCGTGTTGCAGATTGGACCCAAGTATCTCATATAAGCATAGCTTGCACATCCACAGTAAGACCTGGTTACAGGCTGCGGCGCCTAATGTGAGAGCAGAAGTAGATAATAACATTTTGCTTGTCTTGACTGCTGTCTGCTGTTCAACTCCTCGTTCAGCCTTGTGCTGCAAAGCAATGTGCGTGCATTGTTTAGCTGGGAGGTAGATTGTAGTGTAGGCTGTGATTAAATGCTGGAATCATACGTATTTTTACTTGATGCGTGTGAGGGTGTGAGGATGCTGCTCTACCATTTGATATTGGTATTGGTATTGGTATTTGCAACAAAAGCAATGCAACAATACAATGCATACGCAATAATAATAGATAAATTATTTTATAATTACCACTAATATATATAATTACGATATATATGTGGAAGTACATGTATTGAT
>JACLAD010014760.1_pt1 | contig 14449 bp, 5 predicted proteins | sample 8027901 | NCBI WGS metagenome assembly JACLAD01 (sample SAMN15725071, study PRJNA655200) | protist metagenome | isolation source: fluorescence activated cell sorting (FACS) single amplified genomes of... | place: Spain: Blaines Bay Microbial Observatory, Mediterranean Sea | collected 2016-07-05 | reverse complement strand
TCAATACTAATAATGAGAAAGCACAGTTCAATGGGTTATTGCAACGTAATCAAAACGGTCGTGACGGAAATAATCGTACCAGTAGTAGCAACAATAATTCGAAATCTACTAATAATCAAAATTGCGTAAATGACAATAATAAACGACCTCGAAATCGTGAAAAACTTTTACGACGTGCAAAACGAAGAAAAGTGAAAGCAAGCTTAACGTGGCAAAATCGAAATGATTTTTGGCAGCGTTATTTATGTGGCAATACGAATACTAATAATGATGCCGGTGAATCTTCTGTCATGATAACAGATGAAATGGTTAATAAAATAGCAAATATACCTACTACTTTTCAATCTAAGTGGCAACATTATCTTGTAAATGGTGCTCGACCAGCTTATACATTAACGGCGGTGCAAGAGGAAGCATTGAATGAATTAGAAACCATTTTAGGCAAAGGACCAGTTGACCAGTTTAAAATATTATTAAGTGATAAATCGAAAATAATTAAATTTCCATCAAGTGATGATAAAAATTTAAGACGCCGTGTCCACACCGCCATTAAAGCATTTCGTTCTTTCTCCGTTTTGGCAGATACAATTGTTGAACCTGATACAAATGAAAAAATTGTTCGTGTGCGTTGCTCCGCAAGCAGTAGACCAGATGCAAGATCACATGGCCGTAAAAATGAAAAGCATAAATTCGATCAACGCGGGTATAAAGAAAAATGGCCTGAAAATCTCGGTGGGGAGTATTTACAATTTTTGTTGTACAAAGAGAATATTGATACAAACAAAGCATTGGCAGCAATTGGTACGTTGCTACGTATTAAAATCAAAAATCGCTTATTCATAAGTGGTACTAAAGACAAACGTGCGACAACAATTCAATATGTTACAGGTTACCGCTTAAAGCCAAATGAGTTGGCATTAATCAATCAGCGTCATGGTGGACCATGTGGTAATTTATGGATAGGATCAAATGTAAACTATGTAAAATCTAAAACATATTTAGGCAATTTAAAAGGAAATGAATTTCATATTGTTTTGCGAGATGTACACTTATTAGGGATGCAATCAAAAAATAAGGATGATAGTAGTATTACGGAGAAAGAAATGATTACAAAAATTGTCAAAAAAGGTGCGGAGACCATCAAAGAAAAAGGCTTTATTAATTATTTTGGCTTGCAACGTTTTGGTACTGGTATTGTCCCAACACATCTTGTTGGTATGTCCGTATTAAAACGAGATTGGAAAAAAGCAATTGATTTAATTATGACTGGTGGAACAAAAGAACGTCAAGATATTGCAAAAGCACGTGAAGCATATAGGGATGGTAAAATATCACAAAGCTTGCGCATGATGCCGCGTCATATGCATACTGAATCAACCGTATTAAAAAATCTTAAAAAACAACAAGAGCGTCAAAGTGATGAAAATAAAACTTTAGATTATTCAGCAGCATTAAATGCTTTGCCACGACATTTGACACAACTTTATACACATGCGTATCAATCATATGTATGGAATCGTTTGGTGTCTGAGCGTCTAAATTCTTCTAGCGATTGCCGTAAAGTATTGGTTGGTGATTTAATAATAATAGCTAAAACTACATCGATCCAGCAAGGTAATGAAACGGCGAACAATGGCAATTGTAAAGCTAAAAAAAACCTTGAAGAAATAGAATGTGATTATGTTACTACGAAAGATATTGAAAATGATAAATATACCATTGATGATGTTGTGTTTCCCTTGCCAGGTAAAAGTACTAAATATCCAAACAATGTTTATGGCGAACGTATGGTGAATATAATGAAAGGCGATGGTATTACTATTGATGATTTGCAAGAAGCAGCAAAAGTTGATACGTCATTTCATGGATCATATCGTAAAATCATTCAACGTGCAAAAAATGTATCATTTGAAGTGAAAAGTTACAAAGGTAAAAATAATGATGAATTGTGTAAAACTGGTTTAGAGGAATTATTAAATAAAGAACGGCAAAATGCTAGGAATAGGAAGAACATGATGATGCCAAATAATAATAAAGATCATGGTAGAGGAAATCGAAGTAATAATAATAATATTGTGTCAAAATTAGAAGAAAAAGATGAAATAGATAGAATAGCTGTGATTTTAAAGTTTCAATTACCAAAATCAACATATGCAACAATGTGTTTGCGAGAGATATCTATGACAAGTACATGATATATTGACTTTGTTTTAAGTTTTTGTTTAAGAGAAATACTGTGATTGATTATATTATTAAATTATTTTGATACTACTAGTCTTCTTAGTCTCTAGTATTTTTTATATTACTATATTATTTTAACCTTCGATGCTATCTTGCTGGCCCGCTGGGCTTGCCGGGCTTGCCCAGCTTGCCTTTTTTAGCAGTAGTTATAGTGCTTTTAGTTTATTTAGGCACAAACCTACGAAAATTTCATCGTTTGGCAAAGTTAAATATTATTAAGGTGGTCATATCATTGCATAAATTTGTCCAAATCATCATGCACATATTCAAATATTAAATATATAGTACACACAGATAAATATATCAATTAATATAAACATATACAAATCATAAATCATAAAATAACAATAGTCAAATATTAAATAACACATTCATATACCAATACAAACGTATTTCTATTTATTTCTTTCAGATTGATACTTACAACGTTAACAAGATACAAAAAGAATATTCTTGTTTTCTTTGAAACGAAAAAAAATGACTAAAATATCCATGACTGCTTTGTTTATTTTCATGATAATTGCAATATCATCATGTAACAATCGTGTTTCAGCAGGCACTGCAACGTATGGTTCGAATCTCGTGAAAGTTTCAATTAATACAGGGAACTATCCACAAGAGATTAGGTGGGCCATTTATAAAATTGATAACATGGACGATGAAATGAAATTTCTTACGGATGATTGCCCTGGATATCTAGATGGAGATGACCCAAATAATTTCAAGAAAAGGCCTAGCAATTACAATAGTCATGCTTTCAAATGCCAAAAAGCCAACGTAAAATATGCTAGATCATGTAATCCCGATACCCACAACGTTCAATGGAGAGATGTTACGACTATAACAAACGCGAAGCTATGTGATAATTCCGGTGATCTTAATACAACGTGCAAATCTTGCCAAGATGATGACAAAACTTGTACGTCCTGTAATTTTTTTAATGGCACGGATGTACGCTGGTATGGTTCTCCAGGTAATGATTTCTCAAAGTCTGTTTCCTTGGTTGATGGGCGATCAATGGTATCTTTAGATACAAATATTTTGGTCAATGGCCAGTATCAACAATCGTCGACTGTATTTGTTCATACAATCAATGTAGAAGCTGGTTCCACATATCGTTTCAAAGCTGTTGATACGTATGGCGATGGATGGAACAGTGGTAATTTTAAAGTAGAATTACAAGATCTCAACTCCACTTCTGGATATAATCAAGTAATAGCAGAAACTGGATTTGCAACAGGCTTTGTTAAAAGCGATAAAACGTTTAACACAAATCCAGTAGAGAAATGCCCAGCGGGTTACTATTGCCCAACATCAACAGAAAAATACCCGTGTGGCAACTATACCGTCTTTTGCGAGGAAGGTAGTTATGCCCCAAGTCCTGTTGACACAGGTAAATGTGGATCAGATCCAGCTATAGGAGGCGATTATAGGTATTGCACAAAACAATCGACTTGCCCGACGTTAGAAATAACAAGGGTTGATACTGGCAGTGATCCTTTGCAATTGATACAACCGGAGACATATGTAGCAAAATTAAAGTTGAAAAATACTGCTGAAGATGGTGGTCCAACCTTGACATACTCATGTTTAAGGTTGGGGGAAGACATTAATCCAACAACAAAAGTTCCAAACTATAAATTCCAGCAATTAACTAATGGTGTTAAGAACTGGGAGATTATTATCAACGAAGGGTCGTTTTCAGAGCTTCAAGGTGATCCAGAATCATCAGCAACGGAAAAAGTGAGATGGCTGGAATGGACAAATACACATGGATATTTAGATCCACAAGAAGAGATTGAAATTGAAGTAAGGGTTATGAGTGCAAGTGTTAATGGAAGTTCAAATATTACGTATTCTTCGCAGTTGAACTTCTCATATGTAACACCTAGTCGTGCAAATACATATCCACGATTAGCACATCAGGTTGTCCCATTCAAAATGAAAGTCAGCCCGGCACAAAATATTTTAATTTTTCCTTTCCGTTTGGAGTCGACGTTGCGTGTAGGGGAAAGTGCAACACATGATATTTATGTTTTCAATATTGCTAGTGGTACGAATAAAGATTTCAAAGTCAGTGTAAAACCAAGCCAGGCATCGGCAAACGCGGCTACGGCTTCGAATAATGGTGGATGGAACAACAGTATTACAGATTATGTTTATAACACTGGTAAGCCATGGGCATTGTTAACGTCAAGCGTTTGCGCTACTACCCCAAAAACAGATTTGACTGATGACTGTCTCGTTACGAATGATCGCACTTTCAAGAGATTCCGTGTTACATTTGATGCATCGCAACAAAGCCAAGGAGTTTATGATAGTCAATTGTTTGTGGAAACGAGTGATGATGAAAAGATAACAATATCATATAAGCTAGCTGTTACACCTGGTCCTACCGATGGAGCAAAATCCACGACAAATCTTGATGCAGCGTCGCGTACTTCTGGTCTTGCATACACTGAAGCAACGGTTGGGACAACAATCGTTATTGAAGTTGTAGCTAAGGATATATTAGGAGGAAATTCTATTGATAGTGACATATTTTACATCAGTTGGCAATATACCCAAAAATTAGATGAAAATGGCGATTTGAAAAATTGTACAGGTACTGCTGATGGAATTAATTGTGAAGGTGCGAAGGAACTCCAAACGATACAAAATATTATTGCTCCGAAAAATGTTCATAAAGCTTCATTAAAATTGGAAAAATATGGTAGAATTGAGGTCAGAATTTTACTCTCTGGGGGGGGAAATTGGCGAAGGAAAATATTACATCAGTGTGAAAGCCCCCGGCTGTACGGCAAATGCTGTTTTGAACAAACGAAAAGATAGCTGCGTGTGCAAAGCGGGGTATCAACAAGATACAACTGTAACAACTGCAGTTGAATGCAAAGCGTGTCCATTGAATTATTATAAAGATTTCGATGGAAACAAAGATTGTGATAAATGCCCAGATCATTCAACCACAGCTCTAACAGCTGCTAACTCTATTAATAAATGCACATGCAGTGCTACAAGAAGAAGGGAAAATTCAAGCTCAACATTTCAATGTGCGTGTAACCCTGGATTACAAGATGCAAGAACTGGATCAACTTGTTTATCATGCGAAAAAGGGCAATTTCAAAATGAAGATGCAAGTAGCACTGCGTCAAAACGTGTATACAAATGCAGTGCTTGTGCAAATGGTAAAATTGCACCAGAGATGAATGCTACTAACTGTACTGCATGCCCAATACATCATTCTAGTTGCAATGAAGCAAATGTTTGCACTGGTCAGACCAAATGCACCAAATGTAAACCTGGGAAAGATAGTGGAAACGCAGCATATGGCACTCAATGTATTAATTGTGCTGCCGGATATTTCAATGATAAGGATGGTGTACAATGTATTGAATGTAAATTGGGGGAATATCAAAATATTACTGGGCAAACAAAATGTTTAAAATGTCCGATTGGTACATATATGGACGAAACACGAAGTTCTAAAAATTGTAAAAGCTGCCCTTTTGGTAGTACCACAAAGGCCGTAGGGAGTAAGAATGCAACGGCAGATTGTGAGTGTGGCTTAAATCAAGACAAGAATAACCAAGGTATATGTATTTGTTCGAAAGGATATGGTGAATTATCCTCAGAAAGTGGTACTTGCATTGCTTGTGACCCAGGTACTTTCAGTAAGTTGCTGAGTAATGAAAGAAATCGCGAATGTACACAATGTGAGAATGGTAAATATCAACAAAATGGGCAGGCAGAATCATGTGATAACTGCCTACCAACAACGTGGAGTTGCCCGAGATCATTTAATGGAACTGATGGTGCAACTGCCAATGAATGTAAGGGTCAAGCTACTTGTGCAGCTTGCCCTCCCGGGAGAGCTGGCAATGATGGAAAACAATGCCAATGGTGCGGGAAAGGAAAATATAATTCAAAAACAGCGATAGCATCATGTCAAGATTGTGCACCCGGTAGATATAATGTACAGGAAGGGTCTTTATCATGCATAAAATGTAGTAAAGGAAAATATCAAGGAGCTAGTGGAGGTAGCTTATTGTGCAATGATTGCGACAGTGGACGCTTCACTAATTCTACAGGCGCCGCTTCTTGTGAAGCATGCTCTCCTGGTAAATTTATAGCTACAAAAGGGGCAGAACAGTGTAAGAAGTGTGATGCAAATGCATATTCAAGTGCAGGCTCTGCAAGTTGTACCTTGTGCCCAACTCCATTAACAGTTGATCCTCGACTTGGTGCAGCGAAAGATGAATCTGTTTGTGTATGTGAAGCAGGTAGCTTTTTATACCCGTCAGTCATTTTAACTATAGTGTTGAAAGACACAACAACTAAAGAGATGAAGTTTGATTTAGCGAGAACAAAACAAAACGTGAGAGGATATGTCGGTGATGGACTGGGAGAACTAGGTCGTGAAGTTGGGTTGAGAACAGGTTTGCCACTGGAAAATTCCTTCGAAAAAGTCTCTTTAGTTTCGTATGGATCTTTTGCTGGTGGAAATTTCAGAGTAATTTTTAATATTTATCCGAAAACATCCAACATGACTGATGCAAATGCTGTCCGAGACCTTTTTTCAACAGCTGACAACATCAAAAGCATTTTCACAGATCCAAACAATGCAGATAAACAACTATGGGCTGACAAGCTAAATGTAGATTTAACTTCTGTTGAAATTAAACAAAATTGTGAACCATGTCCAGCAGGAGGCAAATGTAATTTTGGTATTGTGGGAGAAGAGGACATTGCAGCGCTACCAGGGTATTGGAGGCCAAATCAACGCTATGCCAGATTTTGGAGTTGTTTTACTCCATCAAAAGCAAATGGTAAATTTTATCCATGGTTAAGTTGTTTCGGCGGAAAGAACAGCGAATGTGGTCCTGTGTTTAACTTCGATAGATATATATCCGATGGTAGACAGATTGCTGACTACTTAGACACTGCAGAATATCCTGAAATGCCGGATAATGAGTTTGATTACTACTCTGCTCTAGCTGTTCAATCAGACAAAGGAAACAATGATACTATTGATTATCATATTGTTAAATATTTGAATGACCTAAGCCATCATAACACTCGGCACAAGAATTTCGTGGATTACATCAATAGTGGACCGGTGCGTGGATTCAAAAGTGATATGCTTATCGGTACGTACAGTGGTCCATTGTGTTCAATATGTCCAAGCGGATCTGGTAGGGATGGAAACTTTCAAAGTGGTTCTCTTTGCACACCGTGTCCTGACCCGCAAGATAACACTTTGAATTTAATTGGTGTTGCTTCTGGAGTCATAGTTGCGCTTGGCTTGATGATTGCATCGCAAGTAACGAAAGGGTCAGCTGAATTGAAATTATGGGATGAACATCAAAAACAAGTTGAAAAGCATAATGCTTTAAAAGAAAAAAAGCGCCGCTCTAGTATAGCCCATGGAGAAAGTTTCGTCGAAGCAAATGTAGACCATCATGTCTTGAAAGAAATGCAAGAGTTACACGGAACGTATTCTGGGGATGAGTTGAGTCACAAAACTGTTTTGACAGGTATGTTCAGAATTTTGGCGGCATATATGCAAGTTACCGCGTTGGCGCAAGCTGTTCCGATTGATTGGCCAGATTATGTTCTTGAAATATTTAGAGCGATGGAAACAGTTTCGTCTCCATCTCTTTCCATGACCTCTGTTGATTGTGCAATTGCAACCGAAGATGCTGAAAATGGAAATCAAGCTAGCTTTTACAAAAAATTCTATGCAATGATGTCTGTTCCTATTCTAGCAATAGCCGTTCCTGCTGCTTTTTATTTATTATATTTTATCTTGGGCAGTTTCGTTTTAAGTTGCACGGGCTTAAAGTGCTGGCCCAATCGTATTAGTAAAGAGAAAAAAGATGAAATAACAAAACATAAGCCAAAATTGAAGAAGATGTCATTAAGAAGATATAACAGACACCGTCATGAAAAACGAACTTGGAGAAGATTTTTAATTACAGTTATTTTAATTTTGTTCTTGTTCTACACGACCATTGCTAAATCTGTTATTCAAGGCCTTGCGTGTCAACAATTTGGGGAAGAACGTTATTTAATAGCTGATTTTAGTATCGACTGCAATGGTAGTGAATATAATGCTTTTGTTCCCATGGTATGGTTGTGTTTTGTTGTTTATTGCTTGGGTATTCCATTCGCTGCATATTTGGTTTTAAAACGATACATTGATGGAATTCATTATGACCCGCATCGTCCAATTTCTAATGAGAATCCTACGACAAAGAAGGACAAAAAGTACAAGGATGATATAGAAAGCAAAACAAAGTTGTTAGATATGAAAGCTACAAGTCATGGCGCCTTTGGTTTCCTCTGGCAAGGCTTAAGTGAAAGAGGGTTCTCCCCATATTGGGAAGTTGGGGTTATTACTTTAAGAAAATTGTTCATGATTGTGGTAATAATGCTGTTTCAAGATTCTAATAAGAATATCCAAATGGTTGTAGCACTAATGGGATTGTTTGTGTTCACAATTCTTCACGTTAATGTAAAGCCCTACGATGCTTTCGTTCATGATAAACTTGAAATTCTTAGTCTGTTGGTATCGCAAGTGACGTTATTTATAGGCCTTTTAGCAAATTTCTTCAAGGAAGATCAAAACAGTGACAAGCGAACGATGACAGAGACGGAGGCGTCCTCCTTGAATTATACCCTTGGAATGGTAATAGCGCTTGTCAATTTATTGTTCGTTGTCTATTTTGTGCTGAATTTAATATTCCACGTATATTTTTTTATGCCAAAAAGTGTTCGTACACGATTAAATCGATGCTGTGGGTGTTTCTGTCGACGATGCAAACGTAAGTAAATTTTATTCTCCCGATTAAATATATAGATTATAATATATATTGATGTTAGAAATCCACATGCTAACACACTATTCTTTCTTTACCCTTCGCTACGCTATACCAACTGGTATATTATACCATAGAATGTCAAGATACAGCAGATGATCTCCAGGAAAAAGTTACGGGTAAGAGAAGAGCTAGTAAAAGAAAATTTATGGATGAATTCGATAGTGAAGCGGAGAAAGGAAGGGAAATGCATGATACACATTCAGCAATTCAAGCACATCATCAACAGATGATGAAAATTAGATTTATTGTTCCACAAGGTGTAAGGCCTGGCCAAAAAATTTTAGTTAATTCTCCTAACGGCAACCATATTTCTGTTGTTATTCCAAGAATGGCCAAACCTGGCAGCTCAATAACGGTAATGGTCCCTGCAGGTATTCCCTCTCCCACTAAGTTGAATGGTGATAATAGCATTACAAACCCTATGCTGAATAGTGGCCCATCTACCAACACTTCAAGTAATGAGGAATCAGAAGGTGAGGAGAAATCAAGTGACGACGAGGAGGAACTTGATCTTGTTATTTAGTGGCGGGTATCTATTCAAATAATCCGTAAAAAAATAAAAAAGGAAAAAAAAAATTATTTTTTTATGTGTGTAGTATTTGAGCAATATTATTTACCACGGGAAGTAAAATTATTATTAACTTTTAAATGATTTTAACCATCCATTATTCCAAATGTGTTTCATTAAAGTATCCCAATACGCGTATGTATCATATTTTTTACGAACAAGAGAATACTATCATACAGAGTGTTTGGGCCAATATTAAAATATTCTATATCTAACAATTTATGTGCCAATAGCTCCCATAACAGGAATTACCAAGAGGGTATAAAAATATATATATATTATATTTTTTACTTTTTTCTTTCTCCTTCAAATTTAAAACAAAACAAATATGATTTGCAAAATAAAGGTGCTACATCATCACGTTTTAAAGCAAAGAAACCAGCCATTGATATATTCAATGCTATTAAAATAACAAGCACTTTTGCAAACCATGGTAAAAGTGAACTTCCAAAAAATGCAAGTGACATTGCAAGACTATTCCACATTCTAAAAAGCGCAAAAGCACTTTCCATATTATCTTGAAAACGTTCGCCAATAACGGCATAAATCTGTGTGATTGCAATAGCATCAACGCATCCATATATAATGGCCACTAAATATAGTTCAATATATGCATTGGTACGAACAGACCAAACCATGAAAAACAAAAATAAACATGTATATCCAAAATACATGAAAATCATCAACCGTCGTTGATCAATATATTTAGATGCTTTGCCTAAGATAAGGCAAGCAATAGCATCGGCGCCACCAAAAGCACACATTACCAATCCAATGTGTTGAACACCTAATGATTCATGTACAAGATCTTTACTAAAATCACTACATAAAAATCCAAAACTAAGACCGGTGAAAAAAAACAATGGTGATAGAAGCATCATTTCTCGATCTTGCATAACTGCAAATGTATTAACTATCATTCCACCGACCGTTTTCTCGGCTACATCTTTCTCCTCTATTTTTCTGCCAATAATGCTATCATTAATCTCAGCCAATGGTCGCAGCATACACATTAAACATGTCGCTAAAACAGCAAGCGCAAGAAACAAGAAAAATAATGTGAACAAAGTTTGTTGCGAATGCCCGCGGGACAAAACTAATGAGGAAATAACGTTGCCTAAAATTTGGTTTACATTATATAATCCCCAAAACATGCCATTAAATAAATTCAAAGCATCTGCAGTTGTGACACCTTCATTTGATGCTGCGTAACCAAGCGCACAATTAGTAATATAAACACCTTGAGCGGCCCACATAAAAGCGCACCATAGACCAACTGATGCAGAAGCTGGCATAAGTGTAAACCACGTTGGTTTTACGTGAGCAACTACAAATAAACAAACAAAAACGCTACTTATTACCATGCTATATTTTGCACCTAAGGTACCAACGACAGCAGGAGCTAACAAACAACCAAATGTATATACTAAATACAAAGTTGCAAGCGCAGTTGGACCAAGTTTATCCTCAGCATTTAAGCTACTTTCTAAATTTTGTATCGCGCTGAATGGTGCAAATAGAAAAAAAAATGCAACTGTTAATACAAGCGTTGATAAGATATATTTATCTATTTTTAAAATTACGTCACTATTATCATCATCTACAATTTTTTTATTATTACCAACTTGTTTATTTTTTTTCTTCGTTTTACTTTTATTTGCCCCGAGCAATGTATCCTTCTCGTTACCACTACTACTCATTTTTTTTTGGTAGATAGCAATGTGTTCATTTCGTACTTTATCTGTATTTCTCTGTATATTCTTCTCTTTAAGTTTTATATTCATTTTTATATTTTTTTTGCATACATTTATATACACACAATTATCTACATACAGTATATATCATCATCCGCCCCATTTATTACTATTATTATAGCGACTGTGTGTACACTGTTGTACTTTATTATTTGCAGTCGTCCAGCATTAGCTAATAATTGGGGTAGAACACTACCAGGTCCAAAAAATTATTTCTCAAAATATGTACTTGTTAGTATATTATATTTCATCATAAAAATCCTATTTGGTCTACTTTTCAATGCTGTGTAGCGTTAATTTCCAACATGGATAGCTCATTTAAAAAATATGTTTTTAACTAATTTTCTTCCTCGAAACTTTGTTTAGGATTAAATGAATATGGAAAGAAGAATATGTCACAAAGTTATACATATCCACCTCGTGAAAAATTAGTTTGAATATTAACACTACACACTATTGAAAATGTATTGTTGATAGTTATTTTATACATATATATAATATAGTAACAAGTACAATATTGTTGTAACACAAAATCCAGATTATTATTACTCTAGTATGACACAGCATTGTATACGAAGATAGCATAGACACAGAATCGGAGCTACAAATAATATAGGGTAAATAAAATATACTAACAAGTATAAATATATGAAATTTGGTAAAATCTGGTAGTGTCCTGCTTTAATAATACAGCACACACAGCACACACCACCAATATTTATTATAGCAAGCAGCATAGCTATCGCTATATCCAGCCAAGATATCAATTATTTATACTAGTCTATGCAAATCCATACTTAAATAGCTTTAATATGTACTAGAAGATGGATATTATTAAAGAATTTAAATGATGATGATGATGAAAAATACTATAGCTGCTAGACCTACGCACCTACGCACCTACCACCTTGGTGGTAGCAGCTGCTGTGTTAAGTGTGCCCTAAAAAAAAAAGGCCTGTGGTGCTGTGGCTGGCTTAAAAATATAATAAAAATGGAATATAAATTTTGATAAATTAAAATGTAAAATGTAATAGAGTGCTAAATCCATTCATTTTATAATCATCATATTGATATATCATTTAGTTTATTTATGAAATTACATCAATCATAGCTACAATATTATTCTGTCTATTCCATTGTAGAAACTAGCGTAACATTCCCTGTAGTAAATTGCGAAATTTATTGTAATAACTCATAATAATGGCAGAGATTTTAAAAAAACTAAGACCAAAATCGAAGATATACTGGGACCGACGTACATTTTCTACTTATGATGATGCAAAGAATGCATTGGTGGGTTCAGACACCGTGTATATAGGTAATTTGACATATTACTCAACTGAACCTCAAATTAGTGCTTTCTTCTCGTCTTGTGGCGAAGTACGTAAAATTATAATGGGCTTGAATAGAATAACGAGGACGCCTTGTGGATTTGCATTTGTTCAATATTTTACACACGAGGCAGCACAACTAGCAGTTGACATGTTAAATGGGGCAAAATTTGATGAACGAATAATCAAAGTAGAAATGGATCCGGGATATAAAGATGGTAGACAATGGGGTCGTGGAAAGACTGGCGGTCAAGCATCTGATGATCATCGTAGCAAATTTGATTCTGGAAGAGGTGGCTGGGGTGATAATAAAAACAACAACAATAAAAAATCGCATAATAAAAGAAGAAAACGAAGAGATGATAGAAAAAATGGAAGACATCGGAATTTTAGTAATAATAACAACAATTTTGGTGGTGGTGGTGGTAACCGCAGATATCATAATAATAATAACAACAACAATTACAATAATAATTATAGTAACAATCGCAAGAGACAACGTGATTCACAATGAGAAAAGGAAAAAGAAGAGAGAGATTGAAAAATATTAATAATAATAAAAATGGAAGATCTATGGTGTCCAGAGTCCATTGCTCTATTTACCTGCTACATAATATGTAGCCGGGCTCTTGTCGGCTATTTATTTTTGTTGAAATTTAATGTCCTGCTGCTTTCTTCTGGCTTTATATTATTATATTTTTTAATTATAAGGCACCAAGAAGTAATCTACGCCTCGTGTTGGGAATAAATCAAAAATCTAAATCAGCAGTTGCTATTATGCTATTATTACTATAGACTATAGAATTAGAATATGTTATATACAAATACCAGCATATTAGCATATTCATATAATACTGCTTACTTATACTTAGAGCTAGCTGGTTACAATTGTAGGTATACTGGAGTATTAAACCTACTGGTATAATGATATTTGTATCATACCAGCATACTATTAGTCGTCTTCTTATAAATATTTTATTATTATTATTTTTTTATATTAATATTAAATAGACACTGTGTATATACAGTATATATAAATGTTCACGTTATAAAAGACACCTATATATCAAAATGCTTCTAATAAGACAAAAGCACCTCCAACATATTTCACCAACATATATCCATTTATCATGAATGACAAACATCAAATTGCGTTAGAGGCGGCAATAACTTGCCGGAAGGAGTTACAGTCTGCGTATACAGCAATTTTATGTTCTACTAGTCTTGTTGTTGAATATGATGATGCGTTCAAGTTGCGACGACAAAGTCAACTGTTATATAGTGAAGGGGAACTTGGTAACACTAACCATATGAGTTTCAAAAAAGTGAATAATAAAAGTTCGTTGAAACAAGTGTTTGAAGAAACTTTGTTACAGGTTATTGAAATGCAAAGACATTTAGTCAATAGAGAAGCTTCACTTGATACTATAGATAGAATAAACAATCATCCAATGGTGGTAGCAGATAACCAAAAAAACACCCCAAGTATCATTGACAGTTATAATAATAATAGTGAGGAAGAGACTAAAAAACAAATACAAAACGTTAAAGATAGTGTTATAAAAGTTAACTATATCAATGAAAACGCCAATACCGAGGAGAAAAACGATACATGTAGCATACAAGGTAACAATGCTGGTGCGACTAGTAACACTGATAATAAAAGTAGTTCAA
>JACLAD010017335.1_pt1 | contig 14473 bp, 5 predicted proteins | sample 8027901 | NCBI WGS metagenome assembly JACLAD01 (sample SAMN15725071, study PRJNA655200) | protist metagenome | isolation source: fluorescence activated cell sorting (FACS) single amplified genomes of... | place: Spain: Blaines Bay Microbial Observatory, Mediterranean Sea | collected 2016-07-05 | reverse complement strand
CTGCATGCGGAGTATCCATCGCATCGACTCCGGAAATATTTGTTCGATTTGTTCATTCATTAATTGACTACTTAATAATTGATATTTTAAAATGTTAGCTGCAGTTGTTGCATGTGTATTTTCATCACCACCACCCTTTGTTCTTCTGTCTAAATTGGTTTTATTATCATTATTATTATTATTATTAGGCACCTGCTTAGCATCGGTTTTGCTTTGTTTTCCGTGAATTAATTTTTCTAATTGTGCCAATTCTTTTTTCAATTCGACAATATCACTTTCCAATAAAATTTCATCTGAACGTAATTGTGATTTTTGTTGTTCTAATAAATGTGCAGCAATCGCCTTGACGGTGCGTTTCGTCGGTTTTTGAACATTACTATACTGTGAAACGAGGGTTGATAATCTCTGGCTACTAAAAGCAGGAACTTTTGTTTTATTATTATTATTAATTTTCATATTATTATCCACTTCCTCCGTCAAAGATATTAATGTTTCCTCCACTTCCTCCTCGGAATCATCTTGGATGGATTCTGTACTTGAGGCAAATGATAGGTTTGAACCAGATAATGAGCTACTACTTGCAGGTGAGAAATCGTTTTCATTTACGGTGAATGCATAGGTTACTGCAACTGGATTATTTAAAAATTCTTGTGCCTTTTCTAAGGTCGCTGATCGACGTCTTGCTCTTATATTAGACACACGTTGATCAACATTTTTAACAACAGCAATGAAACAACTATCACATACCCTTAGCTTTTCCTCCTTATTATTTTTCATAACTCCAAAAGGGGAAATGTATGTTTCCAACCGAACTCTTTCAGCACTACATTTTTTACAAAAAAGTCGCCCACAACGTCTGCAGTGATGCCGTCTCCTCCGGATAGTAAATTTTAAGTTACAATCGTGACAAGTTTTTCTACTTGAGTCTTTTTCCCATGCGTTTGATTGCAGGCCTTGCCCTGTAGTTCCTGACGGATTCGCTAAAGTTGCCATTGCTTACTTATTATGGAGCATATACCTACTTCTATGTATTGCGTATAGATAGAGAGACGATTACAGAAATATGATATTAATGTGTATTATATATTTATTGGATCTCATCAAGTATGATGTAGTTCTTGCGTTCGTCGTAAAACATATAAACATATATTAATAAAAGTGGCACTTTAACTTGGCACACTACTCTGACGACGTGTGCGCGTACAGCTGGACAGCATTATATTCCTACTGTGTTTAAGTTTAAGCGTTGGCTGGTTTTATTAGTCTTATCCCATGTATATAAAAAATTAAGGATTTATACTTATTTCAATTTCATGCCTCGTATAAGTTAAGGTGCTGTATACTAACTAATACGAGGAAACGAATACACACAGGCACTTAAATTATATTATTATAGGATACTAATTTTTCACATTGGTCGAGACAGAAAATTATTAACCTCCAGCTCCACATCATCAAAACTTTTATCATCTTTATATGTATTAAACCACCAATTTTTACGCTGTGATTCTTCTAATTCATTGCGTTCCTTTTCTCGTTTAATCAAGTCCGCTTCCTGCATTCGTTTAATCATTTTTCGTGCTTCAACATTATGTGTTTCATCATCAACAAAACTTCTACGTCTATTATTAGTAAATTTCTTCATAGAAGTTTGCTTAGAGGATGGGTCAACCACTGGGCTTTTAGAACGAGCATGACTTGATCTAGCTTTTTTTTTTGTTATCATACGAATATATTCATCACGAATAACTTTTCTGTCGTGGAAATTTGTTTTTGGCATGAACCAATCGAAATTCAACGATATGTAATCATTTCCATCCTCTACATCATTCACAATATGTATTCCAGCTTTATCATAGGAACATGCTGCTCCGATTAAAGAATCATAATCGCCAAGGTTGTATTTATTTCCATCAGAAGATAATGATGCTCTATATCGACCAGTTCCAGTTTTCAATTTTTTCATACCTTTATACCTGCCTTCTTCCATTCCCTTATCTATACTATCTATATTCAAACGACCACCCCTACCGGTATTACTGCTACTGATGCTACTAAGCAGATTATGCCCCAGTTTGTTTTTCTTCTTACTATCCGGTGTTGCCAATAGAAGTGGATTTTTATTATTCACATTATTTTTTTTCATTACTTTCTGTTTTTTTGCAACTTTTTGCATATCTGACTGAGTTTTCTTTTGCTTTAACTTGTTGTGTCTACTGTTACTAGTATCCGTAATTGCTGTTGTGCGTCTTATTTTTCTTTTTCTTTTATTACTACTATCATTGATATTATTATTATTATTATTATTATTATTACATTTAATTATTTTATTTGTATCTTTTCCCGTATCTTTTCGTTTAATTACAATATTATTTTTTTGCATAGTACTTTTATTTGATACTCTTTTAATGGTTGTAACTTTTTTTTCACTATGTTGTACATTTAACGAGGCTCTTGCAGTCACTTTAGTTAAAGGTGGCGCGAGAGTTATTTTCCTTTCAGGCGGCTCTTTACCAAGACTTAAACGTATAGCCATTAGAATATCTTTCGTACTAAATGTTTCCGATGGATCATATTTTTTTTGAGTTCTTCTAGAAGCACGTCTTTTCATTGTATGTGGTTATGTTAAGATAATTCTTGGTTCGTTTTCAGTGCTATATTTGAAAGTCGGTATTGGTAGAAGAAATTTTTGACTTTTAGAGATTCTAATTTATGTGTGTGATATGAAGATGTTTATACTGATATTGATACACGACTGTGTAAGATGTTTCCCATCAATTGTTGGAGGGCACGAGGAGCGTGTAATATATTTTGTATAATATCATTATTATTGGCAATAATAATAATCCTGATAAAAAAATACCACAGGTGGTATTAATATGTATACCGTATACCAGATGTAGTATACAATTAAAAAAATACCTGGGCCAGTAGTGGTGCCGAAAATGCTATCGAAATTTGCAAATTACATACAAGGAAGAATATTATTCGAATTATGATGAAAAATGATAGATGTTTTTTGTCCTCATATGCCAAGCTACATACGACGACTATTACCACGGTGTTACTTACGAGTAGTCTACCACCAGGTGGTAGAGCCAGAGCTAATAGTAGCTAGCTACACGTACCAGTCTACAACAGGACAGTACAGGCCGGCCCAGCCGGCACAGGACAGAGGTACTCTGGACACCAGAGATTTTCCTTGGCTTGCCAGGACAGAGGTGCAGAGTAGTTTTCCTTGTCAGGGTACTGGCAAGGAAAATCTCTGGTGTCCAGAGTAGGTGCAGAGTACAGTATACATCAGCCTTTTTTTTTCTTTTAGCAAAAACACAAAACACATAATACTAATAAATTGTACCAGCGTGATATTATTATACTACATGCCACACTGCCACACTGGTATAGTATTCTAATACCTACAATATTAATAGTCTAATGAGAAAAGTAAATCTACCGTTATTTCAAGATGAAATGTCAGCTTTAATCTTACCAGCATGGCAATATCATTGAAAATATGATAACAACAACAATGTTGTTGTTATGCATTTTCTTTTTGACAAGTATTATCATAATAGTATCATATATTATGAAAGTAAATATCATATTCATAAGAATGATTTCATATTTTGTCAACTCGAAATAGGTTAAAACAAATTATAAAACAATCAAAGACAAGATACAAGTATCATAAAACCTTTAAAAAACGAAAAAGAAAACTTAAATCAAAATACAACATGTCAACTACCTTTACATACACAGCTGATGAGAACGGGGATAGAGTGGAAGAATCTGGACCAGCAAAAATGCCTGCATATGTTGCAAGACGTTTGAATGGATCAAAGAAAAGATTCAAGAAAAAAGGCACTCCAGCAGAAAGGGAAGCTGCAGTTGAGGCCCGCCGCCAAGCAATTCTAGCCGAGAAACAAAATAAAGCTAGAAAATATATCAATAAAGTTGAATCATATGCACAAAAAAAACACGAGATGGTGGCCCAAGCAGAAGACAATGAAGGTGGTAAAGAAAACGATTTCTCAGAGAAAGTTGACGATGTTCAAGAATAATTTAAACGCTTCTGTTTTCATTATTGTATTTAGCAATTCTTAAAATAACAAAAGGCATTGCATTAAGATAAGGACATTATACAAAGCATATTGCACATGAATACAACATGTATAATACGATACGAAGTAGCACATTGATAATTTGATAAATATAATATATTAAATATCAAACCTTAATTTGTTTCGTTAATAACCAGAGAGAGGAGGAGAAGAATAGACTTTCTCCCGCTTGTTGGTTAAGTACTTTTACATTTTTTTCATCTTTGTTTTGTGCGTATAAAATAATATATATTAACGTACGTATAATACATTCGTACAAAATGTATATTATATACATATTATATATATATATATATATATTGATACCGCATAAATAGTCTTTTTTTTTAAATTTTACACACTCGAGATATGATATTTTTAAAAATCTTTCCACCAACTTGACTGTTTATTTTGTAAATTTATTTCAACAATTTCATCACCATTTGAAATTGGCTGATTAAAACCTAATGCTTCCTTATTGGTAAAGGTGTTATTATTGCCACTACTCGTCTCACATCCAAAATTGCTTGTGTCATACGAATCAATTACTTTTGGTACATACTTTGGGCGCATCATACTTTTCATCAGATCTACCCAACTAAAGTTACCACCAAAAAAATTATCAGAAAAAATAGGATTGCTTTTAGTATCTGAATCTTTTACACCTAATCTATGTTCTGGATTTGGATTTAATAATCGTTTTATAAACGATGATACATCGTTAGAGACGGTAGGTGGAAATTTATGTGTATCATATGATGATGAATATGACAATATTGAAGAATAAATGTCTTGTGGTGTTGAAGCTATAAATGGTACATGTCCATATATAAATTCATGCACAAGCACACCAAAGCTCCACCAGTCCACACTTTTATCATGTCCTTTTCCAGCGTAGATCTCTGGGGCCATGTGGGTAGGTGTACCACACATTGTAAATGTTTTAATGCCATCTGGCAATACTTTACTTAAGCCAAAATCAACTAATTTCAGATATCCTGTGTTTGTAATCAATAGATTCTCTGGTTTTAAATCACGAAACACGATTTCATTTGAATGCAAATAATCTAAGATCACTACAATTTGTGCACAATAGAACACAATGTCTTTTTTACCTACTAAACCTACCTTTTGCATATAAGAAAATAATTCTCCACCTAACACAGCATCCATTAGAAAATATACAAATTCATCATTTTTAAATGTTCGAATTAAATTACAAATGAACGGGTGTGGATTTAACTTCGACAAAATATTCTTTTCTCTCAAAACGTGTTTCGTATCATCTTCATTACGTATGGATGCCTTTTTGATTTGTTTTAATGCATATGATTTGCCAGTTGTAGAGTTCCGTACATAAATTACTTTGCCATATGAACCTTCACCTAACAATCTAATTGGAAATAAATCATTAGCTTTTATGGTGGAACCATCTGTATCTAAATCTGCTTGTTGCCGTTCTAAAAATATTCGTCCTAATGTTGTCTGCAAAGACGTTCCAAAAAGTCGTTTTGTATCCGAACCTGGTAAAACTAAGCACAACGTATCGATATCAGCAACACCAGTAGCTCTACGTGTACTATTTTTTGAAACCACAGTTCCTTCACCAAAAAATTCATTCTTGAATAAATGACCTATGTCAACCTGAGTCGACTTGTTATGATTTACGAATGATTTTGTAAAGCTTACTTCTCCATATTTTATAATATACATATGAGATCCTACGTCACCTTCTTTTACAATTTTTTTACCTCGTTTAAAGAATTGATAGTATGTTGAAATTGCAAATGGACTAAGGTCGATCATGGAGAACTGTTTCATGAGACTTAAACGCGATAGCAATTCTACTTTTGAAAGATGAAACATTAATTTTTGTAGTAACGTTTTCCATGTAAGTTTCTGCAAGGATCCCTCAGATATTTTTTTAACAACCACTTCATTTACACATACAACGTCTCCGACAATTTTTGAAGATTCTTTATCAGTCGCAAACATTTCATAAAATCCGAATGATTCCCCTTTGGTATATGTTTGAACGATTGAACCGTTTTTTGCATTACTGCTACGATCTCTGCGGATGACTTGCACACTTCCCTCAAGGAGTATGTATCCATTTCCAGGTATTTTCCCTTGATTTATGATTATGGAGTTTTCTGTATATCTGTCTTCAACACTTAATTTATTCAATTCTTCATTATACTCTGGTAATAGTGGTGCAAAGGCATAAGATGATGTGAATTTTTCCAACAAGTTTTTACTTTTATAATAAGCGATTAATACGGCTTGAAAATTTTCTCTCTTCAATTGTATAGCTTTAATTTCCGCGGAAACAACATTATATGGAACCACATTTACATCATCTTTGAACAATATTTCTGTACCAATAACAATATGATCATCCAATAATTCTTGTGAATTTTCTGCTTTTAGATGTCCTTCACAAATTACGTACATTGCATCTTCACCATTTTTTCCAATTTGCAACTTCGTATTCTTTGATAAAGATATGTACGTAGAGGCACCATATAATAAGCTTATCAATTCCTTGGGTACTTTTCCCTCGTCCATGAAGAAGTCGCCACCATCGTATCGAAGAACACTTTCAAATACGTGAAAGTTATCATCTTGTATAGAAATATTACTCGAGTCTGATGTGATCTTAGCATCGCCTTTATTTACATTTGTACTTTTGGTTGACATTGCCTGGACAACATAATTTTTATCGAATATTTTCTCATTATCATCATTACTACTATTATTCTTATGGCTTTTACTCTTTATATTTTTCATTGCAGAGACAAATTGACCACTTTTCATGCTAATTCTTGTAACACTTTTACGTGTATGGCAATAACTATATGCAATTTCTTCTTGTGATATTAATTCCTTATTTTCAGTACTTTTATTTGGTTGTTGGACATATATTCTCATGCTTTGTAAGGATTGTTTGATATTTCCTTTTCTTTTTTTCTTCCTTTTTTTTCTTCTTCTTCTACTTGATTTTTTGCTTTGTTTCGTCGTATTTATTTCCATCTTGTTGTTACTCTTACTAGCAAATGCATCATATTCGGCAATTGTTTCTTGAGTGGGCAGTTTGTGTAAATTTGGAGATACTTTAATGTCTGTAATGCCAAAACGCTGTTGAAATGCAATTGAAATCCTCGTTGCTAAGTCTTCATCAATGTCGATGCTGCTGCTATAACTGCTGGTACTTGTTTCGCTATTAGTTTCATCATCTAGATTATTAACAACATCGCCCTCGTCAAAAATTTCGTTACTGTTTCTGGGTGTTGCTAGCTCTGGGTATTTTCTACTAACAGTTTGGTGCAAATGACGTAAAAACTTTGATCGTGGGGAATTTGTGCGAAAAATTTCGCTACCGTTTAAATAGCCAGTATATTGTTGTTGTGCCCTCACCGGCAGAGGACGTCCACTTACGTAACCATTTGGACGTATCGGTCTTCTAGGAGTATATTTGCTTCTTTGGCTTTTTCCCTTTTTGATTTTTCTAGTAAACTTCTTCGTATTTGCTACAGTGGGTGTTTTAAAGTATCTTGATGCTGGACTACTTTTTGGTTTGCGTACATTGTCTGGCACACTTAGTATCCTTTGCAGCTCTGGATTTTCAAATTTTGCATTTGGAAGAAATCCAATTGGTGTTTCCTGGTATGATTTGTTTCCACTCCGAACAGGATGGACTTTTGCTGTTTTCGATTCCATATTCTCATTCAATATTTTCCCTGGATCAAGCCTATAAATACCATTATTTAGTTGGGTTCCAACGTCTTCATGATGCCTTTCCACATAATTTTCAATTTGTTGTTTTTCAATGTTTTCAACTCGTTCGTTTCGACTATAATTAACGCATTGTTGCCCGGACAGCGTTTTCGATTTATCCAATATGATATTATCGCCCGTCAGTGTTATTTTTGACATTGTTATACGCCCAACTTCCCTTTAGGCGATGTCTGCTATTAGTAGCTTGAGTTTAATGCTGTTACTGAATGAACCTATTATATGTTGTAACTAATATCATTTACTCTGTATAACTTTGTTGTTAGGTTTTAGTTGTTGTTGTCATTCTTTTTATTGTTGTTGTTGTTGTTATTATTATTTTTTGGATTGTTGTTGTTTGCCCGGTTATTATGATGTATTATGTTGTTGTTGTTGTTGTTGTTGATGTAACTTTATTTTGTATGGTGCTATGTTAGTAGTATTATGTGTTCGTATTTTAATAATAGTCTATCTATTAGTGCTCTATAATACAAAAATGGTTTTAGTTTGGTCAGCTGGTGATATACGTAGCCTGGATAGCCAGTTTATAGTGGTGGTTTAACGACGTCCAGCTGTGTTGGCCAGCCCAGCTGCCGACCGACTATTAATACACACTAGATCTACCACCAGGTGGTACTATACACGGTGCCCTCGTCTATTTCGTGCACTTTACTTGAGGAGCGAAGCGCAAGCGACGAACACACTACATACATGTACTATTAAACTGCAACGCGGGGTGCGACACTATTTTTTCAAACACCTTAATCTATTACATATTAGGAGCTAATGTACTTAGTAGACTAATAAATTTTATTATTATTTTTTTTTAAAAAAAATATTAAACAATATTTTAGAAATAGTTAGAATAGTAGAAGACAACAAAAAAACTATAATATTATTTTTTTTTTTTTTTAAATTAATAAAAAATAATAATTATTAGTCTAAAAAAATGTCTAAATAATCGATTTATATTAGTAGATCTATGTTTGTTGTATTATTATTATTATATTTTATTGCTTAGGTTTTTATTAGCTTGATGTGTGCTTATCATTTACAGAGACGAAGAATAAATAAATGTATTAATACAATATAATATAATATAATAGTTCATTTTATTGACATCAATAGATACACATTGTCGAATCGAATATAGATTCAGATTGTAAATTATTTAAAGAAACCAGAACCACCAATGAAAAGTATTAAACCCTCTTGGAAATCTATTTCAAATATAAGAAAAGAATATGTAAACTATTTTAAAAACCAGCATAATCATGGACTGGTGCCAAGTACCAGTCTAGTGCCACAAAATGATCCAACTTTATTATTTACAAACGCTGGGATGGTACAGTTTAAAGATGTCATATTAGGCCATTCGAAACCTCCAAATGAAAATCCACGGGCTGTTTCCGTACAACGTTGTGTCCGTGCTGGAGGAAAACATAATGATTTGGACAATGTCGGAATGACACCTCGACATCATACCTTTTTTGAAATGCTAGGTAATTTTTCATTTGGTGATTATTTCAAAGAAGAAGCTATATTTATGGCTTGGAACTTCGTCACAAACAGTGAACATTTGGGATTATCTATAGAAAATTTACGTGTTACTGTTCATCATAGTGATTTTGAGTCAAGGGAGTTATGGGGTAAAATATCTGGTTTACCTGATGAGCGTATTGTATCTCTTGGTGATGAGGATAATTTTTGGAGTATGGGCGATACGGGGCCGTGTGGTCCGTGTACAGAAATATTTTTTGATCAAGGTAGTGGGTATAAAAACGATGATGATCGGTGGTTAGAAATTTGGAATCTTGTATTCATGGAATTTGATAAGTCTGCAAATGGTAAAACTACTCCATTGCCTTTGAAATGTGTCGACACTGGTATGGGACTGGAAAGAGTAGCATCTGTTATGCAGAATGTAAACTCAAATTATGAGACAGATGAATTTACAAATATCATGTATGCCATTGAAATGTTTATTTCTGAGCGTACGGGTAAAAAATTAGAGCGATTACCCCTAGCATTTCCACCAGATACATCTGATGAATGTGCATTGCGTGTAATTGCAGATCATCTTAGAGCTAGTGCACATTTAATTGCTGATGGTGTTGTGCCGAGTAATGTCGGAAGAGGGTATGTTTTACGGCGTATAATTCGTCGAGCCTCTCGATATAGTAATTCTCTTGGAATTAATGAGCCTGTTCTAGGTGAATTGATCAGGTTGATATCTGTAAATTTTGACACTAATTATTCCAATGTTCCAGACGTTATTGATGTGATTGAAAATGTTTTGCAAAATGAAGAAAGCGCTTTTTTTGACACTCTAAGCCGTGGTTTGCTGTTGTTAGAGGAAAAAATATTTCGGAGTAACATAAATGGCGATGATACTCTTAATGTAAATAACAAACTTGATGGTGAATTTGTTTTCCGTTTGTATGACACACATGGCTTTCCAGCTGACATAACTAATATCGTAGCAAAAGAAAGTGGATTTGATGTAGATATGGAACGCTTTGAAGAATTGATGGAGGAGCAAAAAGGGCGAAATCGCAAGAAATGGAAATCGGGAAGTGAAACTTTATCAGATGATAATAATTATGATAATCCAATAGACGTCCCTCCGCCACAGGTAATGAATTGGCAAAGAAATGTGGAATCTGCTGCAAATTATGGTTTTGTTGGTTATGAAAGAACAAATTTAGAATTAGTCACTAGTGTGGATAAAATTCATTGGCTAGTCGATAGCGGGGATGGTGATGGAACTGAAATAGAAAGGCATGTGTGGATATCACTTGAAGCGTGCCCGTTTTATCCTGAAGGCGGTGGACAAGTAAGCGATCGTGGCGAAATACAAATTCTGTCAGGGGTTCTTGAAGACATAATTTTTGATGTTTTACAAGTCATCAAAACCAAGACGGATGACGCTGGCAATGAAGATATTGCAATACTTTTGAAATATTCTTGCAATTCACAGGAGGATTTCGAAACATTAAAACAAAATTTTGTTACTGGTACACCTGTGTTTGCAAATGTGTTTAAAGATTGGCGTAAATCTAGTGAAACTCATCATACGGCTACGCATGTTTTACAAGCTGGATTACGAAATATGCTTGGCACACAAATTATGCAAGCTGGCTCGTTAGTGGATCCGCAAAAGTTGCGGTTTGATTTTACGCACGGGGCCCCATTAAGCGGGCGTGAAATTGCATACTTGGAAGGTTGGGTCAATGACGTTGCAAATTTGGATTCTGACGTCTTGACAGATGAAAATGTTCCAATAGACGAAGCAAAGGAAAATGGTGCTTTAGCAATGTTTGGAGAAAAATATGGCGACACCGTCAGAGTGGTGGATATTCCTGGTATTTCTATGGAATTATGCGGTGGTACCCATGTCAATTCCACTGCAGTTTTAAGACCATTTAAGATTCTGAATGAGGTGTCAGTTGCAGCTGGGGTCCGCCGTATAGAAGCAGTTGCTGGTAATGCCGCAGTAGAATGGTACAAAAGCCGGGAGGAGCTCGGCATAAAAGCAGTCGGAGATTTAGTATTGCCAAGTGGTAGGAATGCTATTAACAACAACCCGACACTGATATACGAGCGTGTCTTAAAAATTATTGAAGAAAATGAACAGATGAAGGAAACGATAAGTTTAATGAAAGAAGAAATGTTAAATAGTAAAATGAGTAATGTTGCCAATGAAAAAAATGTTGGGAACATCGAACAGGCGTTATATAGCATTGGGAAATTTGGTAATTCTGATATAAAATTTTCTCCCAAAACAATTAATTTGCATTTTGTAACATTACCAGATGTTTTAAAACCAGAAAATGCCGCAGATAAAAAAGATCGCAAAAGATTACAACAAGACTGTGTCAAGTTGTTACAAAATAAACTGGATGAAGTAAAGCAGGCAGATCCAAGCTATGTTCATGTAGTTTGTGATGGTATGAGAATTGCAATTGGATGGTGTGAAGACAGTTCTGATATGACACCTGATGTGAAATATGCACACGAGTTTTTGCATTCTATGTTTGTTAAAAATCCGGGAAGAGGTGGTGGCACAGCAAGTTTTGCACAGGGACAATTTGTCAACCAAGTTACTGAAGATGAATTAATCGAGAGTTTTTGAATTAAAAAGCTTTTTTTTACGAAGAAGAGTATCATATTTCTTTTTTTGTATATCATAACCACATTAATATTACATACTTTGCGCTTGTCGCTTGGCTTGCCACAGATAGCAACTACTGGTGGTATTCTAACAGAGGACACAGCCAGCAGCCAGCTGGGCCAGATATAGCAGATGTCATATTTTTCTTCCAGATTTTTCAGCCGAGGCTGTACCTGGTAATTTAAATTAGTAAATTTAGTCTGCAAAAACTATTATTAGTACTATCATACCACGTATGTGTGCATCTTATTATTATACTATTTAATACCTGGTACTGTATTAGCGTACGAGGATTAATATTATTAATATTAATACTACTGTACCAGACTTACTAAAAAACATCAACAACAACAACAAAAACAATATTGTTATTATTATTTAGTATTATTATAGCTAGTACTTCTTATATTATATATTCCATAATATTAAATCAACATAATAAAATTATAACTTTAATATATCATATATAATAAGATATATATATATATAAAAGAAAAAGGAATAATATTCTTGCGTATATATACTTACGATTCAAAATGGCAGAATTTACCTCTGAACATTCTAGCGAGCTTAGCTCAACAGCTATCAACGATACTCCAACGAAAAGACCCTTAGAAACAACAAAAATTTTCCATATATGTATACTTGGAGCAAAGGGGACAGGAAAAACAACTTTATGCGGACAATTTACAGGCAAGATTGCTAGAAAAAAGCATGATGTTCATAACTTGCCAAATAGCATGAAAGCATTACCATCTATTGACAAACCAAAAATATTTAAATCAGTTATCCATGGAAACAAATCAAATCTCCGTAATTTAAAAGGGATATCAAATGCAGTAGACTTGTTTCGCACTAATATACTGCACCATGATAGGAATAAAAAACGAAATAATGCAAGTAAAAAGCAGCTTTCCAATGGTAATAACAATACAAAAGGGCCATTGCGGGTCGCTTACGTAGCGCAATTACGAGATACGCCAGCTTTAAGGAGAGTAGTCTCAATAGATAAATTGTTGAAGAGTAACAACGTTGGAAGCCTGGTTAGCAGAGGCAACGAGGAATGCATCAATAAAGCCGAATCGCAACCGAATAACCTTTTATATCTCTTAAAACAAAAAACATACGAGGAGGAAATAGTAGATAAATTTAGTTTTGAACAACAGGAAAAAGCAAAGAAGGTAGATGCTACAAGAGACAATAATTACGATTCAGATGAAGTGGAAATTGACGAAACGATGGAGGATTCTACGAGTAATGTAACAAACTCATTGTATGCACACGTTAGCGATAGAAGCTGGGCATATATTATAGTTTTTGATCCGCGTTATGAGTCTACGATAGAATATGCAAAAACTATCTTGAAAGATATGAAAACATCGATGCTTCAAAAGAGATTTGAGAAAGCTACCATAATATTATTTGCTAACAAATATGATTTAGGTGATTTTACAATGAATCAAGACTATCGTCAGATGGAAAAGCTAGCTCATGAACTTAAAATCAACGCAGGTGGTGTAACGCTTTGTCATGGATCAGCATTAAATGGTACTATTTTTTTCCATGCGTCCCCTGATGTTGCATTACGTAATTATAAATTGGAACATAATATTACTGAATTTGTACATATGATAGCTCTTGAAATGAAGGAAAACTCTATATATGGCCAAGGAGATGTTCAAAAATATAATACAAGACTTTTAGCATCGCCTGATGATATGCTGATTGCTAGAATCGATAGCAATGATGGTGACGATAAGAAAGATATTGGTTTTATTACAACTTTATTTGGTGGTACTGGTTCTGGAGTTAATAGTTTAATAGGTTGTTGTGGTGGTAATAGAGAGTAAAATAATATAGCTCCTATATATATTTTACCTGTGGATAAGTACTAAAAAAATACTAAAATACCTGGTAATACTGTATGTAGCTGCAGCAACTATTTTTATATTAGTGGTCATATATACAAAATACAGTGTACAGTATTACGACCTCCATACCTCTATGTTACTGGTACAACTTGTAATGAAGTTAAAATGTTTATGTTTAAGTGTATAGATAATTTATTAATGTTATACTTGTTAGAATAATAAATATATCTCAACTTTTAGTAACAATTTTACGCCGAAGAACATTGTTCTAATTTAAATTGAACACTGAACATGCCCTGACAAGGAAAATCTCTGGTGTCCAGAGTACCGGGAGCCACTGAACACACATTTGCCTTTTTTTTTTTTACATTCTTGACCTCATACGTTTTCGTTTTGGTTTTAAAATTGATGCATCCAATGTAGATTCAGACTCGTTATGAAATAAAGAACCAAGATTCATATCTTCATAGTCTGTATTTTCAACATTGTCTCCCCACGGGAATGGTGAATTACTATCACCTAAGAAATTGCCATTTTGAAACCAGGCACTTTCA
>JACLAD010006377.1_pt1 | contig 14481 bp, 8 predicted proteins | sample 8027901 | NCBI WGS metagenome assembly JACLAD01 (sample SAMN15725071, study PRJNA655200) | protist metagenome | isolation source: fluorescence activated cell sorting (FACS) single amplified genomes of... | place: Spain: Blaines Bay Microbial Observatory, Mediterranean Sea | collected 2016-07-05 | reverse complement strand
GTTGAGAGCAAAAATATGGAAATCAAGGCAGGATCTAGCAACTCAGACTCCGACTCGGATAATGAATCGTCAGACTCAGACTCTGATTCTGAAGAAAGCACTTCGAGTGAAAATGCGAAAACAAACAAGCTCGTGTCGATGGAAACAGAAGAAGAAGAATTATACAGATTACAAAACAAGAAAGCTGAATCCATTGATGGAGATCAGGACATCAATTCAATGGTTGTTAAAACCAAAAATGAAGTTGCGGTTCATGAACTCAATCTTGAGCCTTTACCCGAAGATGTGACAGCGGAAGATGAGGTTGAGTTGTGCGGCGAAGTTTTCAGTCAAGACGATCAAAACCGTTCACTAATAGTCAAGGCTATTCCTCCAGAAGCGGGATCTGAAATCAAGCCCGTCGACCAGGACAGTGTACTATGTTTGGAAAATAGAGAGCTTGTAGGCCGCGTTGAAGATGTGTTTGGTCCTGTTGTGTCGCCATTCTATGTAGTAAGGCTTATGGCGAAGCCAGGTGGCAAGTCAGATGATGCGACAGCGTCTAAAGGCACTCCAGATAAATCGAGTGTACCCTCAGGGTCAAACTTTGGCAAAGGCGCACAGCTCTTTTTTGTTAAGCGTCATTGCAACCATGTAAATACAAGTAAACTAGACACACGTGGCTCGGACGCGTCAAATATGCATGACGAAGAACCTGACGAAAATCAGTTAGAGTTCAGTGACGACGAGCAAGAAGCTTTACACAAGCAGCGATTAAAGCAAGTCGCTCGTAAACGACGAGAAATCTCGCACATTGACAATTCAAGGCCTCAGAAGTTTCCTGTGAAACGAGATTGGCAGCAACGAAAAAATCATACGAGTCAAGCTTACTACCAGACATCGCCACCTATGCCATATGCTCCCATGTATAGTCAACAATTTTATTACCCAATGCACCCTATGCCTACCACGGCCCCTCCTCCTGCTGGTCCACCACCGGCTGGTCCACCACCGGCTGGTCCACCACCGACAGCTTATTGCCCTGTACCTTCAATGATTCCGCAACTACAGAGCCAGCCGAATATAGGACCAAACTTTCATTACCAATACTGGCAACAGCAGCAGCAGCATCAACAGCAGCAGCATCAAAAGCAACATCATCAGCCAAATGTGTGGAGTGCTCAACCTGCACAACATGCTTATTATGGAAATTTTCAAAATCAACCTCCACCACCGCCACCGTCTCATCGTTGAGTTGTCGCCAAGCGTGAAGTTGTAAATAAAGAAACAAGATGAGCGCACGTTAAAGCGTCTCTCTCTATCGATAAGAAATTTTGTACTTTCTATTTTACGCACAGGAAGGAAGGAAAGAAAAAGGAAAAGGAAAGGAAGGAACTCGCTCATCAATCAAAGAATCCCGGAATTCCGGGGATTAAAAGCCGACATGACATGCAAGACGTAGTTTGACGACACCACCGAAGCAATTTGTGTGTGGTGTGTGTGTGTGTGTGTGTCGTGTGTGTCGTGTCTGTGCGGTTGTTTTGTGTAAAAGGGTACTAAGGCGTATAGAGTATTTACGATGGAGTTTAGTTTGAATTCTGGTTCTGCTGTTGTGCGTCAAGTTTTGAGTTCTAGTGTGCATGGTATTGGATCGCCCGAAGGTGAGATTGTTGCAAAAGGCATAGAGGAGGAGAAGAAATGGCGCGAAAGTTATATCGAACATTTCATGAATGTTCAAAGATGTATGCTCAGGAATAAAGATGATTGTATTAAAGTCGCTCAAGCAGGGCTAAATGGTTTTTATAAGATGATGACATGGAATGGAAAGCCTCTTGAGCAAGTACAGCTGATTAGTCACGAGGGGTATTTCGATACTGGAGTAGTTGAAGGACAGGGTAACGAGACAGACCGAAAATTCATACTACCCGTACCAAAAAGGAGTGCGGCTGAAAGTGCGCAGAGTGATGCTCCTTCGAAATTAACCGTTAACTTGAGCAAGAAAGCGGACATTCTTGAAACTGCTTCAAAGTGGGTAGAGTTAGGCATCGCAGAGCCCTCTGTGGTGGATGCATTGGATTTTCTTTTAGCTGATGGGACTGATGAATTTCTTCCTTTGTCAAGCGAATGCTTTATCGTTTTGGGCGCGGGGTCCCAGATGGGTCCAGCACGAACACTATTAACGCTTGGGGCGACGGTTGTTGCTGTCGAGTTGGAACAAGCAACCAAGGTGTGGGCTGAGCTTGAGGATTTTGCTCGCTCGAGTGCCGGTAAATTGATTTATCCACGACGGGTAAGTACAGGCAAGCGCGGTGCGGATGTGATTGCGGATATGCCGCAACTGGCAGATTGGATCGCAAATGGGGCGATTCCAGACGGCATGAAGCCGGTATTGGTTTCATCTCTGTATCTTGATGGGGCGAAATTTGTAAAAGTGACAGCGGCTTCTGATTGGATCGGATCTACCCTGCTAAAAGTTCGACCTGACACTGTGCTTCAAAGTTTATGCTCGCCCTCGGAAACGTTTTGTGTCCCCGAACGGGATGTGGACATGGCAAAATCGCGTTGGGACAATAAGGTCTTTAGTCACCCGATGGATCTCGTGCTCCGTTTGATTACTTTCAACCAAACTCTTCTACCTAATAATCCAGAATACATAGCAGACAGCGGTTTGTACATGCAAAATTCGTATACACAAGAGCAAGGTCCGTCATACGCGTTTGCAAAATTAGTACAAAGGTGGCGAACGGTTGTGGCGGGCCCATCGAATGCGGTTGCTTTAGTGGCTCCAGCGTCACTAACGGTTAGTGTGATGCACATGCAGCTTGTCAAAATGGGCATCTTGGGATGCGAGCGTTTCGGTATCGTTCCGTTTTTGCCGAGCACATCGGCTGCCATTATGACAGCGATGCTGGTGCACAGCGTGAAAACCATCGACGAGGATAGCAATCGCAAAAAGCTATTCGAGGAAAACCCTTTGAGCACACTTCAGTTAAATGCTGTCCACGGCGGTACCTGGACATCATCGTATACGACAAGTTCGGTGACAAAGATATCGATCCTGGTCCACCTTTTGGAACGTTTAAACCAGATCCCCGGAGCTAAGTTTGCGGGGGGCGCAGCAGCCGCGGCGCTGCTGATGAGAAAGTCAAAGTTGTAGTAAGTAAGAGTTTATGTTTGTACTTCGCCAGTTTCGACGTTATACCAGTACCAAGAGTTTGTTTCTTCGTCAAAAAGTTGTTCCCAAGCTGCGTCAGATTGAGATAATTGGTGGGATTCGAAGGACCCCGCGCTGGGCTCACTAGTAGTGTTGGTGAGACTGGTGGCACTTTGAATGGATCGAGACAAGCGGGATGCCCCGTTGATTGTGATGGAGCCAGTTCCCCCGCTTAGCGTGGATCTTGATTGTGAATGTCCGATACGGAGGTGGCGCAGCATACCCCAGTTGTCTAGCAACGGGTCATAAACTTGAAACAGACCTTCGGCCTCGCGCAAATGAAACCATTTGTGGGCTTTGCCGTCAAAGTTTTTGTCGGTGAACTCGACACGGTGCTTTCGCTTTCGTCGATTGTATTTTGCGATAGTCCCTTCCCTCCAGCGCTGCTCTTGCTGGTCCATGACCTTGACATTTTTTCCAACGAGGGAGTTTTCAAAGTCGTCATCGCCATATTTTTCAAACGTGCGCAAGTTTCGGCTGGGTGAATAGTAGAATGGTCTATTTTCCTCGTCATCCCAGTGCTCTTGCCAATCGTCGTCTTCATCGGGCTCAACATGGCCCCCAAGGGCGACAATGAGGTCATCCTCCGAAGCGGAATCGCGCTCAAAACCCATTTCCCTGAGCATAAGTTTGCGCTTAATAACCGATCGGGCGAGCTCTTGATCATCTAATGTGCGGCTGGCAATCCTTGCACAAGCGCGGTCCAGTTTAATTTGAGTCCACCGCTTAACACATGTGCGGCGGAATATTTTTTGCAGCTGGGTCGCGCCATGTGTTTGTAGCCGAAACTCTTCGACACGGGCTTGATACTTTCTGCGACCCAGTTGGCCCCTACGAACGCGTTGAATATGGATTGCCATGCTTCGAAGCATAGTACGAAAGCGCTCACGGGCCTCGAGTCGTTCACGATAAATGCGCCGCCCGATGTTACCTCGCGCAATTTTCTGGATCTCTGCAGCTGCCTTATTTTGTACGGCGAACTTGCGTAGAAACCACATGCGCCTACGTTGGTACTTAAGCTTACCCAATTTCCCGCGAACTAGTGTTTGAATAAGGATGGAAGCGTGGCGCATATCTCGCGACCTTTGCAGAAGCTCTTCGCGTTTCGATGCATTGAGTGACACGGAAATTTTTCGGCGCACAAGGGCTTGCGTACGGACAACCACGGCGCACAGTGCCTCCGTCCAGCGATCATCATATATCAAATCAAGTGCTGTGCGTACCTCTGGATGTTGTTCTCTCACCTTTTTACCTCGATATGCGGCTTGAATTTTGAGCGCATATACCGCGTTGTGCGCATCCTCTTCTCGCTTCGCACGCATGGTCGCTACAACTGCACGGGCCAAACGCTGCCGCCATATACGCTGTAATTTCACTGCAATTTCTTCTTTCTTTTTTTTGATGAAAATACGCAAGTATACTTCCCTACCAAACTGTCCACGAATCCAGCACTGAATTGTACAAGTGGCACATTGGCGGTGACGGTGTACCTTTTCGCGGTGTAGTCGTAGCCGCGTCCCGTGACCACGAATAGCAGCAGAGATTATCTGAGATGCGTTGCTTTTGACCAACTCAAATTGAGCTTGCAATTTCCTGTTGGCTACATTCGGGACTGGTTTAAATCCAGTGTAACTTTTAGCAAGCTCAACGTAAGGAAGCCCCCGCAACATCTCTTGTAATCCCCTCTGAGTTACACGCTCGCAGCCAGTCACATTCAGCACCTGGAGCGCTTTGTTATTATTTACCACAAAGAAGATTCCCAGCTCCGTGATTTGGATGCAACCAGCAAGGTTGAGCCCCTGCAATTTTGATGTTCCCGTGCACAGCGCCTTGAGACCAAGGTCACTGACTTTTGCACAGCGAGCCAAATTTATCGAACGGAGCTCTTTGCAAAATTCGCCAAGCCTCCGCAACGCGTTGTCGCCCACTAAACTGCACCCAGCCATATGAATAATTTCTAACTTTCTGCATCCTTTCGCCAAAGCTGAAACGCCTCGATTTGATATCGCAGTACACTGCGAAATATTCAAAAACCGGAGAGCTTTGCATCCGCGTGCAAGTGCAACAAGCCCAGGGTCGCGTACATTGACACACCTTTCTAACGATAGACTCTGCAGTTTAGTACATGGCATGCTGGCGGGTCCTACGGAACCGGCGAGCCATGTCAGTCCGTCTTCGGTAATACGCTCACAGCCAGTAAGATCCAAGGAAATCAATGTTCGGTTGGTCCCTTCGACAATGTACCGCATCGCCGTGTTGGTCAGGCTATTGCATCCCTTGAAAGAAATTTTCTTGAGCGTAAAGAACCTCGCAGTCAGCATCATTATCATAGGATCCGATAATGGAGTAAAAGACAAATCTAGGTCTTCAAGTCGTTCACCAAACCCAAGAGCCACAGAACGCATTCCAGAAACGGAAACATGGCGCCAGCCCGAGAGGTTTATCTTGAGAACTTTGGGGCATAATGTCCCGAGCTCCCATAATACTTGGTCACACAAATACTTGTAAAACCCCCGAAGATCCAACTCTGTAACTTCCACAGCTAATTTGCCTGTACATATTCGTTGAAATACTTTTCGTGCATTTGCCTTTGCTTTATTTACTGACCGTTCCCGTTCTTCTGGAGTCAAATACACGCTTTCCTCCACTCTAGAAATTTTGTCCAACTTTTGCTTTCTCGGCCGTTTCTTTCTTCGTTTACCAGTAGTAATTGCACTTTCCTCTTTATCAAATATCAGAGAGCTTGCGGAAAACAGCGACGCAAATGGATCTAAGCTTGCTGGGGGATCCAAACCCCTTCGTTTGGCTTCCAAGGCACGCTCTTTTTCTTGCAAAACAGCATTAAAGACGGGCACCTCTTCTGGTTCTAAATCATCTCTTGCAAGCCGTTCAGCTAGCAGTTGCGAGCCTTTCCAGCTAGGATCTTGGGCCCGCTCACACGCGGCAAGCTCCATTATTATGGTTCGTTTTCAGCCAAAGATTATACTCCAAGCATTTATGGAAATATTATGTACAACGTATTCAGTCAAGCGCAGCGAGACACAAACATGTGTCTCGCTTTTAAAACCTTATTGAAAGCTTGAGGGATGTCCTTTGAAAAATATCCCCACCCCTGAAAGCACGCCAACCAATCCGATAGTCACTCTCAATGCCCTCGATGTTCTTGATCAATACCGATCGTTCCACCCGCCTTTCTTTCCTTCCTTTCCCTACCCAGACCAGTACAACAACAACAACAACACACCAACAACAATAATACTATACAAACCAATCGACTTACTCTATCAACAGAATACGATCACCAGGTGGCATTGATTGCCATGCATGTGCGCCAAAATGTGACCGGTGTATAACCCTACCCCTTCTTAACGGATCTTTTTTTTTTTTTTTAATTCCCGCATCGGTTTTGCTCGACGGATTGATTGATTGATTCGTTGGTTGGTTGGTTGACTCATCCAATACTTTACTTGATAGTCAGGCTCAGCTATATTCGAGAAGAGAGAAAGAGAGAAAGAGAGAAAGAGAGAGAGAGAGATTTATCGATCGCAAGTCAATCAGACGCCATCGAATTTGCCCGACGGAGATTGTTTGTTTGTTTGATTGATTCGTTTATTCGTAAATTGGTTGGTTGGTTCGATAATTTACTTGAGGCTAAGGCTCAGCTATATTCGAGGAGAGAGAGAGAGGCTAAGTTCGAGATTTATTGCTTCCATTTTTGTGCTTGAGAATGGAAAGTAAAAGTGAATGCGCAGGGAGGGAGCGACGGTCGCGTATCGAGAGGAAGAACATACCGAGGTCAATGAAATATTCTAGTGGTGGGGAGGGTTTCGAACTTGACCTAGCTTGTTTTGGTCGTCGTGGGGATGAAAGGTCACGGCAGAGGGATCCACAACCTTTGACTGAAGATCAAACAATTGTTACGTTTGAGTTTCCCGATCGAAGTATCGTTGAGAGTAACTTTCAAATTGGCCAAACTGTAGAGGTACTAAAAGCATATTTGGAAACAGAATTTCAGGTTGATATGAATGGAGTGGATCTAGAATACAACTATGAGATTATGCTAGACCCGTTGTCACTTAGTGACTTTATCAACAGTCCAGAAGATGGGCTTTACATTTATGTGCGTATTGATAGTGAGCGTTGGGAGATGGAAAGTAAAGGGAAAAAGTAAAAGGCTGCTTCTTGGAGAATCGGTCGGCGTACGGGTATGTTAACACTAAACATCTTTCTTATTTACGATTTCCTTGATAAAGGGCCATTTCAAGGGCGGATTTATCACAAGGGTGGCGATTAGCCAATTTCCATGGTAGCTTGAGAATAGAAACTCGCCCCTTCATGTTTCCTGTAGCTATCACTCCTCGTGTCTTTGCATTGAAGGCAAACGAAAAAAGCGCACTAGACTTTTCTTGGGAATTTGGAATGACCAACACAGGGGTTTGACTATTTTCCGTTAAGTCATACACAAAGCAATCCCCACTCGTTGAGCATGCTGCAAAGACGCTCGCGCGGTGCGGCGACCAAGCAATGGAATACAAATGCTGACTCGCGCCTCGACAAGGGGGGCAAATTTCTAGAGCTGGATATGTCTCCAATTGATTATACAGTCGTATGCTCGCATCAGCGCCACATGAAAGAAAAGCATTGCGGTGAAATGGTGACATAGCTACAGAATGGACAGGGCCAAGGTGATTGGTATACTTAAATCTGAGCGCTCGTGGAAACATGATACTTTGCTTATCGTCAGTCATCGCCTCAAACAAGTGCTCTGCACGGATTTCTCGCAAACCTTCATTCTCTGCATACTTTTGGGCTTCTCGGCGAACATTTTTGCGATCTTTGTCGCGAATATTGGACAAAACAGCAATTGCGTTTGGTGTCCACCGTGCATCCCCGCCAACATCGTTCTTCGTTTGCGACTTAGTGGCCAGTCCTTCGCCGGAAAATGAGCATCGACAAACCGTGCCTCCTTCAGAACCGACGATAACATTGCCCATAAGCCTTCCATCGGAAGCAGCGAAATCGAAGGCTGTACCACCTAGAGGCTTTTTCGACGAAATTGACGCCGATCCCTTCGTCAAGAGTGTGACACCTCTCAATGGGGCGTGCATTCCACTGTCTACATCCCATAATAATATGCGCCCATCACTACTGATTGACGCCAAAAGATAACCCGCGCCAAACTTTGTCTTGGTCAAAGTGTCCATTCCTTTGAGAAGTTTTACCCATCTTACCTGAGTTACAGGCTCTCTATGACAGAAATCCTCAATCGGTGACGACGCAATTACGGAATCGACTCCCAAATCTGTTTTTGATGTATTGAAAACTTGAACCTCTCCGTTAAACGATCCTGCTGCCACAATAGCAGGGCATGTAGGATGTGTAGCAATGCATTGAAGTCCAGAAGATGTCTCAATGCGGAAATCAGGTGGAGTGGAAGTATTCAGGCTTTCTGCATTGAATCCTCGGGCAAACACGTTCCAGATGCAAACGGATCCACGATGATCGCACCATCCAAAGTTGTCAAGTCTTCCGTACGAAACAACAATTTGGGATCCTGTCGCATTCCAAGCAATACCTGTACAGCAAAGATCATCTTGTTCCTCTACGGAGCCAATGGGTCGATCTATTTCATATAATATTGTAGCGTCTTGGGACGCATCTTCGGGTCTCTGCTCCCTCCCTAACTCTTGTTCAAACCGAAAAGCAAAGCTCGAAGATGCACGGTTAAGTTCCTCCAACATGAGACTTTCTATATTCTTTAAGAAATCTTCCAAGGTAGGATCATCAAATTCATCATCATCCGCGTACTCAGCCAATTCTTGGTTGGGTTCTTTCGATTCTCCCAAGGCACGAATTGAGCACGATGTAGATACATCTTTTCTCTTGATTGTTTGAATCCCTCGTTCTCTAACATCCAAATCAAGTGTTTGTGACCCATTCTCTCTAGAATTTTCGTAATTTTCAGCTCTCCAAGAGCTTTCAAAGTTGATGGTGGTGCCACTCACGTCTTGAAATCGTCTCATGATTCGAACGCCAAAACCCACCCTCTCGAGACTCAAACTATGCCGTTTTTTACAATCTTATCTTTGGAGCTATTCAAAATATTTCTATCTTCCTTCCAAGCTTTGGTTTCAGTCCGTACACACCTGTGTGCTTGCAAAAATATCGTCGAGATTGAGATTGATCGATCCCAATTTGACTTTTCTGTTCCATCCAACGTATTTTTAGGATAGGTTTCGGATAGAGTTCTCCAAAAGGGTACTCAACCTTGTACACTTCTACTCTATTTACTACTAATTATATACAGGATAAAAAAGCTTATTTTTAATTGGAAATAAGCAGAAGAAATGGAGAAGATGGATCGGAAGAGGAGGGAAAAAAGAAAGATACATATTCGATTCTTTTCATTTTGGTGGTTTGTTTGTTCATGTGAGAGGTTAAAAAAGAAGAAAACAATAGGTGGAACAAATTAACAAACAAACGAAAAAGAGGTAGGAAGAAGAATTTTTCGATTTTTATTTTTTTTTGCGTGCGTGAGTGAGAGTTAGTTGGATACAGTTTGAGGTACCTTCACAGTTATAATATTGAAAAGAAAAATGGGAATTTGGATGTCACAGTTGTTTAGTTCTATTTTTGGTAGTAAAGAAGTACGAATACTGATTCTTGGACTAGATAATGCAGGGAAAACAACTATTTTGTATCGACTCCAAGTGGATGAACCAATCGGGCAGACTGTTCCAACAATCGGCTTCAATGTAGAGACTCTCCAATACAAAAATATAAAGTTCCAAGTGTGGGACCTTGGTGGGCAAACAAGTATTAGACCTTACTGGAGATGCTACTACCCTAATACTGATGCTATTATTTTTGTCGTTGATTCAGCTGATATTGACCGTTTGAGTATTGCGAAGTCGGAGCTGATGGCAATGCTTGAAGAAGAAGAGTTGAAAGACGCCATTCTTCTTGTTTTCGCAAATAAGCAGGATATGAAAGGGGCGTTGGATGCAGCTGGTGTCTCGGAGCACCTTGGTTTGGCAACAATAAAGAATCGGCAATGGTCCATCCAAGAAACAAGTGCTCCAAAAGGCCGAGGCCTTTACGAAGGCTTCGATTGGTTGGTGACCTGTATCAAAGGAGGCCAGGCGTAGTTGAAGGACGGGAAACCTAGGTGTATCCAATGCTCTTTTAAAAAGGGTAATAATGAAAGACTCAGTGTATAAAAATGGCGGGACCTATCGCCCCCCTCTTTTGTTTTTCGGGGCTCGTCTTGCTAACTCGTTTCTACATAATTGAAATAATAAGTATCATCTAGATGGGAAGAGCAACCTTTCTTCTCTCCTCTGTGAGTTCCTTCCGTTTTCCCTTTGCGGTAAAAAATGTGCCCTTTGCTAGAGACTTTGCTTGATGATCTTGTCAGATTTGAGGTCGTCAACCCTTTTGGGTGCAATGCATTTATTTTTTGGTTTTGTGGCATGTTGACCATGCCTTTGCCCCTGGTTCAGGATCGGTGCAGGTGCCGGTCGTCACAGTCAATGATGACAGGACAACGCATGAAACATTCTTGCGCCTCTCCAAGCGAGGATACTATGAGACCTCCTTCCTTTCGTCAAACTGTGCATGTAGTCGTATCTATAGGGGGGGAATTGCGGTCGTTGTGACAAGACACAGTCCTATCTTGTCAGGTTGCCAACCAACTTGAAGATCGTGTTGCGCTGTTGGAAGGAATGAGTACGAGCAGTAATAAAAAGAATGATAATGTCAAATGGAACAGAATGGATAATAAGGTTTCAGGGTTTGACGAGTTTCGTAGTGTGTTGGGGGACTTGTTTTTGACCATGCCGAAATGGGCTCGTCTTGCCACAATTCTCGCTATTGCTTGGTTGACCATACCTGAGTTTCTTCGAAACCAGTATAATGCACATGGAAAAGGGGATCAAGTTCCGGTATTTTTTGTTGTCTTTTTTGCATGGATAAGCCCAATTCTGACGCCGATATTCCATTTAAAGATATTTTTCTTGAACGATGTGTTGCCTGCAAGTGTTGAAAACACGATTGTCAACGTTGGAGGAAGATGGTTGTTGACGCCATCTGGAAAATTTGAGGACTATGATCCAGGAAGTTTAACAGATTACTCGGATTCAGATAATTGGTCAATGATGCCAGGCCGTGTAGACACGAGCCATCATGTGCCCGCGGGTTTACGAACGTGTGAGGAGGCTGAAATCTGCGATACAGTCGATGCGTTTTATCTCCATCCAACAACATTCTACTCGGCGGCATCGTGGAATGCCCCTGCAAACTCTAGTGTAACCAGTTATCTTAGTGATGATGCAATTGGTCCACAGCAGGCGAATGCATTTAATATTGTTGGACGAATATTTGCTCCTCGGTACCGGCAAATGACAGCTGCTGCGTTTCTTCAAACCGAGGGCTTTGAACACCACGACGCGAAGAAAGCACTGGGGATTGCGTATGATGATGCAAGAGCTGCATTTTCTTATTATTTAAAAAATCATTGGGATGGGAAACGAGGTATTATCATTAGCGGCCACTCGCAAGGGAGCTTGTTGGGAGAAATGCTCGTTGAGGAGTTTTTTTCAGGGAAACCTCTGCACAAGCACCTGGTGGCCGCGTATTTACCAGGATGGACATTGTTCAAATCGAAATATTCTGATTCGGGTCGCAACACTGTTATCATTTGTACTGATCCAGGAACCACAGGTTGTGTAATATCCTGGCGCACGTATGGCAAAGGTGGGGACCCGACCGCATTCTTGCACGTTCCTGCTCGCGAAGAAGGCGATTCACGCGTGTGCATAAATCCGCTGAGCTGGAAACTTGACGGTGGGTACGAAAGTCATGACTCAAACAAGGGAGGGCTTGATTTGATGCATCCTTGGACTATGGTGGAGTATATGAGAGGCGTTTCAAATCGAGCGAATCGAATCGTGTTGCCAGAACTTACGCCAAAGGTGGCGGACGCTGAATGTGTTGATGGTAATCTATTGATCTCTCCCCCAGCACGCACTGGTTATGGGTGGCTGCTTCATCCGGCTTGGCTATTCGCGCAATTTCCGGGCCGTAATTTGCATCCTTACGACTTTAACTTTTTCTTTGCAAATTTGAGAGAGAATGTTGAGCATCGAGTCAAAGCTTGGCTCGCAAAAAGGAATGCTTAAAATTTATTTACAATTGAAAAGGAGTTCCCCTCATTTATTTGGCAAAGATGTCGAACGCTCAGCAAATGCATTGGGAGATGCTGACGATGTAGGTTGTTGCTTCAAAGCCTGTTCCCTTTCCAACATTTCCCGACGCTTCTCACGTTTTTTGTATCCCGGCTGAGTACCATTATACTGGTAGTTGAGTTGTCTCCACGCTTCCTTGGTAGTTAATAATCGCCCTTGATCATCCCGATATTCAAGTTTCACTCTACCAGTGTTGTTGATTTCAGGTTTCTTATCATTGGCTCTTCCAACAACGATTTCGTTGTTCTTGGCAAGGTCTCCTCGAGATCGAAGCATTGCTATGGCACCTGCCATACTCAATCCTACATGAGCTTGTTCTTGTGTTACTTTCTGTGTCGATACTGGAATTGCGATGGCATTTGTAGCCGTTGATCCATTTATCGACTTGTGCTCTTGTACGCTTTGGATGCGCCTAGTAAAGCTGGACACGTCAGAAATAACTAGCTGGTCGTCCTCACTATGCTTTCCGGGCGATTCGTTTTCCGCCAACTTCCCCACCAAAGCATGAGTCAGGGGGCGCTTTGCTGACTCGTTCAAAGCAGCTTTACGAACTTGAGCAATAGATCGAACAAGCTCGTCGTCGTCACCTTGGCCTTCTTGTATGTCCTCCTCGAGCATTCCTTTTTTCTTTTTTACATTCAAACCAGAAGTCAGAACAAGATCATCCTCATCTTCGTCAGATCCTTTCTTCTTTTTCTTCTTCTTCTCCTTCTTCTTCTTCTCTTTCTTCTTTTTCTTTTTGTGCTTCTTTACTTTCTCAAGATTCAACTCCTCGTATTCGTCATCTGAAAGGTAATCTTGTTTTGGTCGTAACACAGAGGTCGAACCAAATGCATTTTTTCCAAGTTGCGCGCCTAGCTTTTCTTCGATCCGGGTAGTGAGTAGTGGGCCTGTACTCTTTTGCTGGGACCACCTTTCATACTTTTCCAGTACGCCTTCTTCTAGCTCGACTTTATTGGCATCACGGCCTGCTCGAGTCCTAGACAAAACAGTTTGACCGTGAACCTGAGATGACCTTTTCCGAGATACTAACTTGGTGTCTTCTAAAATGTCCTCTTCATTCTTGTCAACCGAAGTGTCCTTCAAGGTAAGAAACACGGGTTCCGTGGACTCTCCAAGTTCTTGGGAACCATGAACAATTTTGATACCCGACGCTTCTTTCGCAGAATACACCCTTTTTTTTGACTCCTCCATGTCTTTCTCATGCCTAGCTTGCAGCTGAGCTGAACTGTCGTCGATGTTGTCAATTTTTCGCTTCAAGTTGGTGTCTTGAGTTTGCTTGGCCCTTTTCAGCCATTCGCTCACACTCTCGTTTTCCCCCTCTCCCAATGATTTCCCAGGAACTTTGGCGTGAAGCATGCGCCTCCTTTTAGCAATATCTATTCTGTTCCGTAGATCATCATTATTCAAGTCATCTTTTCTTTTGTTTGAAACTGGCTCCTTGGTTTCTATCTGTAACGGTTTCAGCCCCAACTCTTTTCGTATACGATTTGTTTCTTCGATGCTCATGCTAATTTCCCCATTCTTTTCACTCACCTTGCCCACCGGGAGCGGTTTCTCTGCCCGTTTGCTCGGTCTCAAAGGCTTTAAACCAAGAAGTTTTCGAAGACGGTTCGTTTCTTCGATAGAGCATGATATTTCCCCGTTCACTTCGGAGACTTGAGCTTGAGGAATAAATTGCTTTCTCAACTCTTTCTTTCCACCATTCTCCTCGTCAACATCATCGTTATCTATTTCACTTTTTGTCCGTTTTCGGGACATTTCTCTCTTATTCAGCACAAATATACAAGTTTTATTTTTTCGATCGATTTTTTAGATCATGCAAGTGCAAACAACAAGAGGCCAACCATCAGTAAACAATTTGAAAATGGGTTTTGGTCTTTTTTTTTTTTTTTTTTTATTTTTTTTTTTTTTTTTTGGTTTTTTTTTTTTTTTTTTTTCTTTTTTTTTGGTCTCTTTTTTCTCAACTGGTAGCGTTTTTCGCGAGGCTCGAAGTTCAACGAACCCTTTCCGGGGGGCCCTTGAGGCTCTGCCCTTGAGGCT
>JACLAD010008589.1_pt1 | contig 14482 bp, 8 predicted proteins | sample 8027901 | NCBI WGS metagenome assembly JACLAD01 (sample SAMN15725071, study PRJNA655200) | protist metagenome | isolation source: fluorescence activated cell sorting (FACS) single amplified genomes of... | place: Spain: Blaines Bay Microbial Observatory, Mediterranean Sea | collected 2016-07-05 | reverse complement strand
CAAGCGGCTCGGGATGGACAACGAGATCCGCCTCACGCTTCCCTATTCCATGAAGTCCTTTGGCGTGCCTCAGAACCTCCATGTCATCGGTACGATGAATACAGCCGATCGCTCCATCGCGCTGTTGGACACAGCGCTACGCCGCCGGTTTTCTTTCAAGGAACTGATGCCCGACCCTTCAGTTTTGTCGGACAACGTTGATGGGGTCGATCTGCAAAAGCTGCTGTCTACGATCAACGAGCGAATTGAGTATCTGTTCGACCGGGAGCATCAAATCGGGCACGCGTACTTCACAGGCTGCCAGACGCGGGCGGATATTGAGAGCGTCATGCGAGACAAGGTGATCCCGCTGCTGGCTGAGTATTTCTATGAGGACTGGTCCAAGGTCGCAGCTGTTCTTGGCGACTCTACTCACGGTCCCGCCCGCTTCCTCGATGCCAAACAAATTGCGGTACCCGGAGGCATGACTGAAGACGACTTTTCTAGCGAAAAGCTGCGGTGGACGGTCAAAGACAAATTCGACTTCTCGGAGTTTGCGGCCTGATGCCGGCCTTCACCCTGCGCGAATGGGAAACGTTGCCCCACGGCGAAGGGGACGGCTGCATTCCCGAGCATTTTGCCGAGCGTCTCGCGGCGCTCGCCAGAGTATCGACCTTTGCGGGAAGGGGTGGAGGCGGAGTGCTTGAGGATCGGCGCCATGAACTGCGGGCGCGTGGCGTTGTCGGGGTCCTGGCAACCGATGGCTGCAGCCTTGAAATTCTTCCCAAGATCGATGTCGAAGGGCAAGGAGGCGAAGCAAGAAAGAATGCTGCCATTCGCAAGCGTCTTGTTCACATGCTCGCAGTCGCACTGGACCTAAAAATCGAGACAGGCCAGATCACAGAGCTTGACTGGCAGCGCGAAACGCTTCTGGAAATTCTCATCCGCATTTTCTGCAGCAAGCTGACCGATGCCGTTCGTCGCGGCATGCCGCGGCGATATATTGTCCAAGAGGATGATCTTGCAGCGTTGCGCGGGACGCTCAATCTGCCTCGTCAATTTACTCGTCACGCAGCGAACCCCTCACGGCTCGCTTGCAAATTTGATGAGCTGTCAGAAGACATCGCTCTGAACCGCATCATGAAAGCAACGGTCGCAGATCTCTCCAGAATGTCGCGCAGTCCCGCCAATCAACAGCGTTTGCGCGAACTGGCTTTCGTCTACGCCGATATATCCGAAGTCGCTGTTCCTGCGCTGAAATGGAATGAGGTCATCATCGACCGGACAAACCGGGCGTGGCAGGAATTGTTCGGGATGGCGCAACTTTTTCTCCGTAATCGTTACCAAACGACGAGTGCCGGGGTGGGACGGGGGACGGCGCTCCTCTTTGAGATGAACGCGCTTTTTGAGGAATATGTCGGCCGACTGATCACACGCGCTTTGGCACGCACGGAGTATCGGGTCTCTCTACAAGGCGGGAGACTATTCTGCCTGACATCGCTCGATGATGAACGCGCTGTGTTCCAGACGAAACCCGATATCCTGATCTGGCGTGCGGGGCAGGTTGTCCATGTGATCGATACGAAGTGGAAGCGGATTTCCTCCCGTATTGATGATCGAAAACAAGGAGTGTCCCAAGGCGACGTCTATCAGATGATGGCCTATGCGCACCTGTACAAAGCCCCGCGACTGACGCTGCTCTATCCACATCACCAAGATCTTTCAGAAACGGAGGGTCTTCAGGCCCAGTTTCGGATATCAGGTCAGGAGACGATCATCGAGACGGCGAGCGTGGATGTCGCAAGTGGCGACAACATGATCGCCCGTTTAAGGAACATAGTCGCGTTGGAGGCTGACGATGAGCTGGTTTAGATGTCGCTTTCAGTAAGAGGCCAAGGGCCGGTGCTCAGAGGATAGCCGATTGCCCAGCACAATGAGAACGGCGAAAGAATTGTCGGAACCAGGTGTTGGTTCGATGGCCGATGGCTAGTCTTACGCAGTGGTGAAAGAAAAGTACGAGCATGCCTAGAACTGTCACCCTCCATATTCATGTTGTCGCCAGCGGGGGCACACCCAGCTCAGTCGAGCCCTTTGCACGATTTCTACAAGTGAAAATCGAAATGATTCCAAATTTTTGGAGCGACTTACTCAGCTCCCATTCTCTTAATTCTAAATCCACAAAGTTGCCAAAAGCCGGAAAATAAAGAAAAACATGTCCAATCTGACCACTCCGCCGCGCGCCATATTTCGGCAGATCCAGGCAAACCTCAAAGATCGCTACTCTTCGGGGTTTCCGGTTCTCAAGGAACTAATCCAGAATGCCGAAGACGCGAAAGCTGGGTTGATCCGTTTTGTCGCGCACGATGGCTGGCCGGAGGCTGATAACCCGCTCTTGCGTGTGCCCGGATTGCTGGTGTGCAACAATGGCGGTTTTTCCGAAAGAGATGGTCGCGGTATTCTTTCCTTTGCCGACAGTGCGAAGGGCGATGATTCAGGCACCATTGGTCGTTTCGGTTTTGGTCAGAAGGCAGTTTTTCATCTATGCGACGCCTTTATCGTGCATGCCTTCGGCCATTCTACAAGTTTCTCCGAAGTCGTGAACCCATGCCTAGGGGTTATCGAAAACACTAATGCCAAGTCTTGGGATACGATTGGCCCCGAGGATCTGGCTAAGCTGCAAGCTGCATGCCTTGGGGTTGACCGGGGCCTACTGCTCTGGCTTCCCATGCGTCATGACGACATTCTGCCTGCACCGAAACTCACCTTCATCGACAACCGGCCAAAGCTTGAAGAGCTGATATCGGGTTTTCTCGAGAATCGAGCCGAATTGCATTTGGTTCTGGCTGGGCTGCGTCACCTCAACCGGGTCGAGCTATGGCGAGAGGCCACAATGGCCGCCGGGCTATCCCGCGAACCGGACGCGCAACGCATGCAAGGTTTTGATCATGCCAGTAGTCTGCAATCTCTGAGCTTTAAGGGAACCATCACGGAGCAAGGTGCCGGGGTATCAAACTATGTCGGCCGCGAGGTTTCTGGCGCGCAGAGCAAACTCGACGAACTGCGGAATTCTGAACGCTGGCCACAATCTCCGGTATTCACTGAACTTGGCGAAGAGATACTACCAGAAAAGGCTGAGGTGCATGCTGCGGTCGTTTTGATCGACCAAGCCAGTGGAGCGGAAACCTTGGTCGATTGGGCGGTCTTCCTGCCAGTAGCAAACGCCGTCAGACTTCCTTCTGAACGTGCTCGAGTAAGGATGATGCTGCACGGCTATTTCTTCGTCGATTCTGGCCGTCGCTTCATCGAGGGCTTCGACGCGTCGAGCGAACCTCTCGGCTCTATTCAGGGCGAATGGAACGCCCTGCTGCGCGATGAAGTTCTTCTGCCATTGGTTCCGGCGGCCATCTTCGATGCCTTCCATGCAGGGATACTGCCGGATGAAGATCTGGCTGATTTGTTGTGGGCGGTCCAGAATAGCATGTTTGGCCGGACGCATCGCGCCGCCATTTCGGCGCAACATGCCCTTGCACGAACGCTGGAAGAAACCGAAGGCAAGTTCAAGGCAACGTGGCGCCTGCTTCCTGCTGCCACCAAACTACGGTGGATGCCACCCGCCAATACGCGCGGCAGGTTTTTGTCTGCGGACATTCTTCCGGGCATCACGGAATGGGCACAAGGGCGCGGGCTGACTCTGGCACTGCGTCCTGCGGCACTTAATTCGGGTGACCTTAATTGGCAACCTGATGAGATCGAGGATCTGCTAGGGCGGCTGACCCACCGCGTATTTCTACAAGGCGGAAACGCGGCTGCCCTAGCAGAACTTCTGGAAGTCATTGTTGGACAAGATAGCCACCTGCGGCAGGCCGCGGCACCGTCCCTGTTGGGCCTACTTCGTCGGGCACTGCTGGAAGACACACGCCTCGCCAATGAAGAGCATCTTCGCGCCATTCTCGGGTTTCTGCCACCGGATAATGTCATCGGATTGCCAAAATCGACAGGACGATCGCGCATCGTTCTTCGTAGTCTCGCGGAAGCTGGCGATGGCCCGCTTTGTTTGTCGGAAGAATTGTTGCCTGATGCGGCGAAGCGGCAATCCATCAGTCATTCCGAAGCAATGGCGCTATTAGCCGGACTTGCGCCGCTTCTCGAGCGCGGAGGCGACCATGAGGCAGCAGGTGCGGCGGCCCTCTGCATTGTAAAGCTTCTTGGGCGTCAACTGGTTGCCTTCCTCGATGATCCAGCAGGTCGGCGGCTTCATATCCTACGCGCCACTGATGGTAGTGGAGTGGCTGCTCTTGTCAGCTTGAGCGATCTCGTGGCGGCATCACAGGGACAGCGGCTGTTTCGCGACAGCCCCCAGGCACAGCAGTTGGTCAAAGCGCTCTATGAAGCGGCGCCGGATCGCGGCGCATTAATCGTCCGAAAGACCGAGGCCGACTTGCTTGAAGACATTGGCGAACCCTTCAGCTTTGCCGATACCACACGTGAGAATGCGGCCAGGTTGATTGGTAGGGCTGAAGCTTTCGGGCCTCTGGAGGCGCGCGCGCGTTATCTGCAAAACCACTTCACCGACGCAGCGCACGCGCGTCGCGCCATGCGAAGCATGGTTGTCGGCCAAATCTGCGATGATCAGGTCCGGCTTTGTGCGCTTGCAGAGGGTATGGGACCGGTTACCGACCTAGCGGCAGAATTGATTGCTGGAGACATGGGCTCTCTGCTTGTAGATCCGGAAATCCTAAGCGGCCTGAATCGGCAACAATCTCGGCACATCGAGATTGCTGAGATCAGAGGCAATGAGCTCGGTGAACTTCTGCGCCGAAATCTGGACAGGCTGCAGAGTCGCATGCTGCATGACGAAACAGTCATCGCCCTTCTTCAATCTGACGTTCCTGACGAATTTCTGAGGGATCTTCCAATCTTTCCGTCCAAAGATGGTCAAAAGCTATTCGCCGCAGACATCTGGAGAGTGGAGCAAGGCTTTCCAGTTCCCCGGTCACTGGCCAGATATGTACCGGTTCTACGCCGGCTCAATCACACCGCAAGCGACACCCGCATGGAGCGACTTGTTTCTCCCTGGACGCCCAAATCCCTTATCGAAGTCGCCCTGCGTCAGCCCGAGCCACAAGTATTTGCGGCGGAAATCCTGAGTGTACTTGAGCACAACAACATTCTCTTACCAACCGAGATTCGCACCACGAAGTGGTTGACTGATCGACACGGAAACACATGGGCGCCGGATGAAGTACTGGATCTTGATCCGAGCATTCTGAATGCGGCCCGTCAGACCTTTGCCAAAAATGGCAGTCTGGTCTTTCTGCCAATCGACGAACTAGCGTCGGAGCTTTTCGATGCGGACGTCACTGAGGTGCTACGAAAGCATAGGGTCTGTCCGGATAAAGGCGGCTCTCTTCAGAGGCTGATGCTGCTCGTCGAGGATGCGCGGCCAGTTGCACTGATGGGAGAATGCGTTCAGCTTGGGTCTGAGTTAAAGGTAGTCGCCAACCATGGCGTCATTTTCCCTCTTCCGGGCTGGCCGCTTCTTGCAGCGCTTCTTAGGCTACATGACACGGCGTCCGAGGAGCTTCTCCGATCTTTTGGCATGATTGATCGTGGTGACGTTGAGAGAGCAGTACAATTCTTGGCGGCTTTGGAAACGCCGACTAACGACCCGGAATTGCACACTGCTGCATGGCAAGTCTACCGAGCAGCCTTCAAGGAGTTAGGCCAGTGGGATGCAGTTGACAGGAAGACCGTCTTAGCCCGTATCCGGGTACGCACCGCAGCAGATACTTGGGAACATGGCGCCGCAGTCGCACATACGGGCGGTGGAATCCTTCCGAAGCATTTGTTGCATCGCGACCTGAAGGAATTATTGCCTTTACCTGCGTCGCAGATGGAAGTGAGTACCCCACTTCCCACAGAAAACAGCAAGGATTATGACGGGCAGGATCCTGGAAAACTGTTGGCGGCATCTGCGGCTAGCCTCAAGTCAATCCTCGAATTCGCGCGACCGCACGTGCCATCGGATTTGCTCCTGCTTTTAGTGGGGCTGATCGGGCGCACGGATCCATTCTGCACCGTCGCGCGGCAATGTCTTTCCGTATCAGAACAGGATATTGCTCGTATTTGGGGCAGGATTGATCGCGATGTGGCAAAGCACTTTCGACCAGAGACTTTCGGACAAAAGTTCGAGGACAAGCGCCGCCTACGGATCATACAATTCAGGCCACTCACGACGGCGCCCTCTGAAATAAAAATCGAGACACTCGGCGGGACCATGGCGAACCTGCCGACGGGCGAAGTCAAGCCTTTGGGTTTGCTCGGGAACATCCATATCGGCTGGAGAAATTTCTGGCATAACAGAGAGGTTATTGGTGCGCGGACGCTCCAAATTGCGACCTATACTGAGACGGTCGTTGCCTCCGCCGATGTCAAAGCCCTATGCCTGACTTTGGCAGAGGTATTCATCGGGCATCACAAGGAACAGGCGACTTGCCTAGCTGCGCTCGACCGGCTTGCCGACGAATGTGACCGGTTGGATCAGGCCACAGTGGATGCGGCCAGAGCCGAACTTGAAGATCGATTGCCGCAGGTTCTGGACGAATTGAAGCCACAACATGGGTCGGGACTTTGGGCGGCGCGTAAAGCTTACAGAGACAAGATTGATGGTTTGCCGGTTGGAAAGAGACAAGAAGAAGCCCGACCAGCTGCAAAGCATGAACTTTGGGAAAAAGTCGCGTCATCGGAGAATGCTGACGAACTTCTTAGTGCGATCCGGCAAAGGATCGAAGACTATGGCTACGACCCTTCCCGGGTACTGTTCGAGATTTTCCAGAACGCGGACGATGCGACCTTTCAGCATACGGTTTCGTCTGTCGCGCGGTTTCAGCTGAAATATGGCGATGACCACTTGGTCATTCGCCATTGGGGTCGGTTGATCAATCACCCAGGGCCAGATGTCGATGAAGGGATCAAGAAAGGGTGGCGCAGCGACCTTTTCAACATGTTGTTGATGAACCTGTCAGAAAAGCGCGAGGACGTGACTGGTCGGTTCGGTTTGGGGTTCAAAAGCGTGCACCTGCTTTCGAAACGGGTCTCTATTGCGAGCCATTTCGTGTCCTGCCGTATCAAAGGTGGTATGTTGCCAGAATCCTGGGCCGAGGGACGTGAACTATCAGTATTGAACGGCAAGGATGGCCGCCCAGCCACTGTGATCAACGTCGAGATAGATCCAGAAAGGCGAGAGTATGCGGGCGAAGCATACTCGGCGTTTTGTCAAGCCGCGCCCTGGTTGCCAGCTATGAGCCGATCGGTTCGACACATCGAGATCGATGGTTTTGGCGATTGCTTTGCGGAATTTTCCGAACTGGCTGCTGAGGGAATCCGGCTGGTATCTTTTGGGGGGCTTGGCTCGGGCCATGCCCTCGCGCTCGATCTTGGCGAGGAAACAACCCTCTTCCTGCCCCTTGACATGCAAGGGCCAGCAGCTGCCCCTGAGGGCTTGCCGCGCCTGTGGCTGCTAGCACCACTTGCGGAGTTGCTTTCCACAGGTTGGTTGGTGAACGGGAGACGCTTTCGGGTTGATCCCGGCCGCGGGCGTCTGGCAGGGAGCGAAGCTGAGCGCGAAGAGATGTTTGCCGCGTTCGGACGTTCGCTAGGCGTTCGGCTTGTGGAGCTCTTTGATCTTGTGACGCGAAACTGGACTGATCTGGCCGAACGGACAGGTTTATCGGACAGATCAGAGGATCGTGGCCCGCAAAGTTTCTTGCGGTCTCTCGATCAAATATTCGCGAAAGATCACGCCGACCCGCTCGCCAGACATCTACATGGAAGAGATCGCGGTTTTGGTCGGCTGATTAGAGATCGCGCCGCGCTTGCCACGGGATTGCCTGCACCATTCAGCCCTTTTATCCGGGCGGATGAGGTACGCTTTGTAATGACGGGGGCAATTGCTGATACTAGGTTGCTCGCCACTCTGCATGACTGGCAGGCATCGCGCCTTGTCGGAAGCGCAGCCATTTCAGAGAGGGTTGCAAATCGGATTGAAAGCTTAGGCTTTGATCGTCCAAAGCCATTCAAGCTGGTTGACTTGCTACGCCACGAAATTGGAGAGGCGAAGCGGGTTGCGCCTGAGCTTGCCTATCGGCTCGGAGGGCTTGTTGACGATGTCTTCGTAAGATCGCTCGACAAGCAGGAGGAGAGCGAACTGCTAGAGTTTCTTTCGTCATTGCTGTTCCAGATGAGTGACGGGAACTGGCACACAGCTGCCCTGCCCCCGCACAATTCAAAGGATGGAGATGAAGAGGAACGACGCATTCTGGATTTTGCACCTGCGAAGTACCTTGCAGATAGAAGCTATATTGGTGGTGCACTCGCCTTCTACCGGCTTGCTATGCGTCAGAGCGGTTTCCAGAGAACGGCAACAGCTTTGAAACAATGGGCCGACCTGGCAAGTGGAGGCGACCACCAAAGGGCCGTGATATCCTACATCCTTGAAGGCCGACAAGGCGGCGAATTTGGGATGCTGATCGCAAGAAATCGCCCCGTTTGGCTGCCAGACACATCTGAGGAATTCCTAGCGTGCCCTTCCGGAAAATCAGTTGCTTCGGAAGACCTGCCACGTTTGCTTGGCATACTCTACCCCGCAGAACAACGCATGCTTTGGTCCGGTGCTATTCAGATCGGAGGGGCTGAAGATGAACATGATCAAGTCGACCCGCAAGCATTCCTTCGACGCTTGCACGATTGGTGGCGCGAGAACCACAAGACAGAGCGCAAAACCTACGAGGCGCGGATCTATCCTGAAGGCTTTCACCCACGCCAGCTTGCTGAGCAGGACGTTGTGACCCAGCGCGAGGATTGGTTTACATTCTTCGCATTGGCGATCTTCCGCACCCTCGGCCGTACACCGGACGGAGCCCATCGCAATTTCATTGCTAGAGCGAAGCAAGCCGGCTGGTGGCAGGAGATGGCCGTGGCGAAGTTGCCCGATGATCCCAGTCCATGGCTGCGCAATCTTGAAGACTTCGCCCGCCCGGATGCATGGCGAATTGATTATCCTCAGTGGCGCAGAGCCTTAGTCGACCTCTATGTTATGGCGCGTTGGCTTCCCGATTACGTCGATGCGTATCAAAACCTACCAAGGGTCCTACAGAACGAGGATGTGATCTCCCTGAACGATATCTGGCGTTTGAGCGCCTCACCAGTTTGGCAGCGACGAGGCCTTGAAGGTGCTCCGTTGACACAGAGTCTGGGGCTTGGTGCTAACTGGCTGATCCGGGAGGGCCTGCGCGCGGGACTGTGGAATGACGACGACAAAGACAGACTCGCCCCTTATGGCTGGGCAGCATCTCACCGCGTTCGCAAACTCTGTCGCGCCCAGATCAATCTCGATTTGGGAGAAGCCGGTGATATGGATCACTCGCGTGAGCTCTACAGTGTCATCAAATATCACCTCGGCGCTGATGCAGACTTTCTTGGAGACCTGGATTTGCCAATGCAGACCATCAGTGACGCAGCGCATGCGGGACAATTGCTAATGCTCGCAGCGCGAGACGGTATTGATGAGTATGATTTCGAAGATATGGACGATGATCTAATGGAGGTGGACTATGACTAAGCTTGAGCCTGATCAGCTAGTCCTCCATCAGGTCCATGGTGAGGGCTTTGTGGTCGCCGATCTCGGCCCCACGGTTTTGGCGCGTTTCGGAACTGCCATTCATCAGGTCGAGCGTGAGAGTATCAGCCTGCAACGATCTCTTGAAACTGCGTTGCAGGCCGGACAGATGGACGATAGCCGTGCTGTTCTCTGTAGAGCACAGGCACTGGCCATTGCTTCGGTAAACGACCAGTGGGGGGTTTTTTCTCGTTCCCGTGTCCAATTGCTACCACACCAGCTTTGGGTGTGTCGGCAAGTAACCCGCGCGTGGCCCATTCGGTGGCTAGTCGCAGATGATGTCGGACTTGGCAAAACTATTGAAGCCGGGCTGATCCTAGAGCCTTTGATCGCTTCTGGCCGGGTGAGGCGAGTACTGGTTTTAGCTCCAGCGCGGTTGGTGCCACAGTGGCGCGCCAGAATGAAGACTATGTTTGACATCCGCCTGCAGGAATACACTGCGGACAGCGACCGCGGCCGCATCAGTTTCTGGGAAACTGCAAATCAGGTTGTGGCGTCTTTCCACACACTTCGCATGGATAAACCCCGTAAGCGCCTAATGCAGGCTGAGCCGTGGGACTTGGTCATCGTCGACGAGGCGCACCATTTCCAGGCCCAGGAACGGTCAGCGACCCTGACCTATAATTTGCTGCGCGAGTTGGAAGATGCAGGACGGATCGAGTCACTCACCCTATTCACCGGCACGCCGCACAGAGGCAAAGACTTTGGATTCTTAGCTCTAATGCAACTCCTGCGGCCCGACCTTTTTGATCCGGAGAAGGACATGGAAGAGCAGCTTACCGAACTGCCCAATGCCATGATCCGCAACAACAAGGCGCTGGTGACTGATCTGGATGGGAATAAGTTATTCCGCTCGGTGGAAACCAGTGCGATTGACTACGGGTATTCGGAGGCAGAGGCCGCCTTCTATCACACCATGAGTGATTTCATCCTGGACGGGCGGGCCTATGCGGCAAGCCTTTCTGGCCGCCAGCAGACCGCTAGGATGCTCCTTCTGATCGCTCTTCAGAAGCTTGCAGCCAGTTCAATTGCAGCCATCACGAGAGCTTTGCGACGCAGAAGGAGTATGTTGGCAAACACAGTGTTGGATGCAACACCTCGCAACGCGATCGAACCAGATACTCTTGATGAAATCGCGGAGGCTGAAGAATCTCGTCCGAGCGAGACCGCGGTTTTGCTGATGCAAGACGAGATTGCCCGTCTTGACGAGATCTTGGCCCTCTCGACCGAAATCGATCGTGAGACAAAGATCGCGACGCTGATCGATTTGATCGCCGTGGAACTACCAGAAGAAGAGCCCGTGCTTCTATTCACTGAGTACAAGGCAACCCAAGCTCTTGTTCACGAAGCACTGGAGGCACGCTTCGGTAAAGGCTGTACTGGTTTCATCAACGGAGACGAGCGCTTGGTCCTCGCGTCATCCGACGCTACAGAAACCGTTCTCACGCTTTCACGAGATGCCGCTGCCGACGATTTCAACGCTGGTCGGACCCGTTTTCTTATTTCCACCGAGGCTGGCGGCGAAGGCATTGACCTACAGGAACGCTGTGCTGTGCTCGTCCATATCGACATGCCATGGAATCCGATGCGCCTACATCAACGAGTAGGCCGTCTCAATCGATATGGTCAGAAGCGCGCCGTTAAAGTCTTCCTGCTGCGTAATCCGCAGACGGTGGAAGCAAGGATCTGGTCCCTCCTACAGGAGAAGCTTGCGCGGATTCAGGAAACCCTGTCTGCTTCAATGGATGATCCAGAGGATATTTCGCAGCTGGTCATAGGGATGGCTGGCAGTCAGTTCTTTGACGAGCTTTTTTCGCAAGGCTCTACCCGAAGCGAAAGTGGCCTTGCAGGCTGGTTTGACCAAAGCACGCAGCAATTTGGCGGACGCGACGCTGTCGAAACAGTGCGCACGATGCTTGGGAATGTCGCCCGATACGATTTTCAATCAGCAGGCGCGGAAATCCCTAAGCTCGACCTACCAGACTTGGAATCCTTCTTCCGCAACGCCATGGCTCTGGCTGGCCGCCGCGTGACGAAAGGCGATGAGGGGCTTTCGGTCGCCACGCCTGAGGCTTGGCGTGGAAGTATCGAACTTCGCGATAGATATGACTCGCTTACCTTCGATCGTTTCATTAGATCGGATCATTCGCTGATCCGACTTGTCGGAGTCGGTCATCCCCTCCTTGATCGCGCAATTTCACACAGCATGGATCGACAGGTATTTCTGTCACGTGCACGCGGCATTTCGACGCCCATTCTCGTCGCTCAAGTAGAGGACGAAATTACCGGGACAGGAGCTACGGTGCACAGGATCGTCGTCGGAATCGAGGGAGACGGCAATGCTGCTATCGCTCTTCGTGACTGGGAACTGCTCGTGCGCCTAAACAGTATGCAGCCGAGTGAACATGCTATCCTCTCGCCCACCCCTACTGAACGCACAGCTCTGGAGACTATGTGTTCGAGACTTGCAACGGACGACGTGATTTCAGATCTTCCATTCAGGCGTCCCAAGCTTCGACGCGTCATCGCGTTGTTTCCCGAGAACTCTCATCATTGATAGACATCTTTTGACGCGGGAAGGGCAGTGCGACGAAAACGCTAACTGTGCGGAATCCGGGTAATCGCGCAAGCAATCGGCCTCCAGTAGCCAAGCCCGTTCCTACCAGCAATATTTCAAAGGCCAGGATTTCCCGCCAAGGGTGACTCTAGTCTAGGGCATTGAGGAAGCGCTCGTATTCCTCGCTCACCTCCCTCGCCTCAACAAAGGCACGGGCGCGCTCGGCGTCGAGACAACGGAAGTAGTCCTGCACATCGGCAATGTAGGTCTCGAAATCGCTTCTGATCAGATCGGAGTAGGCACGCATGTCGTCTTGCGACTGGGGCAAGAACGGTCGCTCGGGAGGTATGCAATCCGCAGCGGCATCGACTGGTGAGCTTCCAAGCAGGAGCGCGAACAGCAACGGTGCGTTGCGCGCAATAAACAAGCGCAGGGCAAAACTCCTTTGCCGCCTTTAAGATTATCATTCTGTCGGTTATCACCGTTATCGAAGCAAGGCGAACTTCGTCAACACGTTATTATTGTCTTGCTATCATTAATGTTGTTTTGTATCGCTCACGGTGTTGCGACCCCGTGGGCCTGATACTGCACCCAGGCAGAACAAGGACCCAAGGGAAGGCCATGATAGAAGAAGCCCCGAATGTGGTTACAGAAGACGGACTGCGCGGCTTGCTCGCCGAGGGCTACCTCATTGAGGTGGTCTGCAAGGAGAGAGCGGAGAAGCGCCATAACAGCTGGTACGGCTCGTGGGTCATCCGCGCCGTCGCCACTGATGGGCGTGACGATAAAATGCTCGTCACCAGCCGAAGCGTCCTCAAGCTCCGCGACTTCAAAACCATCGTTGGTCTTGTCAGTTTCCTGGCCGACATGGGCTGTACGACCGCTAGCATCCCACTTGAAGAAGGTGGCCGCGAGCGCCACGCCGCGCCTCCGGTCAAAGGCAGCTGACCGCGCAACTGCGCTCGTCGTTGCTTTGGGTACAGGCGTTTGTTCCGCGCCCCCGGCCCTGGCCGACGGTTTCATCTTCCAGGTCCGCCCAGACGGCCAATTGATTTCCTCTTCTCAAGAGGCAAACGGGCGCCTTTTTCTCTTCGCAAAACCTCGCGTTCCTGACGCAACGAGCGAGACAGCGATCCCGGCTCGATCCGCCGCCCGCGCCACCCCAGAAATCCTCCATGCGATCGAGACCACGGCTCTGCGGTATGCCGGGCATGGTGCGCTGCGTCGCGCAGGGCTTTCAGTCACTGATTGGGCGCTCCTTTACCGGGCCAATATCGAAGTCGAGAGCGCATACAATCCGGCTGCACGCAGCCCTGTCGGTGCCATAGGCCTTGGCCAGCTTATGCCAGATACCGCCCGCGACCTCGGCGTGGACCCACATGACATTGCGCAAAACCTCGACGGATCAGCCCGCTACCTGCTGATGATGCTCGACCAGTTCGGCGAGGGCTCTCTGGCCCTTGCGGCGTACAACGCTGGCCCTGAGGCGGTCACACGCCACGGCGGCATCCCCCCTTTTCGAGAAACCCAAGGGCACGTGGCCCGTGTGACTGCCGTGTTTGAGCGGCTCAGAGGAGATCTTTTATGACATCGAGGAAACGTCAAAGCGTGCTCCGCACGCGGGCGATCACCGCGTTCGGCGCGATGGCCCTTATCGTGCTGGCGGGTCCAGCGCTTGCACAGAGCATCGACCTCTCGCCGGTACAGACCCTGCTTCAAGGAATTGTCGATGCGATCACCGGTCCCTTGGGGATCGTGATTGGCACGCTCGCACTGATCGGGGTGTTCCTTTCCTGGCTCTTTGGCATCCTCGACTTTCGTCAGGCGCTCTGGGTCGTGGTTGCAATCGCCGGCATCGCCGCAGCACCCACCATCGTCGCCGCCATCTGGACGACCTGAGCAAGACCGATGTCCGACCAGTCTCGCGTGTTCATCGGCCTTCTCAGGCCACCCAAGCTGATGGGCTTGCCGATCATGTACGCCATGGTCTGGCTCTTCGGCTCGACGCTCCTGTTCCTCTGGGTGCAGAGCTGGGTGGTGGCTGTGTTCGCGGGGCTGGCCTGGCCGGCGCTCTGGAAGGCCGCAGACTGGGATCCGAACTTCCTCGATGTCCTGGTGATCACCCTGCAGGAAACCCCACCCACGACGAACCGCAAGCTGCACGGAGGCGACAGCTATGCCCCGTGATGGAATTGCCGATGAGGTTGAGAACGCCATCGATCCGCTGACCGCGCTACCCGCATGGGTCAAGGGCGAGAAGCGGCTCTCAA
>JACLAD010014854.1_pt1 | contig 14485 bp, 20 predicted proteins | sample 8027901 | NCBI WGS metagenome assembly JACLAD01 (sample SAMN15725071, study PRJNA655200) | protist metagenome | isolation source: fluorescence activated cell sorting (FACS) single amplified genomes of... | place: Spain: Blaines Bay Microbial Observatory, Mediterranean Sea | collected 2016-07-05 | reverse complement strand
AAGGCGAGGAAGAAAAGGGTGGCCGGACCTGTGGCTGCGTGGAGGCACTGGCGCACATTTCGGCAATCCTCGGCGAGCGCCATGGAGCTGACTGCCGTCGACCCCTCGATGGCCATTGGCTTTTACTGTCGCGATCGTCGAGACTTCCGCTATCTCTGCGACGCGTGCAGGCCGGACACGTTCCCCCTCTTCTCTGTGCAGCCTGCCCGTCGTCGCGACACCTTCCTTGGTGGGGCAGGGGGCGTCGGCGCGCGGGCTGGTTCGTCCTCAGACTTTGACTTCGACTTTCCCGCGATGTCGTCGCCAAAGGCTGCTGGCCCGTCGTCCTCGTCATCTCTCGGATCAGCCACGGCAGCCGCATCGTCGTCGTGGGCGGCGGCTGCAGCAGGCGCGGGCTCGTTAGCTTCCACAGCCGTGGCACGCGACAAAGAGCAGGGCACGGGAGAGGAAGAGGACTGGACACTGATTTGAAATAAAACACTTGGTTATTGCTCGGCGTCTTCATCCTCTAATCCTTCCCTCGGCTTGGCGGCCTCCTTCTTCGCCCGCCGTAGTGCCTCCTCTGCTGTTTCCCTTCTTCTGTTGGTCTGGGTGACCACGATCATTTCGCCATCAATGTCTCCGCCGTGCTCCTTTAGCAGCTTCTTCACCATCTTGCAAATTTCTTCAAATGAGGGTCGCTTCTCCGGGTTTTCGTGCCAGCAGAGCTCCAGCAATGTACGCACCTGCACACGGTTGAGGGGAAAGGCGTGAGCATTGAATTCACTCGAGTCGAGATGGCTCTTGGCCAGGACGAGACTGACCTTAGACGGGCATCCTTCAGGCACAGCAGGCCGCAGCTTCTCCTTGCCCACAAGGTACGGAAGCTGGATGGCATCGAAGCCATAATGCGGTTTATCCTGCGTAATAAGCTCCCACAAGAGTATAGCGTACGAGTAAACGTCCACCTTTTCAGTGTAGCGCTCCTCACGAAAGATCTCAGGTGCGACCCAAGACGGTGTCCCACAAACTGTCATCTTCGCATCAAGGTCGATGAATCGTGAAAGGCCGAAGTCGGAAACCTTGGCCGTGAAATGATCATCAATGAGGAGGTTCTCAGACTTGAGGTCACGGTGCACGATCTTGGGTTCTCTTGCGTGGAGATATTTGCACGCCTCGGCCTGTTTGAAGCCCGCCAGCAGAAATGGAAATGAATAGTTGAGGACAAACCACATGTCACACCGCCTCTAGAGAGTACAAAATGACCTACGCAATCGTCCGCAATCTTCGTCACCAGCTTCCACGTAATGTCAAGGCGCTTTTTGTGCGCGAGCGAGAGAATATCGGAGACGCTCCCGCACATGAGCTCGGTCAAGATACAGTAATGGGGATCGGACGAGCATCTGAGGTGTAGGTTGGGTCAATCCAAGGTGGCGTTCTTTTCATTTCTTCCCACCACTCAGCACAATGCGACGCAACAAAAGCAACAAAACGCAATCTACTTACGCTCCGAAGAAGTGCAAAATATTTGGATGCTTCAGGTTTCCCATGATCGAGATCTCGTGGTAAAAGTCGTAGATCGATTCGTTCTGATCTCCGTTCTCGTGCAGCTTCTTGCAGGCACACTTGATGCCACGGAATTCGCACTCCCAGACCTCGCCATAGCTCCCCCGCCCAATCGTCTTCTTGAGGTTGAGCTCGTTGTAGGCGACGTTGAAGCCGAGGAACACGTCCTCGATTTGCATCTTGCCCAGCTCGTCAGCGCTCGGAGGCTGTACCGTGCTCCCACTGCGCCTCTGGCTCTTTTTCTCAGTCGAGTTCGAGCCGCCGCCCTCGGCTTGCGCTTGCTCGCCACCACTAACAGAACTGTTCCCTGCTTTGCCGCCGCCGCCTCCTGCATCTTGCTTTGCATCATCATCCTGTTGTGGAGCAGGAGAGGGCGCACTCTTTGGAACGACGCCGTGACCTGCAGCGCCGCCATCGGCCTCCACCCTACCCTGTGCGGAACCACACAGACCCATGTGCTTTCAGGTATGCTGACTAGCACCTTCAATATTCTTGATCAATTATGATGACCTTTGTGGGCAGGGGAGCACGGTAGCTAGCCTGGCATTTGTAGCAGGTCGTCGACGAGATGGGTTTGTGAGGCTTCGGCTCCCGTCCGCATTGAAACATCAGACTACTCCGCTCACACAAGCTGTCAAAGAGAGCGACTGTGATGGAGTACTGTACGGCAGGGGTGGTGGTCGGGGGGGGGTAGGGTAGATGTGGGTCGGTGTGCAGTACTGTATGGGGGGGTCGGTCTAAGCACCCAACTACGTAGGTTGGGGTTTGGTCCGAGGTCGCAGGTACACTGCATTTCTTATATAAGAAGCACGGTTATCCGACGATTTCGAGAGGTAACCTCGTGCTTCTTATAAGCCAAATCGGGTCGTTCATCCGGTCTCAAGGCACGGAATTACTACAGTAGGGTATACATACAAGGGCTGGGGACTTCCGGGTGTTCACTTTTTGTGGCATCCGGAGGCTTCGGAGAGGTAACCTCGTGCTTCTTATAAAACCGTGCTTCTTATATAAGAAATGCAGTGTAGGACTCCGTGCGAAGAGCGAGGGAGGGGGGTTTCAGCAGCAATCGTTCCAGGACGGGCGTTTCACTGGAACGGAGACGATGGGCGATGCGTCCACCATCCTTCTTCCCCGCTGTGTTTTGCCTATCCCTATTCCCTGCCCTCTATCCTCTTTCATTCACAGCGGGCTCCTGCCTTGGCTCTGTGCCTGGGCGCACTCATCAGCGGGTCGGCAAGCACTCACCTCTCCTTTCCCCTATCTATCCTCTATCCTCTTTCATTCACAGCGGGCTCCTGCCTTGGCTCTGTGCCTGGGGCAGGCACTCAGAAGCGGGTCGGCAAGCACTCACTACTACAACTCCTCTCTCCTTTCCTCTACCTAGGCTCTACTGTGGTACATGGTTGCCGCAGGGAGGAAAAAAGAATGGGAGCGAAGGCAGTGCCTGGACGAAGTGGATCACCATGGGAGTCGAACGCGCTGTTCCCATTTGCATGATGCAATTGCGAACAGCCCGTCGAGCCCATAGGAAAACGCGAAGCTTCGAAATCTAAACAAGCGCGGTTATGGGGAGTTTCGCCAAGCTAGTGGCTGACAGAGGTAACGAGTCTTGCGCATGCGCCTGGCACACAGTAGCGAGTCAGCCGCACGTGGACGTGCTCGATTAACCCGCTCTCTGGAAGTTTCTGGAACGGCGGCATGCCGGTCTGGTCAGGGATGACGTGGAGGCTGGTATTGATGCTTATCATCGCTAGCGTTCTTTGGGTTATTCCGTGCTCTTGTGTGCCTGCAGCAGACCACCTCATCCGTTCCGCTCCGTCGTTGGAGTCGACTTCGGCGCCGGATCAGCCTTCGTCAGCCGCCAGTGGTGAGTTCGCTTGCAACACTTATCTGTGCTACTGACACTCGCCGCTGCGCACCATTCCGACGCGCTCGCCTGCAGCGCTATGCAACTCAAATATCACATATCTTACCCCGCTCCTTGCATCGCCCCCTTCTCGGTTCCTATCGCTGTCCTTCCACGCCAGAACCGCCCGAGAGCCTGCCATCCTCTTCGGTCACTCCGGAGACGCACTCTTCGTGTGCAGATCCTCCCGCTCCCGCTCGCCACCTAACGACGTGTGGCAACACAATGTCACAGACGGTGCGAACAGCAACGACATTCACTCAGCTGACACAGGCTGTTGCGTGTGCCATTGCCGCGCCAAACACGCGCTACATCGTGTATCTATCGAGCGCTTCATACGAAGTTCCAAACTACCAGAGCATAAGCTTCGGTGGCCATATCGAAGTCAGGAGAAGCCCTTCGGCGACGACGATGCCCATGATCGCAAAGTATCGCGGACAAAGCCATTGCAGCTGCTCACTCGTCGTCATCCTTGCAAACTCGAACGTAACTTGGGTCGGCATCGGTGTCAAGGACGGCTATTCATATTTTCCGTACGTCTTCTTTATTCCATATGCAGCTGCGTCTCTGAGTGCCTATTTTCATCGTTGTCCGTTCTTGCATCACTCCCTTTACTTAACGAAGTTGAAACTGCAAACCTTTCAATCCTGTAATTCGCATCGATTGACAGAGGAACAAATGTCAAAGTTGCTCCAACGGCCAAGTTTTCCTTGATCGACGGAAGGATTCAGGACGGCACTGCCATTAATGGCCAGCAACAATATGGTGGTGGTGGTTTGTTCAACGAAGGAGCTACTGTTCTCCTCATCAACTCTCAGATCGATGGCAACAAAATCGCCACCGATGGCGATAACATCGGAGGGGCTGTGAGTTATTTCACGTGCCACATCCTGTGTTCGATCTATTCCCTTGCCCTGCCTCGCATTGAGTGCTCTTTTGCTACCATCGGCACCACCACCATTTGCACTCATCGCACACTCTCCGCAGGCCATTGAGACCATGAGCGGCGGCACCACGACCATCCTTGGATGCACTATCGAAAACAACAGAGTCGAAGGAGCGGGTAATGCTGCTCATGGAGGCGCAGCTGTCGAAGCATTTGGATCGGGAAGCACGACGATCATTAGAGACTCCTTGCTCCGAGCGAATTCGCTCCACGGCGCCAACCAAGCTGGGGCAGCCGTGTTTGCTGCTGGCCAGACGTCCCTCATCGTTAGTGACACCAAATTCGACGGAAATTTGGCCACAACCCATGTTAATCAGAAGGGCGCGGGAGTCTATGTTGCGAGTGGTGCGACAGGCTCCTTTTTGAGAGTAAATTTTACGAACAATGTCGGCGCTTACGGTGGCGGCATCTATGTGGCAGGTAAGTTGTCATGTTTCAAGGATGTTACTCGAAGTTGCACTCTTTGGAGACGAGAGTTCGGTCCAATTCCTTCTACTTTCCCCTACACACTACTGCGCCTCCCACTAAACCGTCCTCCCCCACAAAATGGATCAGGAACTGCAACATTCACTGACTCCGAGCTTTCCTTCAACCAAGCGAACTACGCCGGTGCGATCTATGCAGCGGGAAGCGTGACGCTCATCAGAACTACCATAAAGCATAACACTGCTTTCATCAGATATGGCAGCATTTGTATGGCTCTGAATGGTGACTCTACGTATGCAGGATACTCGTCTTCAAACCCACCTTCGTTTACCTTTACCGGCCTTACCCGTTTTTACGAAAACACTGGAGATGTTGGCTCAGGCTGCGGTGCTGGACAGTACATTACCAGCTTTGATATGGTCGGCGCGCAATTTTCGTGCGCAAGTTGTCCAACTGGGCGCTCTGTTAGCGGCGTGAGTCTTTATAAGATTGGGAGATGTCAGGTCTAAAGTATGTAAGGTTGCTCCAGTTAGGGTTAGGGTTGGATGTGAGATGCCTTCGTGCCCCAGCTCAGCAAATGACTCACGGACCTAAAACGCAACGAAAGCTCGGCTTCACGAGCTGTGAGTGCCCCGTCGGCCAAAGGCATGGAACTTCTGGCGACAGCTGCGAGAACTGTGGTACTGGAAGGTATGGCGATACAACAGGAGCGGCATCATGTAAGCTTTGCCCAGCCGGAAAGTACAACGGAGTCGAAGGGAGTACGGTGGCATCAGCGTGCACCGACTGCGCTGCTCATACCTATGCCGCTTCAGAGGGAACAGTTTCGTGCACGAGCTGCGACACGACAAACGGATACTTTTCGACCACGGGAGGCTCCGGTGGCGTGGGATCGACGGGATGCATTCAAAGCAAGTGCGAAATCGGGAAGTACGGAGATTTGTCAGGAGGATCGGGATGTACCAACTGCCCTGCTGGGAAGTATGGTGATATCATCGGGTTGAGCACCGACTCTCAGTGCAAGGATTGCGCAGTTGGTAAACACAACCCGTCCACCGGCAAAACCGCAGCGTCCGACTGCATTGACTGTGTTATTGGCAAATATTCGAGCAGCTCAAGCGCGCAAACCTGCACTCTATGTCGTGAGTCCAAGGAACATTTTTTCCGATGAAGTAGATATCTCAAAGTGCCTCTCACATCCGCGTCGTCGCCTCGACCTGTTTTCCCCACACAGCCGTCGGCAAGTACATTGAAATTATAGGCCAGGTGTCATGCAAGGATTGTCCCGTTGGCAAGTACCTCGATTTACAAGGTGGAGATGCCGCTACAAAATGCAAGAAGTGCGCACTAGGGAAGGCGAATTCTTTGCTTGGACAGTCGCAATGTCAAGATTGCCCCATCGGGAAGATGGGAGATCTCCCAGGCATGCACAACTGCACTATTTGTGAAGCAGGGAAGTTCACGGTGCAGGCAGGGCAAAGTGAATGCGCTCAATGCGCCCAAGGCAGGCACAAGGCCGACCCAGGCGTCCACGGATGCGTGGATTGTGAAAAGGGCACCTATGCCGAGATGACTGGACTTACGCAGTGCAAGCCATGTAATCCTGGAAGTGTCGCTGAATCAAAAGGTCAAGCTCAGTGCACCCTGTGTGGCCCCGGAAAAATTAGCCAGTTCCTGGTAAGTAAGGGGTGTGTTGGAGGCTTCGAGCGAGAAGCGCTTTCTAGTAGGGGTTGGTAGTTGTGGAAACGCTGCACACGAGCTGACAATAATCCCTATCCTCGTCCCTGCTCTACAATCGTGCTGTAGGGGTCAACAGGGTGTGTGGATTGCGAACAAGGCAAGGCCAGCCCTTCGCAAGGACGAACTGAATGCGAAGCGTGTCCAGCAGGAAAACATGGCCCTACAACAGGCTTGGCGTCTTGTCTTTCCTGTCCTGCTGGCCAATACTCGACCTGGGAGAGCTCTGCCTGTGTAGCATGCGATATCAACACATTCAGTGCAAAGCCCAACTCGACAACATGCACCAACTGCCCCGCTGGCACGACGACTTCAGGAAGAACTGGATCAGACGCGTGCATCAACAGTAATGCCAATTCACCACCGAGTCCAAGTGCGCCTTCTCCTTCTCCTAGCAACATGGTGCCAACTTCTTCGAATACAACGGACCCGAAGGCAAACAAGAGCAACGAAAATCTCGTGGAAATTGTTCTTTTGCTCATAGGTTTTACGAGCCTGGTGAGTTGGGTTGTGTGAGAGAATGCAGAGTGGAAAGCCCAACGTGGACGGTAAACGAGAGACCATGAACTCATGTGCCGCTTTGCGCAACGCGACAACGTCCTCGCAGTTGGTGTTTGGCACTGTGGCCATTATCTTCAGGAAGGATGGACCAGATGGCACAGTCAAGCCAGCAGGAGAGGACAAGGGAGGTCAAGACCCGGCACATCAAGGCGAGGACAAGAAAGAGAAGGGCGCGCCCCTCGATCGCGCGAGCGTGCGACGGCGGGAGTTAGCTGTCGCGTCGATGAAGGCTCCGCACGGTGCTGGCCCGCACTATGGCACTGGAATCGACGCACGCGTTTCAAGCGGGAACATGATACATGCCACTGGCATTAATCACCACGCGAGGGGCGGCGGCTTCATGGGTACAAACTCCTCCGGAACGCAGAGTCTCAAGAACTCTAATCAGCTCATGGGTACTGGTGCTCCAAACCTCATGAACGGCCAGAAAAACCTTTATAATACCGGCTCTGGGAATCAGTTCCGCTCTTCTTTCGGAAATAATGGTTTGCACGGCACGATGAACAGCATGATGAACAGCACGATGAACAGCAACCAACTCGGTGTCATGCAGCAGTCGATGCGAGGAGGCGGAATGAATCCTCAGCAGCAAATGCAGATGAGCATGGGCCCAGGCATGTATGGAAGCAATATGGGTATGATGCAACAGAGCATGGGAATGAGCACTATGGGCTCGAACATGATGGGTACCATGGGTGCAATGAGCACCATGGGTGGCCGGGCCGGGTGAGTTGCCGTCACGTTGCAACGAAAAAGAGAAACAAATTGCACTGCCTTCAGTGGAGACAGTTTACAATTCATCCCATCAGCACCGACTCACTATTACGACAATTGACACTGTGCAAATACAGGATGGGAAATACTCAGAGCAGCATGATGGGGTCCACGAACCAAATGAGCATGATGCAGAGCGCGAATGGTGGAGGTCTTTCTGCCCAGATGGCTGCAATGATGGCCGGAGGTGGACAGCGTCCGTCCAATTTGGGTGGTATTCAGGAGGTACAGGGGCCGCCCACGCAAGATGTGATCATCGCGCATCTGAACGACTTTGAAGCTGGTGAGGATGGAACCTGGGTCGTCGCGACAGACGTCAATCCACAGCAGATCCAGAAGAAAGATCTCCTCGGAAGCGGAGGTTTTGCAGACGTATTCAAATGTGTGTTCCAGGGAAGAATTTGTGCTCTGAAGATCCTCCGAAAAGGTGCCGAATCTGATGAGACGATGGAGAAGTTCATGAAAGAGGTCGAGCTCATGGGCAAACTGAAGCACTCAAATTGTGTCCGAATCTACGCCTACACGCGCTCACCGATGTCGATGATCATGGAGTTTTGCACAAATGACTGCCTGGAGGCAGTGTACGCCAAGAATAAGAATTACTACACTGTGAAGCTCGGGGTGAGTTCAAAGAAATCCGGTGGCGCGCCCCTTAGATGAAGGTACTCAAACTGACGTCCGATCACTATAACAGCTTGTCCTCTGTCTCCACGCTTCGTATGGCATGTCCTATCTCCATGCCTTCTGTGACCCATCCGCGCCGAACAAGGTGACACCAATCATCCACCGCGACCTGAAGTCTAGCAACGTGCTCGTGACAGAAAACTTCGTGGGCAAGGTCGCCGACTGCGGGGAGGCGAGGAGGAAGACAAGCGAGAGCACGATGACGTCGACTGGAACCATGCACTGGATGGCTCCCGAGGTCATCAAGGCGGCCCGATATGACGAAAAGGCCGACTGCTACTCCTTTGGGCTAATGCTTAGCGAGATTATCGCCCGGAAGGTTCCTTACAGCGCGCTTTTGAAGTCTGGAGACCTCAACCGTTTTGTTCTCATGCGCAAGGTTTCCGAGGAGGGGTGAGTTTCTCTGCCACACCTTTTCTTGGTATTTTTTGTATATCTTATAAAGGGAATCCATCTTGTAGACTTCGTCCGACTATCAATGAGGATGGAGTCAATCCCCATCTGATTACGCTCATGAAGGATTGCTGGAGTGCAAAAGCCGAGGATCGGCCGGCCATGACTGAGATCACGACTAGGATCGAAGACATTCTCAAGACGATGAACGATGATCCATACTTTGCCGTTGACCCCAATGGTTCCGAAAGTGACAACAAGCAGCAGGTCGAGGAGTTATGGAACTACATGCTTGTGGAGAATCGTGCGGTCAAGAAGGAGGCTCTCATTGCCAGCGGTGTGCACGGCGACGTCTACAACTGCATATTTACCGGCCTTGATGCTGTCCTCAAAGAGTACAAGGAGGAATCTGAAGCTTGTAGGTTTGGTGGAGGTCGATTGACATGTCGAGGAACGCAGAACTTACAAAACGTAACGACATGAAATACGCAACCTGCCTCTAAATGACCACAGTCATTGACGAGATCAAGGCCATGGCAAGGCTGAGCCATCCGTTCATCCTCAAGATGTACGCTTGGTGCAAGGAGCCAAACGCGGTCGTGTACGAGTGTGCGAGGAAAGGAAATGTGGTCACAGCCTATGGAAGTGACGGTTTCTCGTTTCCACACGCACTCAAAATGTGTGAGCATGTGGCCAATGCTGTAGTGTACCTACACAGTTGGTCTCCGAGAGCGATTGTGCATGGATGTCTTCTACCTAAGAATGTTCTGGTCACCGAGCGCTGGCACGCCAAACTGGTGAAGTGCGGAAAGTCCCTTCGGAGCGATTTCCAAGACTACCTCTCGAGCACCATCGCACGTGACGGTGTGCTTGACAGCGCCGTGCCATACACAGCTCCCGAGGTGCTCGCCGCCGAGCAGCCACTGTGCACGACTGCATCCGATGTCTTTTCGCTGGGCGTTCTCGTGATAGAGATCCTGAATGGCCAGATGCCATACAAATCTGCAATTGAGGCCGGAATCTCCTTCGAAGAGCTTAAGCAGAAGATCGTTGGTGGAGAACTGAGCGCAATGACGGAGATCAAATCGAGCTGGGGCCCAGGCCTGAGCTCCGCCCTCACGTCAGCGCTTGATCGCGAACCTGAGAAGAGGACGGACGCTGGCGTTGTCTGCCACGCACTGCACTTGGTCATGCAGCAAATGGAAAGCTTAGACTCGAAGCTACTGGCGGCTGACATTAAGGAGACAGAGCAGCAAGAACTTGTCGAAGAAACGATCGAGGACACGCTCGCGCTGTGGGGACGAATTCGCATCAAACCTGAGCAGATCAAAAAAGGACGGAAGCTCGGCGTTGGAGGCTTTGCCGATGTGTATTCATGGTAAGGAAGCTGTCTTCAATCTGTTGTGACCAGCCGCGAGACGAAAAAGATGAAGGGACTGGGATTGGTAGAGAGAGAGAGAGGGAGAGAGAAAGGGACAGAGAGAGAGAGAGAGAGAGGAAAGAAGGGAGGGAGGGAGAGTGGTAGAGAGGGAAGAGGGAGACGCAACAGTCTACTGATACTCACACTACATCACATCTGCACCTCTTCAACGAATTGAACGCAACACAGTACCCTTGCTGGCCGCCAGAAAAAATTTGCTCTGAAGGTCCTACGAGGAGACGTGACTGCTGAAACGCAGGATAAGTTCGTCAAAGAGATCAAAATGATGTTCCACCTGCTCCATCCGAACATTCTCAGCCTCGTAGCATGGTCGGACAGCCCCATGGCCATGGTCCTCGAGTTCGCGCCTCACGGTGATCTTCAGGACTTCTACCGCAAGAAGGACGGTCCATACACCGTTCGTAAAGCCGTCGAGCTCTGCTTGGACTGCGCTCGCGGCATGGTATACCTTCACAGCTGGAATCCCGCAATCATCCACCGAGATCTGAAGTCGAGCAACGTTTTAATCACAGCGAGCTGGACGGGCAAGGTTGCTGACTGTGGAGAGTCTCGACGCAAGGCGATGAACACGACCATGACGCAGATTGGGACGCCCTTTTGGTGCGCCCCGGAGGTCTTGAATGGCGGCGTGTACGACGAGAAGGTGTGTTTGTGTTTGTTTGCCTGGTAATTGTTCTCATAATGATATCTTCTGTTTCTTTCTTGTTTCTTTTGCGCAATCTCACTTCCTTCCTATCTGTACATACGCTCCATCAGGCCGACGTCTTCTCCTTTGCCATCATGCTCTTCGAAGTTGTGGCACGGGACATTCCATATCGCGCGCAATACAAGGCACAGAAGGGAGCAGGCAAAGTGAAGAAGCAGAAGATCATGAAGAAGGTGCGCAAGGGTGAGCTGCGGCCGGGACCTCTTACAGACGCCGTGTGGACGCCGCAGCTCAAGGACATCATGACGAGGTGCTGGGCACAAGACGCAAGGGCTAGGCCAAGCTTCGTCGAAGTTGTCAAGACGCTGACACATCTAATTTCGGCTGGAGAGCTCGGGGAAAGCGAAAAGATGCCGGCCGATGTGGGAAACGGATCACAGGTCACGACAAGCTCGGTCGGAAGCATTAGCAACAGTATGGGAGACACCACGAAGGCCATGATTGCGTTAGAGACTTCTTATCCCGGACAGGTGGGTTTTTGTCCCACTCGCCTTCAGTTCCCCGCACAATCAAGTCCTCTGGCTCACACTCAATATGCACCACAACATACGTGATTGCAACAGACAACTGCTGCTATGAATCGCACATCCTTCATGTCGAGTTCAGGGTCTCAATCCTCGACGAGTAAGCGTAAATCTAACTTGGCAGTGCTCCCGGCCATTCCAGCGGGGTTGGCGCAAGAGCTGGTCGCGACTGGAGACTCGGGGATGAACATGCAAACGGGCACAGGCCTTTCATCTGAGCATACAACAGTGGAGCTGACCCCTGTGAGTATGACTACAGGGTCGTCAGATATTATGAAGAGCCAGGAATTGCGAACTGGAGATGCGGTCGCCACAGGTGCACGGGTGGCGCAGGAGGAGCAAAAGATGGCATGAGCACATCTTTTCATTCCTGCAATTGTACATAGACTGAAGTTCTGTACTGTGTAGATGGCAGTGCGGTGTATATATGTATGTATAGTGCACTATGCAGTACAGTAAAGATATATTTTTCTCTTCTCTTCTCTTCTCTTCTCTTCGCTTTCTTTCTTTCTTTCTTTCTTTCTCTCCCTCTTCCGTCCTCAATCCACAACAAGCATCGACAAGCACGTGCGAACAAAGGCTTCGATGCCGCCAGCGGAGAGAACGTTCGAGTCTCCATTAAGCACCGCAGCGCTCTGCAGGCGCGCCAGCTCAAACGCAGCCGTAAGTTTCTCGGGGCCGGAGCCGTAGGCGCCGCCGCCGCTCTCCTGCATAGCGTCCAACTGCTCCCTCCGCACCCGAACCATCTCTCTCTCAGCAACCGCACTGGTTGCGCCACTGCTCGCTGCTGCCGCCGCCGTTGCCAGGGACGCCGCCATGAGGGCGAGGCACGCGGCAGCGCAACGTACTCGCGCCCGAAACGGTCTGTGCATCTCTTCGGCTCCCACGAGCGCTTGTCCGATCGCGTGGAAGAGGCTGCTCGCGAAGCCGAGCCCCCCCCCTATTCCTCCTCCTCCTCCTCCTTTACTGCTGTTGTTTTTGCTGCTGCTGCCCCTTGCTCCTCCTCCTCCTCCTCCTCCTCCTCTTCCTCCTCCTCCGAGATGGTGTTGTGCCATCATAGAGGAAGATGTGAGAGAAGAAGAAGAAGAAGAAGAAGAAGAAGAAGAAGAAGAAGGCGACGGCGCGAAGTATATGTCGTCGAGGGAAGCACCGCAGCCTTTCACATCTCCCGTCGCCAGTTCCGACAGCCGAGCCGAAAGCGCGCACAATCGCTCCGAGATGAACGCACACGCAGCACAGGGCACGCCACCCGCGAGCTGCACTACCCTTGCTTCTTGTGCGGATAATGATCCAGTACCGGAGCCCACCGGCGCCGCCGCCAATGCCAATGCGCTTATGGTTGCCGCGGCCCTTTCCAACGCGATCGAAGGAAGGAGGAGGGAGAGGCGCTGATAGATTGGCCGATTGATTGGTCGATTGATTTATATTTATTATTGGGGGAGGGCGTGGTGGTGTTAAGAAAGAGACTCTGCAAAAGAGGGAATTGAACAGACATACAGACATATAGACATAAAGACATAAAGACATGAAGACAGAGAGGGATTTGGAGATGACATGTGGCGTGATCTAATCCAAAAGACTCACCTGTCTATGCGAGCAAAGGGCGCCTCGCCTGATATCCGCGGCGAGAGATAGAGACGCGCTCGACGCAAATGACTGCAGCGAGACGGCGGCGCTTTGGGCGGAGAGAAGACCGCGCAAGCCGCCCAAGCCTTGGACAAACACAAACACAGATAGAAAGATAGATAGACAGAGTTAGTTACGAGTAGAGATCGATAAATAAATAAATAAATAAATAAATAAATCAATAAATCAATAGATCAATAGATAGATAAACAGATAAACAGATAGAGACGCACCGACTAGCTCTACAGCTGCACCATCCATTGAAACTCCTTCCTCTCCCTCCTCCGTCGCCTTGAGTAGGAGGAAGAGCGATATGGCGTTGCCCTGAGCGCAACAAACGGCAACATATTGCTCTCTCAAAGCCCGAGAACCAACAGAGATGCTGCTGCTGCTGCCGCCGCCGCTGTTGCTAACATCGGTTACTGCTGCAGTAGCACAGCCAGTTATCCGAGAGAAGAGGGAGAGAAGGCGAGCGTCGACTCTTCCTTCGCCGCCACTTCCACCTCCTAGCAAGAGAGACGGCATTGAGATCCTGCCTGTTTTCCTCTTCTCCTCCTGCTCCTCTTCCTCCTCCCCTCCTCCTCTCTGCCTCTTTGTTTTCGTCTCGCGCAACCGTGACTGTAACCCCAAGGCTGCTTGGCACGCGTGTTCAAGAAGGATGGACCGCGCGGGAAGGGACGAGAGGAGGGAGGGAAGGGACCGATCGCTGCCGTCACCACCACCATCATCACTAGTAGCGGCGGCGGCGGCAGCAGCAGCAGCAGCAGCAGATAAGGAGACGTCTGACAGGAAGGAGAGAGAGAGAGAGACGCAGAGTTAGTCAGCAAATAGATAGACAGACAGATAGATAGATAGATAGATAGATAGATAGTCGATCTCACCGGTCCTAGCAAGTCCCGACACGATAGTATCAGCAACCCCATCGGGCCTCGCCTTTGCGTATCGAAGCATCCCAACAGCAGCGGAGGCACCCGCAGCAAACGTGAACGCTGCTGCCCGTGCTGCTCGCCTCGCGCTCGCGTGCAGCCTTGCATTGTACGCGTCGGCGTCGTTGTTGTTGTTGTTGTTGTTGTTGTTGTTGTTGCTGTTGCTGCTGTTGCTGTTGCTGCTGCTGTTGTTGTTGCTTTGTTGCCTTTGCGCGTGGGACAACGCGATGGTCAGTGCAAGTGTTGGGACCTGCACCAAGCCCTCCACATCCCTCCACGCGTAACCTTTC
>JACLAD010005111.1_pt1 | contig 14500 bp, 7 predicted proteins | sample 8027901 | NCBI WGS metagenome assembly JACLAD01 (sample SAMN15725071, study PRJNA655200) | protist metagenome | isolation source: fluorescence activated cell sorting (FACS) single amplified genomes of... | place: Spain: Blaines Bay Microbial Observatory, Mediterranean Sea | collected 2016-07-05 | reverse complement strand
TTTTTTATCTATATCATATTCCATTGAATGTCTATCTACAAGTAATAGATCTTTTGACTCTGATTTGTACTCTTCATTGTTCAAACATGGAAGAGAAAAAAATAGCGACAGAGCGCTAGACTGATTGCGCGTCATTCTTGAAATTTGATTTCTAATGGATTGAATTTGTCTTTTTTCTGGTATAGATGTATCGTAAGATAAGAACGCTTTTTCAGCAAACAGCTTTTCTCCAGGTTCGATATTGCGAACAGCGACTAGTGATGAAGTGTTGGCTGGTTCATTAGGACTCATGCTGCTCCCATTTCTGCGGACATCTGGATTGAGAAGACGAATATCAATACCATCTGATCTATAGCTCATACTATATTTATCTGATGAGTCATTGTTTTTTCTCTTTACCACAATTTGGACAGCCCGCTGTGATGGGGATTGAGGGAGAAGAACAGAGGACGACATTCCCTTCTCTAACTCTCCTCAAACAACTTTCCCTCCCTTCACTCGAGTAAACTATTTATGCTAGCATCCAGTGCATAACCTCTATACCCCATAGGCTCCTACTCTCAACGAATTCTTCTTCTCTAAACAAAGCCTTGTGCTCCACCTGCTGCAGTGAAGTTATGTGTCCTTGGTGTCCTCCTTGCGTAGTGTTGCAGCAGTGGCCACATACCTAAAAGGATAAAACTAACTACTAGGTAGGTACCTACTACTTTTATATAGGTATGAATATAGATACCTATAATTACCTCCTGCCTTGCGTAGTTGCAGAAACTGGCGATGATTCATGTATATTTTTCGCTGTGTTTTTGTTTGTATGTTATGTATGCGCCCTGCCAAAAACCCCTACACTACACGCTGTTCAACTGCACTGAAAGAGCAACCCCAAGCACTCTGCAGCTACTGCTGTGAGTGGCAAGCGTAGGGAGATTGACTTGGAAACGTAAGCATACTTCTCGCTTCCAAAGAGGAAGAGAAGTTGTGGGGATTGAGTAAGAGGATGCCAAAGCATCATGATCAATTTGATGATCAGGGAGTCCACCCACAACTACCTCTCACACACACAGATTACGATCTAGGCAAAGCTCAGAGGGGAGAATTTTCAGAGCTTTCTGCTGAACAATATCTATCCTACGTGCGAGATCAGGCTGGTAGATTACCAGTAATTATAAAAGCTGACAACGTTGATGTGTCTCAATACACTGGTAAACAAACCAAGTACATGCCGGATATATCATCCATTCAGACATGTGCAGATGAGCACTTGCCCTCCAAATACTGGGAACAATCGGTTCTGGAAAATTTTAAAAATTTAAGGCAAACTGTTCAATCTATCAAGAGTAGTACTGAGGTAATCCCGAGAAATGTTGTTGTACCGGCCATGAAAGATGAGAGAAGTTGGTTTACAATATGTTCAAATAGAGATGAGGAGTTTATAGATGACCCGGTGAGTAACTTTAGTGGAGATGTTGATGACAGTGACGATGAAGAAGATGATGATAATGATGATGATAGCGATGATGTTGAGGCTTATTTTGATAGGAAAATTTGTTCTTTAAATGAACAAAACCACGAACAAATACATGATGGGGAGGAGAAGTCTACGAAACCAATTGACCAAGGGGAGTTTTTAAAAGAGGATACAACGAGACTACTACTTGAGCAACGAAGAATTGAACTTGAGGAAGCAGAAAGATTAAAAGAAGAAACTGTACAGATGCATAAGGATGTAAATGATGAAAAAGCTCGTTTGCTCTCTGAAAGCAAGAGTATAGAGGAAATACATGTCATTCTAAAAGAGAAATTTGGGGAAGCAGCTATTGCAGCATTTTTTGCAACAAATGAATCAAATGCTATACTAGCGTCGGAATTTTTTCAATCGCCTACTGTTCGTTGGACAGAGCCCATGAAGCCATCCTTGCCATTGACCTTACAATTCGATCAAGTACTTGTACAAAAGTTATTATACTATAATATCACATGGATTGAAAGCCAAGCTATCATCTCTGAGTCCAGATCACAATGGATATATGCTCTATTGGTAATGTTAGAACAGCCTGTCTACCAAGATACAGTAGCTTTACTGAGACAATTGTACAGAAAATGTTGCAACATGAGATCCATGTTACATAATAAAAAGGACATAAATGGGTCTGCAGATGAAGATATTGAGAAGCAACTAGCATCGATGAATCTTTTGATAGTGCTTACCGGAGTATACTTCGGTCAAGGTGAGGAATATCGTTCTGAGTAGTTTTCATTTGTATTAAGCAGATTTTTATAATGAAGTGATAGAAGTAATATTTTTAATCATTTTATATTTGGGTAATTAAGTATGTGGATAAATTGGGGACATCATATACAATCAATTCACGGATCAAAATGTATCCACTGAATCATAATTTTATTTATGATCTTCAGAGTTAGATTGTTGTTAGATTTTGATTTATTTGTTGTACTGTTGTACTGCTCGTTGTTTTGCGTTTGTTACGTTCCTAGAAGCTAGAAGTAGCTAATATCTGAAATATGATCTGTTAATATGAAGTAGTATTATTAGTAGTCTAAGTAGCTAGCTCAGTATATATATTATATTATTAGTAGTCTAGAGATGTGGAAATTTATACGCCAACAGTATCCGAGCAAGAGCTCATGAAAAGGAAGGAGGATGAGTTGCAAATCAAAGCGACAAAAAAGTCAGAAGCCAATAACTATCCTTTTTAGAAGAGCGATATACTTATCTTGAGTTGTATATCGCTCTTCTAAAAAAGATATTTAGTGGCTTCTGACTTTTTTGTCGCTTTGATTTGCAACTCATCCTCCTTCCTTTTCGTGGGCTCTTGCTCGGATGATGTTGGCGTATAAATTTCCAGTCATAAGAAACTACAATTATTTCCATGAAGATTATGACGTCTACTATATCAATTTGGTGCGTATTTTATTGAAGTGCTTCCTAGCATTTCGACTTCTATGGAACGACAAAGAATGGAAAGAAACGATAACTGCCGCTTCGCACAGTAGCCGTGTTCTTCAGAATTAGAATTTAAATGACATTTGTTGAATGATCTGAAATACAGTGGATCCTAAAACTACAAAGAGCAAGAAACCTAAAACAATTGGTCCTACTTTTGGGCCATCAGGCTTCTCTTCTACTTTGTTTACTAACCCTTTCTTTGTTATGTTTCCATCGAACTTTTTACTCCTCAAAGCAGTCTTTCTATTGGCGCCCATGACAGTATCCGGAAGACAATCGGATGTTTCGCTAACGAATTACTTAGGTCCGTCCAACTTCTTGTGCCTGTCTTACAGGAAAGAAACAGCAGATCAAGAACTATCTGCAACACAATGAGCTGCTGCAATATTTGCAGTACTCACTTCGTTCGTCTCATACTTATATCTCTGCTCTGCTGAATCCTCTGCTCTCTCTCTGCTGCTGCTCTGCTGCTGCTGTCTGCTGTGTAGTGTGGCTCTGCAGACAGCAGAGAGGGAGGAGAGATTCTCTCTCTCTGCTGCTGCTGCTGCTCTGCTTGCTGCTGCTGCTTGCTGCTGCTATGCTGGCAAAAAAAAGGCCCCACCAACAACCTCTACGTACTACTCTACTCTGTCTACCCGCAACTACCTAACAACAACTAACTCAACATCACTTGTCTTCCTACCTAGTATCTAGCAGCATACATAGCAGAAACATTAGTGCTGGCGTCATTAAGCCCCATGGTAGTAGTTACGGTATAAGTATGACAATTCTGTTGATGATTGTTTCCTTTCTGTGTTTGCTATGCTCCACCAACGCCGGCGATGCGAAATTTACCTTCCTAACGCTTGGTGATTGGGGTAAAGCGAACGCCTACACAAGAAATAATGCACATGCTATAGGAGCTGTTGCGAGCGAGATTAAAGCACAATTTATGTGTCTTTTGGGGGATAACTTTTATAATAATGGTGTTTCAAGCATATCTGATCCACTGTGGCAAACTGGGTTTGAAGAAATCTTTACATCGCCTTCAATTTCTTCAATACCATTCTATGCTATACTAGGAGATGTTGATTACCATGGCAATGAATCAGCTCAGATAGCATATTATGAAACTCATAGGGAAGGAAGATGGGTAATGCCAGACTATAACTACACGAAAAGATTTTTGTTACCTCATGGTGTTGGATCTTTGGAGATTTTTGCCTTTGATGCTATTAGAGTTGCCTACGACGCTCGGGAGGAGCAAGATCCACAGAGTGATATATCGAATGAAGAAAAAATCGTTAGACAACAGCAACAATTGAATGCATTAGAATCATCACTACAAATAAGTAATGCCGATTGGAAAATTGTCATGGGGCATTACCCTGTCTATAGTACAGGGGAGAACGGTGATACACTACAATTGTTAGAGAAAGTAGTGCCATTGATGAAACGATACGATGTTGACATGTACCTGAGTAGTCATAATCATATACTTGAACACATTTCATGGGAAGGTATTGAATATTTTACGATAGGGAAAGGTACCAATCTGAGTGAATCTTTGCGATCAGAATCAGCAGCAGCAAGTGGACTCATGTATGCAGATACATCCTCTATCGGTTTTGGTGCTGTAACAGCAACAGCCGATGCTTTAAGTGTGACGTTATACAATAGTGATGGAAATTCTATATATACATATACTCGTACAAGTTCAACGTCATTACTATCATCATCGGAAGAGGATGAGGAAGACGATGGTAATTCAGCTTGTACTTCTGGCGAAGATGGTGAGGATGAAAAAGCAGAGATCGCAGATTGGATTTGGCAAGGGGGTGTTATTCTTTTCATCATTGGGATGCTTTTTTGTTTCTGGGGTCTTGCACTTGTATGTGATCATTATTTTTGTGCTGCTTTGATTATATTATGTGAAGAGACGAAGATTCCAGATGATGTAGCTGGCGCTACAGTCATGGCGATAGGAACTTCAGCTGCTGACCTCATGATCAGTGTTATATCCTTATTTGTTCAAGAGTCTACTGTTGGACTAGGTACCATTATAGGAAGTGAAATTTTCAATCACTTGATTATATCAGCTGCTTGCACAATGAATTCGAAGGATCCTATTCAACTAGAACCCAGATTGTTCTCAAGAGAGGTCATATCGTATGGTCTTACTCTGATCATTCTGATGGTTGCATTGAATAATGCAAGTTTTGAAAAGAGCAAATATGAGGAATGCCTATCAGTTTCGTGGTATACAGGCTTATTTATGATGTTTTTTTACATTTTATATGCCCTAGTGGTGATATACTATGACAAGTTAATGTTGTGGACTGTTGGTCCACTCAACACCACCGGTGATACGAAATTAACAACTGCGATCAATCCAATGAGTGAGGTAGATAATGAAATAGAATCGAATGGTGGTGGGACTAGAAATGTTTCTCGTGTTTCTGAAAATAGTAATCCTAATCTAATTGTAGGATCACCTTCGATATACACTCAATCACATACAAAACGCAGCTTTGTTAGCGCTGATATGTCCAGAGATTCCACTGCTAGCCATTCTTGGATGAATCGATCATCTGTAGGCGAAATACATACATCTATACACGAGAAAAGTGTATCTACACAAGTCAAACAAGGTTTAGATCCGCTTGAAGCATCTGATTCTATGTCAACGAAGAAGTATTTAAGTATTTTGCTTCAAGAAGGAATTTATTACTGCACCGTACCTTTACGAAAGTTGATATCATTAACTATACCTGATTTGACGAAGGATGAAAATAGATCTTACTATATATGGGCAATGATAGCCAGTATAATTTGGTTAGGACTTCTTGCTCAGGGTTTGCTTTATTGTCTAGATATTTTGGGTGATATGCTAGGCATTACAGATGAGATGCTGGGTTTGACTATAGGAGCATGGGGTGCTAGTATGCCGACATTATGGAGTTCACTGGTTGTTGCAAAGAAAGGATATGGCGATATGGCACTCAGTAACGCAATTGGGGCCAATGTTTTCAGTGTATTAGTCGGGTTGGGATTACCTTGGTTTTCCTATCCCTTGTATTTGAACGGACCCTACAATGGGATCCGAGACTCAGGAATTTTGCCATTGATAGTTGTACTGCTTGGCATTACAATTTTGTACTATTTTTTCATTTCATACAATAAATTTGTTTTGGAATTTTGGATGGGTTGGTTCTTTCTTGCTGCTTATACCTTTACTATCATACTATGCACAACAGTCTTCGATTTCTAGAATCACAAATAATGGTATTGCCTAGCAGAAGAAACAGAGATCATCTTTTTGGAGTGTCTATCAAAAATACCAATTAACCGATGATAATACTTGTTACATATCAGGTATTACATGCTAATACTGATAGTATCTGTAAACAATGTGACCTATTCATCATGATATTATGTATTGTCATATGCACTCTATACAAAAGGTATCATTCTTTCTTGTTTGATGTTTTATTTTTCTCATCATCTACTTATTAGCTACTTCTATGTACTTGGAAGCGCTAGGCACTACCTGTTTCCATACAATAGTTTCAGAATTGTATAATTTGTAATTTCCACTTTTGATGTTATTACCTGCACCTACTTCAAGTACAGTAGTCTATTATTATTATTATTATTATTATAATTATAGGTATGATATAGATATACATATACATATACATACCTTGACTTTCATATAGAGCAAGAGCGATACCTACTGACGCACGAAATGTATGCATGAAACTCACGTATCAGCTACTAGTGTAGTCCATCTACTGTTGTGTGTTGTGTGAAGTCATACATCATATATTTCGATCATCTCTACCGCTACCTACTAGCTACTAGTTTATGTGTCTCCCAACTCACAACACTCAAAAGATGCAACAACTGGGCGATGATCAGACCATAATTTTGCAAGAATTGCATTAATTTTTGCTGCCTTTCGCTTGTCTGCGCCAGATTTTTCACCTGATTTGTCGAGAGCGTCAAGAGCTTGGTTTAACTTCTTTAGTTCCTGACTAACCTGCTTCAACTCCTTCTTATTTTTTGTTAAGCTCTCATTTAAACTTTCGATCTTCTCTCCTTCGGGTGGAGTAAATTTTGAGATTTCCTCGAGCTCTTCTTTCAGTTCATCTCTTTCAATTGATAATTTGGCTACTTTTTCATTAAAACCTCTCGCTTTCTCTTGCATCATCTCTTTCTTCTCCTCTAACTCTTCTTCTTCATCAACACCAGAATGAGATGTATCGCCATCAATACAAACCTCTGCTTTTATATAGTAGTCTTGAGCTTCATTATCCCAAGCCTCTAAAACTTTGCCAGGGATACGAGCGCATTTTCCAGGTGAAAACTTCCATCCATCCATTTTCTTTGGCACCCATATGTCATCGTTATGCTTGGGAATAACACATAACCCAGCTAGAGAAGGAAACACGTTGGTAGGTAATCTAGGATCAATAGCTCGACCATAATTATCCAAAAATCTTTCACGACTCCTGTGAAGTAACTCTGTTTCTTTATATAGCCATGATCGATCTTTACCAACATTCGTTGGAAGATTCATGTCCATATCCCAGAGGCCCATATTACCAAAATTGGCTGCTTCCTGGGTATTAAAATCACCGAGCAATAAAACGAACTCCTTTTCAAGAGCAGCTTGAGCACATAAAGACTGTAAATATACACACTCCATGATATTTTGCTCTCGAACTGGGTGCTTCTTATCGCCATATTTCTTTTCGCCGGTTGAGCCATGGACACCAACAACATGAAAACGTCGAACGCAACCATCGGGTTTATGTGCTGTTCCTGAAAAGGTGAACAGCACTGGCTTGTAATCGAAGCCGACATCTTCATTATTATGATCCAAGTAGCTGGAATTGAACCACCATCTGTTTTTACAGTTTCCTTGGTATTCTTCGAACACATTCATTGCTTCATCGACGTTGATGATTGCATCGCCTATTGGAATCTCAAAATAGTTTCTATCTTTTTCTACTTTGAACTCCTTCTTGTATAATTCTCTTGTGTTTCTGGTCATCTTTATATTATCCTTATCCTCAAGGCTTTTATTGAATATGAATGCATCTTCAGTTGGACTGAAGCCATATTTGAACAGCGCCTGTGTAGTTAAATCTCCCACCACATCCTTCCTGTATAAACAAGCGAAGGTCTCATAAACGCCCTTCGACTTATTTGACAGAGCTCCAAGTCTTTGATTGACAGAATATTCCTTGTTTAAAGCAGCTTTTTTTACTCCAGCGCCTCTTCCACCTCCTTTGTTAAGCATTTCTTTGATCTTTTCCACCGCTTGCTCTCCGTTTTCACCCATGATTTCTTCCATGATCACTGCATCAGGGTCTTCTCGTTGGATGGTCAAGCTTATGTTCGCAATCTGTTGCTCGCTAGCGCTATTTCCCTTAATGTAAGAAAGGAACTTTTGGTTCCACTGCATAACCTTTACCGTCCTATCTGATCGAATCTCTTTCTTCGTCTTCTTTTTGACAGCCAGGATTTCTTCGAAGAAATCGGGATCGCTTGCTTCATTCACCGCTTCTCCGCCGATAGTGATTGTAGAAGCGCTCCTCACTTCCTCTTCTTCCCGTTCAATTTCCTGTCGTCTAGCTCTTTCATCTAACCTCTCTTTTTGCTGAATTTTCAAAAGTTCCCGGTAATGAAGTAGGCCAGGAGAGGGATCATTCTCGCGTATTAATGTGAGGGACTTCGCGAATAATTCTATGGGCTTTGAAATTACGTTCTTCGCCAGGGATCCAGGTTTTTGAATATGACTTACTTTCACTTTATACTCATTCCATCTATCACCATTATCAAAATCCTCCTCCCTCCAGACGGTGTTTTCATCACCGTACAGAATGCACATGGTTTTGCGATTAGTCATAGCAAGACACAGGTCGCCAGTCTCGCATTGCCTCCAAATTTCCTTCACCTTCTCCATCGCTTTCTTGTTCAGCAATAGATAAAATGAGAATCTATGACTCTAAATCATGACTCTCTCACAGCACTCTGCCATCCACCGCGACCCTTCACGTGCCTTGTTACTTCTTCGATTCTTGGGTACACTTATTTTGGTGGATGCATGCGATGCATGGGTACAGCAGATATATAGGTATAGTAAGTATGAAGTGTACCTTCTGCTGACGGGACGACGGGACATACAAGAACTCGCTCGCGCATGAGAAAATTCATTCTTTGAAGCTCAAATTTACTTTATATTTGAATTGCACCATATAATTGATATCAATTATTTTTAATTAGTATTAGTAGCTAATGTTAATTCTAAATGAGCTAAATGAGCTAGCTAATCGTAAGACAACGAAAGAAACAAATGAATCAAAATCTAACTGAAGATCGCTAAGAGGAAAAAGCCATCCCAATTATATACTTCAATCATATCCTTAGACGCTAGCCGATAATAGCTACATTAACATTAGCTATAAAAAATGATAACAATGACTCTAAGAAAGATAACTAAAATTATTTATACATCTAACAATCAGAAGTTGAAGACCTTTCTAAGCGCGACCATATGGCTAAAATAAATGGCGATCTACTCGATGTTCCCTGGAAGTCTCTAACCCGACAAAACCTTCCGTTTTACACGCCGTGCGACCACACTTGAAGCAGTTCCTAGTAATATTTACCTATATCATGCTATAAATGAGCCTAATTTGCGAACTACCAATTGTAATCTCCTTTTCCATAGATTCCAACGATGCGCCCAAACGAAGAGAAATGAGCACAAATTATTCTCGCTATGAAACAACATATTGTATTTTGCTATTAAAGGTTGAAAACTTCCAATCATAATTCCTTCGCTCCATCTACAATTTAATATTACATCGACATCTTTTACATGCGATTGTTGCTCTGTCGGCGATTAATGACTCCACCTGTCTGCCATTTAACTGACTCAGGACTCTAATCTGTTTAGACAAAACCGTCTGATTAGGCACGATTGAATTTTTGAGGGTTCCTCTGCGACTTCTTCTGTCGTTGGAGTTTCCATGTTTGAATCATCAACAGAGGGGAGAGCTGTTGCCACATGTAGATATTTATACTTCTTCAATTATAACAATCATCTTCTATACAACTCAACTTTTGCAGCAACAGCTGAATTCTTAATTCTACGGAAATTTACTAATTTTTCGAACAGTGTATTGCGCCCTGTTATACTTGTAGCTATTACAACAACATTTCGTATTTTTTCCACTTGTTGATTTTGCTTAACTTGATGTATTTGCTTGATCTCATGATATGATATTCCACCTAAAACAACTATCACAACTATATTCTCTGATAAAGGAGTATGATCCACTTCTTGTGATTTGACAGAACTCCAAATCATACCAAGACCTGCCTTTGCAAGATTCAATAATTTATTGGAATTATCGATACGAGAAATAACATTTCCACTTACTTTCAATGACGATGGAATGTTAGTAGTATCCATAGAAAGAATTTCAGTCATAAGTCTTGGTATCAAACCTAAGCAATCTCTAGTATTCCCATTTTGCAACCCACTAAATATATCAGTGAAATCACCTGGATTATTTTCCTCATTTATTGTCCTTAAATTCCCTATCTCCTGTGAAATGACCAAGAAATCATTAATAACATCACCTACTTGTAATTTTAATTGTGCGATATTCTCAAAACTACTACCATTATCACAACATTTTTTATATTCAAGAATAGATTGGAATACATCAGAGGAAAATAATGAATCTGATACATATTCTAATTCTTCAATTGAACACTTATCTAAGATCATTTGAGATAAAATATCAGAAAATTCGGATGTATCTGAAGATGAAATAGTATATCTAGTGATTGATTGTATACGTATTATTCCTATTAAAACTCGTAATAAACTGAAAGATTGCTTCTCTTCTTCTTCAAAAATTTTAAGTACTGCTTTCAGAGTAGAGTTGAAATTGAAACATTGCATAATAGATTCATCCAATTTTTGATCAAAATCATGATCATTATCAATGAGATGATTATTTTTATCGTCGTAATTATTAATAATTATCTGTACAAGAGAACTTTTTGATTCATATGTGATATCTTCAACACAATTTTCAACTCTTTTCTCTTGTAAGTTTTCTAAATATTGTTTACATAAATCAATAAATATACTCCTTTCTTCCAATGAATCCTCAGGACTTATACTCATAGATGATGATATTGATGACGCTATATGCTGAAAAGCTTCACTATCTTTTTCCTGCATAAGTTTTAGATATAACATTTCATCGTAATGACGAGTATCTAAAAGTACATATTTATCAGCTACTTGTGAGCTAGAGCCACATATTGGTAATTGAGTGTCAATAGAACAATTATTAGTAAATTGGCCAGCACCTTCTTTCTTTTGATTAGCTAATTCATGAGCAACTGAAGAATTCCTTGATGATGACATAGGTGTGAAAACATCTTCAAGTCTATCAACTACTATCAGTGAAGCAGATTGGAATGGTTTATTTTCTAAAATACAGCTCAATCCATTCCTCTCCCCAATAAATGAATCTTTTATACACTCAGCAAACATCGATAATCCATCCTTTACTCTTGAAGGTCCATTATATTCTTTTAATGTTGTAAACATATCAATAGTTTCCTCCAACTCAGATAAGATAGTAGGACCTATTAATTTTGCAGTATTTCCTAGTGTATATAAATTTTTACTAGCGTCTAAACCATATTCTACTACCAATGCTAATGCCAACTCTTGAGAAAATTTCTTATATACATTTCTATCTTCATCTGATAAGTCATTTACTTTGATATCTTTTACACTGCCAAATTCAGTAGCATTCTTCCAGTCACGAATTTGAGATAAAGTGAGTGGAAAAGTATATTTAGATACATTGTCACAACCTAATATTGCAATAGAATCATTATTCCCTTTATTCACAATAGGCACGGAATGAAGAGGCAAATAAATAAAGGAAATTGTCACTGGTAAGTTTCCTGCATCAAATATGGCATCAGCAAGCTGTTTTTCAATTTCTTTTACTTTTGCTACAAAGCAGGTAGAAAATACATAGATTGTGGTACATCCTTGAGCAAAAATTGCTATATCTTTGATCATAGGTAAAAACATTTGTATATCATCAGTTGCTAGCATGAAAACAAGCGATTTTGGTTTTGAAATCTTGATAATGTCAGCATATTCCTCGGGAAGAATGTTATTAACTAAACCAATCATCGAAACCATAGAAGATGACATTGCTGTTGAAGGATCATTTGTACGTTCACCACAAGAACGACATATCTCAGCAAACCCTTCATGTACAAGCAGTAATGATGTTTCATTTGAGAGTTGTTGTGGACCTACTAATGACTGTAGATGATGAAACAGTGCGTGAACTATCATACCACCTATCGTGACAACAACAGCATACGGTTACTTTGAATAACACAGCATATCCCTCAAGCAGGCGTCACGGTAGGAACTATGGACCTAGTTTGTTCCTACCAACTTATCCACTACCTACCTAACCTACTAACCTACTAACTTGGGGTTGTGAATGGTGATTGAATACCCAGAGGTAGGTAAGTGCCTCTTGATTGGGTAAGTACCTACCTAACCTTACTCTGTATCTCTCACATCTTATCTACCTCTAACAAATAGATTGCAACATATCATTCATTTACTCACGTGATTGTTGATGCAGCATGATGTTTCAACACAGCAGCAGCAGCAGAGAGCGGCGACGTAGCAAAAAAGCGCTAAATTAAAAAGTAGTTTTAACACTTGTGGATACTCTCCTCTATCTAAAAGAATGCTGCATGCATGCTGCCTCCTCTCTGATGCACACACATCTCCATCTAGTACGATTCTCTGTATACCTTCAGGAGATAGCAAGAGCAAGTATCTTGCTTTGTCGAAATGCCCCTCAATACGGTTGACGATGTCGACAAGGAGGAATTCCCAGAATACTTCGTTCTATTGCTCAACACACTAGGTAGAACTATGAAGATATACCTCTTAAGATTTCTTCTTTTATATATCTTCTTGTATTATAACTTACTGAATACCATATTCCATGTCAAACAATACACATGTACTACCTGATATTTTTTGACATCTAGGTCCAATGTTCTTTCTACTGATACAAGCTGCTTCCGTCCAAACATGCTATAGTATCTACAAATCAAAGAGTGTAGGATCTTTATCAATTATACCCTATGTTTCCCTATTTACTAACTGTAGTGTATGGGTCATGTATACTATGATTACTGAGGACTACACTGTTATGTGGCCCAATCTAGCTGGAGTCTTTACTGGCTTAGGATGCACTTGTATATATCATATTTACTCATTCGACAATCATTTAAACACGTATGTTGTTTCATTTGCATTGATTGCGTTGTCTTTGCAATTTGCAACCAAGTTGGATACAAATTCTATAGGTATAGAAGGTTGTATATTGGCTACTATTCTCATGGGTTCACCACTAGCAACAGTAGGAACTGTATTGAGGGAAAGATCCACGGCAGCATTACCATTGTATCCTAGTTTATTTACTTGGTGCAATGCTGCATCATGGAGTTTGTATGGAATACTCATATCGAAAGATGTCATGATCTGGAGTCCAAATGTTGCTGGCCTCATATTAGCAACAATCCAAATGTTCATGTTTGTTCTTTTTGGACTTCCTCCCACAAAAAAAAGGTCAAGTATTTTGCCTACTTGATGAACTATTGATTTTCCTTTCCAGATGGCCTTAATAAATTCAATAATGTTTGGATCTGAATATTTTCAAAATGATTTTTGTTCCGCCCGAAATTTTGCTTTAGTGCGTACTTAGTAAAAGGTAAGCATTTCATCTCCTGGAAATCTGTTACAACCAATATGATACTGTATGTAGTAATGATGTCCAATTAAATCCTCCAAAGTTTTTTCAACGGACTTTAGAAGCGCACGTGTTCTGCAACAGGAGTCCGTTGGAAATGAAAAAGTGTGCGGCAGGTAAGATTTTGTTCTAGCTATCGTTTGAGAGCGTTTGGGGCGCTTTCGAGTCAAATTGATGAAGATAGCTATCAGCTATCAGCAAAAAACCTGATTTCGTCTCTAATCTCTAATTAAAAATGCGTTTTTTTCTGGCTGTAAAACGGACTTTTTGCGTCATAACTCTTTACGCGCTAAAATTAGATCGTTATTTTTTACAGTTACGTTTGTCGCGAATTTTGACGCCTTCAGATGTGTCTCAGTGTCTCGTGTCGCAGAAGGTCTATAGAGACTCTATAGGCTATAGGCTATAGGCTATAGGTAGACTAGCTGTCGAGAAACTATAGTCTAAATGTAAACTATAAACTATAAAAAAACATGAAGTCTCATTTTTTTTGTCCGATATTGTAGCTAGCTCAGTATTATTATAATTATTATTCTCAGTATTAGTATTAGTATTTCGTTGTCTTACGGTCATGTAGCTACCATTTCATTATTATATTAATATTAGTATTACTAAGTATTAGTACCTATTAGTAAGACACTTAACTAGCTAGCTC
>JACLAD010016331.1_pt1 | contig 14501 bp, 5 predicted proteins | sample 8027901 | NCBI WGS metagenome assembly JACLAD01 (sample SAMN15725071, study PRJNA655200) | protist metagenome | isolation source: fluorescence activated cell sorting (FACS) single amplified genomes of... | place: Spain: Blaines Bay Microbial Observatory, Mediterranean Sea | collected 2016-07-05 | reverse complement strand
TTGATCTAATTTATTTAAATCATCTTCCATATCTTTTTCTTTCTCAATATTATTATTATTATTATTACTTTCTAATGAAACACTTAATTTATCAATTGCATCAATACTATCATTATTATTTTTCATATGTTCAATATATTCATCATCCATTGTATTTACAAATTTTGGATGGTTTGGTATTAAACGTTTGACACGTCTAGATTCTTCCAATAAACTTTGAGTATTATATACATTACGTACAATTTTCGTATATTCTTCTTGTCCATTATTTTTATGCAAATTATTGCTTCTTGTATGATCCCATGGACATATCGAACGAAAATATTCAAAAGTTGGAAAAATTTCATCTGGATTATATGGATTACGTCTTGTATAATGTAATATTTGTCCATTATTAATTTGATCTTGTTTATCATTTGAATATCCTAATGATGTAAAACGACCTTGACTCATTCTTTCTAAACGCAATCGAAATGCCCACATGACTTCGCCATGACAAACAACTATTGCTTTTTCATCTGGACATTCACGATGAAGCATAGTTAAAAAACGATCAACTCTTTGTGCAACATTTGCTAAACTTTCTCCTCCAGGAGGACTCCAAAAAAATCGATCACGGTCCCTTCGTTTTAATTCATGGCTAAATTTTTTAATTCGTTCTTCTTGGGACATGAGATCCAATTGGCCCCAATCTCTTTCTCTTAAAAATACTTCAGCAAACCAATTGCATTCTTTTGGAAAATCCAATAATGCAGCGGTTTCCATAGCCCGTATGTATTCACTTGTATAATGTCGGTTAAATGAATTAATATCAAAATTTTGCTTTATCCAACTGCCAGCTGCTCTAGATTGAGCACGTCCTTTGTCTGTTAAACGCCATAACGATGAATGGCGTTTCAAAAATTCACCTTCGTATAATGAATGATCCCCAGATAAAGACAATTGCCTTGCAACATTCCCTTCTGATTCACCATGCCGAACTAATATTAAATCTAATACGCGTGCCTGGCGTGTTGTTCCATTATTATTATTACTAGTAGTAGTATAAGCAGCAACCAACTTTTTATAATATGATGGTCTTATAGAGGATGATTGTCTTGAAACATGATGCAGAAGAAATTGTTTCAACATGATGATGACTATTAAAATAAAAAAAAAATATTAAAATTATATATATACTTGATACCAAAAATGTCAAGAAAATATTTATATATATTCTAGATATATAGAGATAGATATATACATATAAGCATCTTCCTTTCTTCCATTATATACACACACATAGCAATAAAAGTTGTATATATTTTATGTGTTTTGTGTGTTTTGTGTGGTTTTTTTCGTTTTCGCACATTTTCAGGTCGTGAGGTCGTGCACAGATTAGCATATGAATAAGATGAAGTGCTATTTATATACTAAATAGATAAATATATTACGATATATGTGTGTGTGTGTGAGATTAATATGACGTATGCATATGCATATATTATAAAATCTAGGTCTCAACAAACCTGTTTTTCAAGAAGTAAATACCTGTACGATATGCAACATATGTGTGTATAATATTTAAATTAATATGACGTATGCATATATATACGAACGTTTCGTATAAAATTTCCTCTCTCCACACTCCACAATAATATACATGTTTTCAATTTTTTCAATTTTTTAACCAGCATTTACAAAAGCTATTTGTGTTCTTGATGCATTAATTTTCCAAACATCAATTGCTTCATATTCCTCTAAACAATTTTCAATTTGATCTTGTGTAAATCCTTTCGTTACCAATGTTTTCTCTACGGAAGCATAATTAATAGTAGTTTCACCACGTTCTGTGGCATAATCACGAATAATGGAATATACCCTAGTTGTGACATCTTCACCTATAAATTCTTCCTCTTCCATTAATGCTGATTTGCACATATGTACTAAACGTATCGCCTCTTCTACATCTTCATGGCTTACTGCTTTACTGAAACGTAAACGTGCTAATGCTTGTGCTAAACGTAATATCGATAATAATTGACGTGCTGTCATGACACTTTGTTGACCTGCATCACGTGCATTTTCCGCATCTCGTGCTCTCATATCGACATATGCTTGTACGATGTATGATGTTAATGCAGGTGGTATAGATGGTTGTAATTTCCGTGCTTGGGAGATATATGCACGTATGAACTTGGAACTTAAAGGTTCAAAATCTAATTCTGGGTGCATACTATTTTGATGTACATATGTTACATGCCGTGCTAATGACATGTCGGAATCCATATCTGCTTTATCCAAAATTAAAAACAATAAATCAAAACGTGACAACAATGCAGCAGGTAGATTAATATTTTCACTAGGTGTTTTACGTCGATTGTACCTACCATACAATGGATTTGCTGCTGCTAAAATGGCAGTACGTGCATTTAACGTCGTCGTAATCCCTGCTTTTGCAATGGATACCGTTTGCTGTTCCATAACCTCGTGAATAGCGGTACGATCGCCATCTTCCATTTTATCAAATTCATCAATGCAACAAATACCCATATCTGCTAATACCAATGCACCACCTTCTAATGCCATTTCCCCTGTGACAGGATCTTTGCAGATAGCTGCGGTTAAACCTACACCACTACTACCTTTACCAGTAGTATATACACATCGTGGTGCAACTTGACAAATATGTTTTAATAATTGTGATTTTGCAACTCCTGGATCTCCCATTAATAATACATTAATATCCCCACGAATTTTCATTCCATCTCTCATTTCTTTCGTCACACCACCAACTAATTGCAATAACAATGCTTTTTTAATATCCTCATGTCCAAAAATTTCAGGTGCTAATGAACGTGACAATTTGGAATAAATATTCGGATCCTCCGATGCTGCTTCGACTAATTCTTTCATTTCCTCCGTCAATTGAAAATCATCGTAACTTTTTTTATCTAAATCAATATCCATCGCTTCCAAATACGTATCTGCAATTAAACCAGCGCGTATGGCACGGACACCAGTAAATGGTGTTGGTAAAAATATACCACTAATCGTGGTTACCTCTCCAGCATTTACTTTACGGGTTAAATCCCCTCTTGCTATTACGGTCATGCTGCGTGGAATATGACCAACTGGAACTTGATTTGGTAATTCTTGAATTTTAATTTCTTGATAACGTACAAATTTAGATCCACGTGTTTGCATATATAATTTACCACTTGAATTATTTGCTTGGCATTCTTGTGAAGGACACATGGCACATGGCATGAAATGTTTACCAATCACTTCTTGATAAATTTCATAACCACAACTATCACACGTATACGTAGCAATTGATACCATCGGTTTGACGCCTGATACTCGGGTTACAATACCTTTAATACGCACACTACTTCCTATTTGGCTAGCACTTAATTTTCGTAAAGAAACTGCACTTGTTTTAAAAGGTGGGATAACATTTAACTCATATCTACGTGTTAGTTCCGGTGGAAAACTTGGTCGTTGATGTTGTTGATTGCCAACACCACCGTTTAATCCATCCATTTGTTGCTCGTTCAATTCTGCTTGAACACGTGTTGCTTGCAATGTATCAAATACATCTTCCACGATATCAATCCCGTCACTAGGTTCCATACCAACCATTAATTCATCAATAGCATTTTTAAATACTTCCAAATAACGATGTGTATTTCGTTGAATTTTATCAACAAATTCTGCATCACCAGTATACGTCATAACATCATCTAATTCAACTATCACACGTTTCCGCCTTCGATCTGCAACGTCTTGCAACATATTCATATATTTATGTATATGCGTATCTGAAGTAATATATTTTTCCAAAAATTCCACTGCCCTGTTTTTATCATCGTCATAATCAATAGTATTCCCAATACCACTACGATTTTGATTATCCCCTGGATTGCCTAAATCCAAGTCTAAATCTCCAAATGCATCCATTGTTCTATATTATTGTTCTAATAATAACACTACTACTAATTATTATTATTATCGTTGTTGTTGTTGACAATGGTCAATATTACAATATATATATTGAACTAATTTGATATTATTTTGGTTCGTATTGATTCTATTGTTTGTTCAATTATTTACCACTTTTGTATATTATCTATGTGTTTTTACAAATTTGAAATTGATATTCAAAACAGAACGCGAAATATGACTTAATTGAATTATTTACATGTTATGAATAGGGTTATGTTTTGACGCAAAGAACATCGTATATCATTGATAACATTGTATATTATAGATTATGATGAGACGTAAAAATTATAATATAAGGAAGTTTTCGAATTTTCGAGGCATAATAAAATTTGTTGGTGGGAAATGTTTTTACAGGTAAATAGCATTATATAGCACTATATAGCACTAATTAATACTTTTAATAGGAGAATAGCATTGGATATAGGAGTATTATCTTTTTAATTAAAACTAACATTATCGGGTATTTGTGTTACATTGTAATAGAGTTAAACATATCTATTTTCCCCCTTCTAATTACGTTTAAATATTTGTTTCATTTCTTTCATTTATACTAGCTAGAGTATAATATCAAAATTTAATGTGTTATTTTTTTTTGGATATAAAAATACCATAGTAAAAGAATATTCAAGATGTAAAAATGGGAATAAATGGTTTATAATCCGATCATGATAGAGTATGTAATATATAAACACGGATATTTATAATACCATATGAATATTTATGGAATATATATAGCATAATTAAAAACAATATTATATACAACACTCATCTTCCTCTTGCCCTGTACAATGATATGACATGATCATAAATGGTCTAATAAATTACATTATTATAGCTACTATATTTCTTGACACACAATTGGATTTTATGGCCCTAACAAAAGTCCGTCGAAGTAGTCCGAGATAGAAAGTTTGTTGATTTTTATAGTGCTGTGCGCCTGTTTGGTTTGAGTACGGTCAGTATTACCGTTTCTTTCTTTTTTTCGCGTTGTTAAAAAACATAGAATTTTCTCCATTTTTAATGAAGCAACATGGAAGAAATACATATTGTAGAAGGCCAAATACATTGTAGAAATCAAGAAAGATCAAGCAAGTCATAATACATTCTCATTTCATCTTATACATAGATAGATACATATCATAGTATATTTACTGCATTAATAACATATTCTATCATATATAGCATTACATTACCATGTCTGGGCAACATATATTTAAATGTGCGACACAAAATAATCCAAAAAAAATACCTGATAAAAAAATTACTTTAAGTTTTGGTACGAAAATTAATGGAAAAGTATTAGTATCTAAAATCAAACATGCAGATGTAGAAGTGCGATTGAATGCATTGAAAGCATATTGTGATCAAATTAATATGCCACAATTTGCCGTATCGTTTCTATCCGCTGGCGTCGTTCCAGCATTATATAACCTTGTAAAAGATGAGTCAAGTGATATACGTGCATTATTGCCATATGCTATTAGCCAAACAACAAAATCACCAGGTGGTGTTTCAGAGTTGGTTAAAGGTGGAATGGACAATATGAAACCATTGTTGCATGATGATGTAGAACAAGTGCGTTCAAATACATATAAAGAATTGGAAACCATATTAAAAAATACATTGTGTTTAAATGCATTAGTTGCAAATGGATACATTGATGTATTAGTTAGTAGAGCTAGTAATGAAATACCAAAATTTCAACCTCGTGCTTTAAAAATATTATATATGTGTTTATTATGCCCTGATACGACTGGTTTGTTATTGGCGATTGATGCAGGTGCTGTTGATATTGCCATGTTGCATTTGAAAAGTGAAAATAATCAATCGATTGAATATGCTACTAAAATTATAGGTTTATTATGCAGTGAACAAGGACCATTGCAAAAAGTCATTAATTCTAGTGATGGTATACCTACATTAATGTCATTATTAAATGGTACAAATGTAGCAACTATTGCTGGTAGTGCAGCTGCATTGATGGTTATATTAAGTGATGATCAAGCTAAATTTAAATATGTCGATGCAGATGGCATACAAACCATTATAAAATTAATTCAACATACAGATCGTGCTGTATTGCTACATGTGTTGAAAATGATTAGTGTGCTAGCACCACATCCTAAAGCAAAAATTGAATTAAATACACCTGTTGTTATCAGTCGTTTGGAAAGCATGGAAGTGGATACAGTTGATTTATTAGTTGGAAAATGTGCACGTATTGCAAAGGAATTGATTTTACGAATGCCATGATGAACTGAATGATAATGATATATGAAAAGATTTGTCTTGCTGTTATATATATTGGCGAATGACGAGATGGGGTGTAATATATATGTGTATAACATACGATATATATTTTGTATTTTTAAAAAAAAAGCCATATACACAATCTATATTATCCAAATATATATCCCCTGTATATATATATTTTATCATACATTTTTGCACATTTAACATCATCCATATTTTTCTTCTCTTCCGAGATTTTCCGAAAAAATAATTTGTACTTAAACGGGAAATTAGAATACCAGCTCCGGTCTATCTTCTGTCTTCTCAGTACAACGAGAGAAACCCTAAACCCGACACGTGGAAAAATTATTGGAAAAAATATATATATATATATTTTAATATATATATATGGAAGAGAGAGAGAAAGTGATAAACAACATGAAACAAAAGAGAAAACGATTAATGATATAATTCTAACGTTACTAGTGTCAGGAAAAATACTGTATAATAATATCACACTTATTACATATATATATATATATAATATTACACGATTGCAACTATGTCACGCGCAAGATTATTTTTATCACGTCATTTTACTGCAGCAACAGTAGCGAAAAAAGGAAGAAGTGCATCACGTTCTGATATGTACCCAGGAGATGATGAAGGAAAAATTACTTACTTACATACCATGATACGTGTTTTCGATCTTGATAAATCCGTAAATTTTTTCAAAACATTAGGCCTTATTGAAACACGAAGAAGTGAAGTCCCTCCAGGTCGATTTACGTTAGTGTTTATGGCACCAGAAATGGGAGCTCCAGAAATTGAACTAACATATAACTGGGATGAAGAAAAAAATTACACTGAAGGTAGAAATTTCGGGCATCTTGCTTTCGCTGTTGATAATATTTATGATATCTGTCATGAATTACAGGAGAGTGGTGTACAAATTGTTAGGCCACCACGTGATGGTATGATGGCTTTTGTTCGCTCACCTGATAATATTTCCGTCGAATTGTTACAAAAAGGAAAAGCATTAAAACCAGAAGAACCATGGACATCGATGGAAAATTCACCACCATGGTAAGATGCATTTTTTATAAGATAAATAAAAAATATTAATCTTATATAGTCGTCGATTACATTTATAAAAGACAGAAGAGGTACCAGGGTATATTATGTGTATAATGTGGAGAAGAAAAATAGAGAAATTTACGAATTACAGAAATTTCGTACACACGCTACACGTTTTATTAAAATATTTTCTGTCTAGATAATAAACACATTTTATCTCAAAAATAAAAAAACAATATCATACTTCCAAAATTTTACAATACCCGCGTATTTTTTATGATACAACATCGCACACACACACATGCACATCTGTATTTATATATCTCTTTGTCTCTTCTTCTCATCTTTCTTTTTATTTATTTCATTTTACCACTATTAAAATATGCTTTCCAAAATACATGCCATTCTCCACCTTCCGTTGGTTTACGTAATGCAGGTAACTTTTGATCATTTAAAATACCTAAAGCAGATTGTGTTTGAGGTTTACAAAACCATTTATTCAGCAATAAGAAGCCTGGAACGACTGGAATCTCAACACTATCTTTTACTTCTTCGACATTTTTATTTTTCTTACCATCGGCTATTTTTTCTTCTTCTTTTCCATCTTTGTTTTGCATCATTTTCTTCTTTTTATTTTCACCACCATCATCATCATCCATAGAAAAAGATTTAGCAATTAAAAATTTTCTTCCATGAAAACGAAAGATTTCAATGCGTAACAAAGCTTGTAGCAATAAACCACTTTCATTTGACACTTTATTTGAAAAATTCAAAGCAGCATCAACTGGATTTTTCCATGCAGACTCAAAACTTTCTTTACCATTTAATATGATATGATGTGCTAACATTTCAAGTGCAAAAAATGAATTATTCGATATACTTTCTGTCAAATTTAAATGCAATTCATTTCCATATTTTGTATTTTCAACACCACCTTCTTTAAAATATATGGGCATCCATTGTTTAACAAGTGCATATGATAAACGACTTAAGATTAACTCCAATTTATACAATTGTTCCTTCGTATATTTTTTTTTCATCATAAATGCACCATTAGACAACCATTTAGGATCTGCTTCATTCATCATGGAAAGATCCATAAATGACTCTTTTTTTGGCATCAATAAAACATCCGAATATGCCGTGCAAAAATCACCAATCCAATTGTTCCAAAATAAATCTAAAACATCTTCTTCAACAATAGATATACCACCACAACGTTCTTTGGAACTACCATAATTAATACATATATCTACGGAATTTTTAGCAAGTTGGATCTTTTTCAACAAACCAATGTTTTGCTTCCAAGATACGGTTGAATCTACGTGAAATAATTCTGCAGGTGGATTCCAAAACTTCTCATCATCAATATCCTTTAATGTTGTTGCAGGTATGTGTTCCCCTACTTTTTTACGTGTATAATATTTATTCATTCCACTATTCCACCATTCTTTCATGGTAGTTGGATAATAGCAATACAAGGAAACACGCATTGCATTTGGTGGTTTCTTTTCAAAATCCGGAAATGGATTATATGAGAAAAAGCAATTCGATAGATCTTTCACACCTTTACCACCTTTTAACAATCGAGCCATTACACGCAATAACATAGGTGCTTTAGGGGAAAATCGATGTGGTATACCAAGTGTTACGGTGCTTAAATAATTAGAATTATCCATCCCAACTGCATTGTAAAAAACGGAGTGATCGATTCGTGGATGATGTGGAGCAACAAATGCTGGTGGTGGCTCATTGTCATATCCTTCCTCATCATCTACCCCATCATTTTCCAATTGACCACCATGTGAACTCATAAATCGCCAATGGTATTTTTTCCATTTTCCATTATGTGCTTTGCCTTCAAGTACAACTACCCATCGCAATGGTGGTGCACTAGTTGGTGGAAATACACCATACGAATTTACAATTTTAAATGGAGAAAATATTCGATAGAAATTAACTAAATAGCCAAGGAATCCTTTTAAATTTGCTACAACTGGCCAATCCATCCATGAATTATTGCACCATGAATTAAATACAAAATATCCACATCCACCGATCAGAATAAATACATATAAGATTGGTATGATGTAAGTATTAATGGTAAACATCATTGGGCTCGTTATTGTTGTTGTTGCCGCCATACTACGTTCCATTAAACAAAATTCTTTCCAAGTTAATATTGAATGTACATCTAACGTTTGTATGGACATCATAGTTGTAAGTAAATTGAAATATCCAAAATTACCTGTAATTTGTATGCCAATCATTAGCGCAAAAAAAGAAATCCCAGCACTTAATTTATACAGTCCGCCAACATATAATAAAAATGGCATAATCATTTCTACTATGAACATGACAACCAATGCAAATTTATGTACAGCTACTGGTAAATGATATCCTAACCATCCTAATCTGGTTGGTATTGGTTGCCCAATTAAAAATCCTTTAATGTAACAATGATGTTTAGCATTTGTTCCTAGAAATTTTAATTTTCCAAAACCAAGCATTAATCTACCTAATAAATATCTATATAAAAATTGCAATAATGGATCTGGTAACTCCGTGATTGAAACGCTACTATTATTATCACTACTATTATTCATAACATTTACCAAAGGTGGCATAAATATATTTAAAAAGCTTGCTTCCAATAAAAATGCATCCCATGGAAATGTCAATCCAATTGCATAATTTAATGATAAATATATCATCCAACCTATCGCAAATAAAATACTGTTGTACATTCCACCTAATCCTAAAATAGCAGCAAATGTTGCAAAAAATCCACATGCAACTGTTGCTCGTAATGCAAAATCACTGGAGCCAATCAGCCAAAAAATAGTTGGAAATTTGAAAAAACGAGAAAAAGAAGATGGAAAATCTTTTTTTAACGCTTTTAAAAATAATGTTAAAGGTGTAACACCATTTTTTCCTGCAAGAGGTACAATTTGAAATGAAATAGAGACATATGATAAACATAAGACAAATCCAACACCTCGTAAAAACAACCCCCATATCATTAATCGTTGCAGAAGAATTTCATTTATATTATCAATGCTATTATTATTATTATTATTATTATTATTGTTGATGGAACATTCTCCATCCCCACCACCATTTTGACCAAACATATTCATAGTATTTGGTGTATTACATGATTCTGCGGATGATGGGTCATTCAATCCAAACATGGCATTCATTGTTATTGTTATTATTGTTCTTTTCTCAATATTCAAGTGTCTTCCTTTCAATTATATACCACAGAAGCTACTATGCAATATATATATATATATATCTTTCTCTTTTTGTCCATTGATACAGTATATATATCCGTATGCACGATTTTGTTGATTTATACCTTTTGTTTCTATCTATTATTGTGGTTGTGAAAGAAGATGAACGAAAATGGAGCATGCTGAGGATGGGTTAGGGTTAGGGTTAGATTTATGTACTATGAACATATAATGGTAATAGTATAATATATATCCTTAATATAATAAATGATGATTCATTAAATTGTATTTATATATGAAATATATTTAAGGCCATTCAAGTATAATATAATTATACTCATCAGCTATATATATCCTGTACCAGGTATTATATTTATCTCAAAAAAAAAGAAAATAAAAAAACAAAAAAGAAATAAAAAAGTAGTACGAATTTAATATTAGATTTACATTTATACAGAGTATTTTAATTTATTAAAAAATAGAAAAAAGTTGACTATATAACAACACAAAATAATCCGCACTTTCACATATGCCAACCTGGTAATTTCTTGTCCTCTAGAACCACTTTTTCGGCAATATAACGAGTAACATTAAAGTAACTTAACAACATTGCACAAAAAAATGCTATAAGATGAGGTGCCAGAATGTATGGCATTAACTGGGTAATCGTAAATATATTAAAACTGTCATTAATATATGCCGATAGTATCGAAACAATAATTGATGCACCTACTATCCTTGGTAACCAAGATAATACATATGAAAACGGTTTCTTTGTATTTACAAGGAGATAATACACATAACCACGACACATAGTACGTAGTGACAAAGGTGTAAACATTAATGCGCTAAGAAATGGTATTGCTTTACTATTATGTGTTCCGTAATTTTTTAGTAACCATGGATACATACTGAAGCGGCATAATTCCAATAAGAATGTATGGGTTGCTTTATATTCTAAGCGATATTTGGCATATGTTTCAATGCTCCAATTTTGCTGTATATAAAATTCCGTGATATAAACCAAAACTCCAATTGTGATTAATGGTATTGAAAATGTTGCAGCATAACCACGTAAGTACCAACTAAACATTTCCAAGAGTATAGAAATGTAAAAAAGGAAACAATTAACACGGTCCCTTTTATACGGATTGTCATAAGCACTAAAGTTTGCAGTTGCACAAAGAAAGAAAAGCATCCAACTATATATGTAATGTTCAAATTTTAGGGCATATGGTAAAGGTTCTCGAATTGTGCTGAAATAATTGCCTGGTGCATTATTTGAAGCATGCGAAAGCATATTAGACAAATATGTAAATTTATCCTTACATAATCTTTCATTTTCAAAATACGAACATAATTTAATCGAAATATCTGTAATTCCAAATTTTTCAACATAACGTGTACCAACAGATACAAGGGGATTGCGTTCATCTATAGCTAAAAGAGTGAGGCTGCCACCGATGGCGGCAAAAACTGCAACAGCAACAATAAACACCGCAGACTGTTGATATCCTAAATGTAAAAACAAATTGTTAAATTTTGCTAAAATCTGATGATACCAACCATTATTAATCAATTCTTTTTCCGTATTGATATCCAATACATTTATAGAATAACCATATTGAACACTATTGCCATTGTTGTTATCATGCTTGTTGTTTCTGTGATGGCGACGACTCCTGCTGCTGCTATTACTACTACTACTGGTATAATTAAAACCATCGGTATTTTCAGATTGATTATTGTAATTTCCAGTGTTATTATTATTATTGTTGTTGTTGTTATTATGATTATTATTATTATTGCTGTTGTTGTTTCTATGATGATCAAAAGAATTTTGTCTTGATTGCTGATTACTGTCAGTTTTTTCTTTTTTCAAAATTACAAAGTCAAGATAATTTGATTCCCCAATTTGTGAATTGAAATCATCATTGGCAATTAATTTAAATTTATATCGACCAACTGAAAATTCTTTTAAATCAATTGCAAAATATGCAGACGTGCCAGACCTTTCATTCAAATGCAAGATATCAACAATTTTCTTTGTATTGGGTAATAATAAACCATCGTCTAAATCGATTCTTTCTAACATGCCATGAGATATTGAATCACTATCCCAAATACCTTTTATAGAAATTAAAAGATTTTCAAATTTTAAATCATTTTTTTCAATTATATTTGGCGTTATGCTTTCAATGTACATATCTGATAAACCATCATAAAATATTTCATTTTCTTTACCTTCAATTGACATTGTAGTAGTCATTGTTACATCAAACGGAACAGAAATACTGCTACTATTATAATTGAAAGAGTCGTTATAATTGTTATCATCATCATCATTATTGTTATACCGAGATGATACGGTTGAATACACTCTCGTTCCTTCTTTCTCTTCCTCTTCTTCTTCTTCTTCTTCTTCATCATCTGCATCTTCTCCTGCTTCCGTAGAACTTGATGGACAGCTTGATTTGTCATTTATTAAAGACCTAACAAGACATATTATCTCATGTGTATGGCTTCGCCATTTACAACCCTTTTCCACATTTTGCAACTCAGTATATTTTGAATTATTATATTGAAATTCACCAGTAGGAGTTATAAAATTGTGTATGACTTTCATCAAATCATTAACATTAAAGTTTGACAAATCGTATTTATTGTAAAGTAAAGAAGAGCTATTACTACTATTCTCTTTTTTATTATTTATGTTTTCATCATCATCATCCTCATTATTATTATTATTAATAACAATATCAAATAAAGGGTCAAAATTCGATGGTATACATAGTATGTTATTAGCAATATTTTCTGATGTAATGATTTCTTTTAGTTTGGAATCAATAAAATGTGGTCCACGATTTGTTTCTTTTTTCTTTCCTTCCTCTTTACTTTTATTTTTATTATTATCAGTACTACTAAAATTAAATGATGATGCGATATAATCATCATGCTTCTTTTTCCTCTTACGCTTTTTCGTTTGCCTGCCTGCAAAGTCATCATAATCTATTTCTTTATTACTATTATCATTACTATCACTATTATTATTATTATTATCATATGTCTTGAGGTCACCATTACTTGCTTCTTTAACAAATGATGATGAAGATGCTTTATTAATATTAGATTTTTTTTTCAAACCATTTTGTTTATTATTATTATTATTATTGTCAACGCGTTTTGAGTTCCATTCTTTTAACCAGTTTGATAAAAATTGAACAACCTCCACCGTATCCCTAGTTGAAGTAAAAGGTAAGTATCTATTTACATATATACCTTTATATTTTTTCTCAAAATTCTTCGAAAAACACATATTGCCATTTTTTTCATCAATATATGCAATCTTTTTGAATATTGATGCAACTATTCCAGCATCATGAGGATTAGCATAGGCAGAACCAATTCGTATTGATAAATTATGAAACCGTATTTTAACACCATATCGTTGAACTGCACCACCAGATCTTGTTTTGGTAACGTTGGACGGTAATTTCACTTGTTCTTGTTTCTGAATACCATCCATGTTTTCACGTTGCATCTTCTTCTTCTTCTTCGTGTTAATGTTGTGATTTTTAGATCTTAAATATACACTCAAAATAGAACAACTATATTTTGACCAGTTGCAAACCTGAATAAAAGTTAAAATATTTCAATTATATTACTTTTTAAAGTTAATATCTACTATTATATATATTTGTTTTTCTATGATTTTCAAACAAATGGAGTGAACATATTCTTTATTGTCGTCTATATGTTGTGGATATGTATATATTAAATATAAATAAAAAGTGGTGTTAGTTATAGTGTGACGTACTCAGGAAACCTTAACGAGCAAATCCACTACGCACCTCAAGAATCGGAGCGTAGCGTATTTACTCAGGGGATATATGGCACTTTTTTTGATCTAGGATTTAAAGTACAAATATTAGACTACTACATGAACAATTGAAATGAGATAAATAATTC
>JACLAD010010285.1_pt1 | contig 14501 bp, 11 predicted proteins | sample 8027901 | NCBI WGS metagenome assembly JACLAD01 (sample SAMN15725071, study PRJNA655200) | protist metagenome | isolation source: fluorescence activated cell sorting (FACS) single amplified genomes of... | place: Spain: Blaines Bay Microbial Observatory, Mediterranean Sea | collected 2016-07-05 | reverse complement strand
CCTCTGGCAAACACACTGGGTTTTCGACGCGAGGCGTCGAGCAAAACGTGCGGGCAATTCAATACGCGATGCTCAAATCAGGTAGTTGGTTTCACTTTATGGGAAATTGCTCCCACATAGAACTTAGAAGTAGCTCTCCTTTCTCAGACCTGTGCCTCGGTGGAGATTCGAACCAAAGCCACTTTGCAAGCAATCATCAACCCTCGAAGTCAAGTTGTTATTCCCAAAAAAGTGCCAGATTTCCCGAAGTAAACAACTTTCAAATCCTCTGTAGAGCTATAGAATTGCAAGCAAATACCGACCTTGAGAATCGTGAGTAACTGAGAAAAGGGCAATATAAGTTTGGTTTCGGCCGATCAAATGTCGAGGCTATCAACAGCACAATGTTGCATAAGCGCCGCACTATGATGCGCATAATTTAAGTTGCCGGCATGACGTGATTGGCTGCCATCTAACATAGTCTGCTCAAAACGAAACGCTTGATCTCAGATAGGTCGAATGCAAACCAACTTATAGATGAGGAAAAAAAGATGAACATAATTCGTGCAAATGGAATTCCAATTTGGGTCACAGTCATAGCCGTATTGGTTGGCGCAATGGGAACTTTTCTCGGCGTAACCGCATTGCTCGACCCCACGACAGCGGTCGGTTACATTGACGGCGCAGACGTTATGGCGCTCTCGTGGGCTGGCAGAAATATTGGTGTCGCTGTGGCGTTGCTCGCTGCCGTTCTCATGCGTAATGCCAGCGGCTACGCCGTCGCCTTTGCAGGCGCAATGTTTAGGGAAGTCGGTGATATTGTTGCCTCGCTCAATGGCGATACTGGTTTTGGTGTATCCGTGCTTGCTGTATTTCTTGTCATGGAGGTCATTTGTTTAGCCGTTAGTGTGCGAGCTGCACTTAGCGATTAGCACGCAGAATCAAGCTAAGCAGCATTGAAGAAATGGTGCTTGGCTTCACCCAACCGCGTTTGTCAATATCAAATAGGGAACGAGGATTGGCAATCGCGGATCGGGGAACGAGCCACTTGCTGTATCATCAGGGACGTGTTCTATAAATTGCTTGGAGCGGTGTAAATCGACCCCCTTCAAGCAATTTTGTGCTCTAATAATGACCTGCTGGCACGACTAAAAAGATCGAATGAATAGTATACCGATACACCATTATCACCGAGAAAACTCTAACGAGAACATCCGGCTAAGAGTTCTCTTGTTGGAGACATTACCGGCTGGGGCGTTGGTTCCCAAACCCAATCGGCATGATTTCCATGAGGTTTTTTGGGTGACGGCAGGGCGGGGCAAGCACTTCATAGACTTTTATGAATATGACGTTCGGCCGAATTCCCTATTTTTTGTTAAGCAAGGCAACGTCCACTATTGGGAAATAGACGAACCATTGCAAGGGTACGTTTTACTGTTTCAGTCTGATGTCTTGTTGACGAATGACAACATAGAGTTCACTTCATGGCTCGATTTACTCCGAGCAATTGGTGCGCTGCCCGCAATCTATCCAACGGCGACCGAGACGACATGGTTTCAAGCAACATGGCAACGAATTTATCATGAGTACGGCCGTACACGGCTTGCACGCACGAAAGCCATCCTCGCGCTCTTACAGCTATTGTTGATAGAAGCCGCACGCATTGCCATCACCGAGCCTGAGATACCGCCGACCCTTTCCGCAAGCGTCAAATTGGCCTATCAATATCAGCAGCTTGTCGAGCAGAATGCGATCCACCAGCACAAAGTTGAAACATATGCGGACACGCTCAGTATCACCCACGCCCACTTAAGTGAATGCGTCAAAGAAGTGACAGGGTTGACAGCGAGTGAGATTTTACGTCGACAGCTTGTGCTTGAAGCGAAACGGCTGTTGGCCTTCTCCAGTGGAACAGTTGCCGCCGTTGCCCACACGTTGAATTTTACAGATGCTTCCTATTTCGGCCGATTTTTCAAGCGTGAAACAGGTCAAACGCCTCGTCAGTTCCGCAGCCAACTGCCAACATAGATCAACCGCAATCACATCCAGTTCAGCCCTAGTGGTGTGTTATGGACAACATTTAGGGTTGCGAGAATTCTATCCGTACGCTCGTTCGCGTATCAAAATACGCCAATAAGAGCGTGTTTTCTCGCGACAAGAAAACTTTGTGTGGGAATTTGAGCAGGAGTGGGTGGTGCGCCACCCACTCCTGCTCAAATTCCCACGAAATATACTTAGGCCGCGAGCGGCCAAGCATTGTAACAATCAATCGAATACGCGATGCTCAAAATGGCTGCGCGATGGCCATTACACACCCTAAAATTTAATGGTGACAAATCACTAGGCTTATCAAGCGTTTCGTCCCTATTCACCATTGGACTCACAAGGGCATCTCAGGCTCCGTGATGCAATGCATTCGGCTTCAATATGGGTCAATGCGCACAATGCTGATCATTTGCATGCCATCAAATTGGACACATTGCCTTATTGAGTTAGATGATTAACCCCGTATTATGTAATGGGCATGTGGGGATACGATACATCGTGTTGCTTCAGTCAATGAGGGATTTCAATATTTTTTGGCGGTTGACCTCGTACAGTAAGTAAGCCTAGAGCCCCATACTTGCACTCAGAAAATAGCCGCATTTTTTTAGAGAAAGCAAACATGAATCATATCTTGCGGCCGAACTGGCACGCGCTCCTCAATACACGCACGCTCGCGGCGATTTTCGCAGTCGCGCTCATTTTCACGTCGGTCATCACATATGCGCAATGGCAGCAATTAAGAGCCCAAGAACTATATCGCAGCCACATCACGCAAGAGCCGCAGGTACTACACGCGCTAACAGAGATTCAGCGTGAGCTGTTACGTTTCTACGGTGTCATTGCAACAACAGATGTGAAAGAGGATAGGGATATTGTTATCCGGCAAGGCAACTTGGTAAAAGGCCGCTTCACCGTCCTGCTGAGAAGATTAGACAAGGTAGATGCATTAACCGATACGGTGCAAACTGCTGAATCGATTCAAGCGGAGTGGGTAGCGTTACAACCAGCGATCAGTGAATGGCTCATGACGGGGGATGAAACACTGCTAACAGAGATTAAAACGGAGATGACGCAAATAGAAAAGGCGATCAACTATATGGTTGTGGAGGAGGAGCGTCTTTCATATAAGTATGCTGAAGCAGATGCCGAAGCGTTTGTGGATGGAATTCGTCGAAATAGGGATTCCACGCTAGTGGCTATGCTTGGGTTTATGCTCTTTCTATCCGTGTTTTCTATGGGTGTCATTGTCGCACTCCGCCGTTCTACATTGTCGCAGAAGGCGCTGCATGCCAGAGAGCGGCAACTGTGGGCAACATTAGATACGATTCCCGACGCAGTTGCTCGCATAACGCGGGACGGTGTCATTACATCGTCTCATCCGGGACGAATTACACCCTCACCAAATTGGCCGACAGATAGGGGTGCATATGTCGGTCATCACCTTAGTGAGATACTAACGTCGAAAACAGCAGAAAAAATGCTTGATGCGATCGATCAAGCGCTCAATGAAAATGCACTGCAACAGTTCGAGTTAACCGCACCTTTTCTTGAACAAAACGACGTTGAACAAGCGATATATGAGGTTCGCATTATTCCAATCAGTGACAATGAGGTGCAGGGGATGGTGCGAGATGTGACCGCGGCGCGGCAAAAAGAAAATGCGCTACTCCAACGCCAAAAGTTAGAAAGTTTAGGGTTGTTAGCGGGTGGTGTCGCTCATGATTTTAATAATATCCTGACTGGTATTATGGGACAGACAGCGGTGGCACAAGCGCGGCAGAAGCGAGGGCTGTCTTCTGACAAGAATCTCGACAAAATCGTTGTAGCGACGCAGCGGGCGGGCGATCTTACCCGCAAACTCCTTTCGTTTGCAGGAAAAGGGCAGTTCTCGCTTGAATTATTCGATGTAAATCAATTGGTCGGTGATGATCGCGTGTTGTTGGAAACGGTTGCGCGTAAAGGGTCAGAGTTACAGTTTGAGCTGGCTGAGTATGAAATTCCGATTGAAGCTGACAAAGGGCAAACTCAGCAGATATTGCTCAATTTGGTTATGAATGCGGGAGATGCGATGGGGGCAGATGGTGGACGGGTCACGATTCGCACAGGAATTGAAACAGTATATACAGCTGACAAACACGAACTTTGGCCACAAGACCGTCCGTTTACCTCTGGCAATTATGGATTTTTTGAAGTTGAGGACAATGGATGCGGGATGTCTCCGGAAGTGCTGAGCAAAATATTCGATCCATTCTTCACAACAAAATCGACTGGACATGGGTTAGGTTTATCAGGGACGTTAGGCATTGTTCATCGGCATGGTGGCGGCGTGCGGGTCTGTAGTCTGCCAGAGCGAGGAAGCCGATTCACCATCTTTTTCCCATTGTCGGAGGAAACGGCTGTCCAAGCCGCCCAAAATGCGGCCGCTCACTCATTTACTCAGAATGAGCTTGGCACAATTTTAGTTGTGGATGATGATCAAGAAGTGCGAGAGTTTCTTGCAACTGTTTTAGGTGATGCTGGGGCAGATGTGTTAGTCGCGGCCGACGGCAGGGAGGCAATTGCGCTGTTTGCGGAGCATGAACCTGAACCAGACATAACGCTGATCATTTTAGACATGATGATGCCTGAGATGAATGGAGATGAAGTGTATGAGCAAGTCCGCCAGATGGACTCAACGGTTCCCGTTTTGGTTTCGTCAGGGTATGGAACCACAGTTGCGTTAGAGGTTCTTATCTCCGAGCCCAACGTCACGTTTTTGCCGAAGCCGTATCATGCGAATGAGTTGCTTCTAAAAATTCAACGGCTCAGAGCAAGTGATACAATCCCAATTCACTCTAATTAAATTGTAACTATTCAGGTCTTGAGAATCGCGTATAAGCGTGACTATTTCTTTGCTTGGCCACCCAAATCAGCTCAAATTCCCACACGAACTATTTTCATCGTGAGGGGACGTGCTTCCATCAACTCCTTTTGATACGCGAACGAGCATACACCTGAATAGTCACATTAAATTTTCCTTGTTTTAGTGGGTACTGTGTTGATGCAAGGAAGGACGAAGCTCAGTCAACAATCGCTCGTTCGCGTATCAAATCGATTGTTTCGATGCTTGGCCGCTCGAGGCCTAAATAATAGCGTGTGATTTTGAGTTGATTTGGGTGGCTCGCCACCCAAATCAACTCAAAATCACACAGAAACAGTTTTCATCGCGAGCAGGCTCGCTTACATTGACGCAATGTAATACGCGAACGAGCGATTGATAGTAGCATCCAAAAGGACTCACGGCATAAACACAGAACCCGCTAGAACTAGCAATTTTGCGCACCGCGTATCCAATTGTGTCATACGCGCCATAACACGATCTAAGCATCTCAAAGCTACAGCAGCAATTCATCCTCAAATGGATAGTGAGTAAGCACTTCATATCCTGTTTCAGTAATGAGAACCTGATCTTCCAGTTTGACGCCAGGGCCACCCGATTTACGCCCTAAATAGCTCTCAACGCAAATCACCATGCCAGGCTGCAAGACGCCGTTGTAGCCAAACTGATCCCACACCTCTGGAAAATAGATGGCGGGGGCTTCGTCACACAAGCCAACGCCATGGTACAAAATCGTGTACGTTCGGTATTCGCTGGGATCGTAACAGAACGATTTTTTGGTCATTTCCTCATAGGTCATGCCGGGGCGTAGCCATTCGGTGTTACGGCGGATCTGCTCACGTGCTTTGGTATAGATATCCTTTTGCGCAGCGGTCGGCGGCTTGTCGCCGCACAGCCACGTCCGCGACATATCAACGCAGATGCCGTAGGTGCCAATTAAATCAGTATCGAACGCCACCAAGTCGCCGTTTTCGATGACGCGGCTGCTGCACTCTTGATACCACGGATTGCAACGTGGGCCAGATGCCATTAAGCGCGTTTCAATCCATTCACCACCGCGCTTGATGTTTTCGGCATGCAGATAGCTCCACAATTCTTGCTCCATCATGCCCGGCTGCATAGCGCGGTGCATAACACCAATCGCCTGCTCGCATGAATGCACGGCGCAGCGCATCGCCTTGATCTCTTCATCACACTTGATTTCGCGTGCGAGTTCCATCACCTCTTCACCATTATGAATTTCGATGCCTTCCGCTTTGAGTGCCGCCATGCCATCATAGCCACAGCGGTCAATCGCCACGCGCATGTTGCCGCCGCAGCGCTCGCGCACAATATCTGCCATTTCGGCCGCCCACGCTTTTGCCTGCTCCTCATACCGATCCCCCGCAACCAAATACGCCCATGAATTGGCTGGGCGAATCTCATGCACGTTTTGTGTGTGGCTACTGAGCATGTCGCAATGGCTAAACTCGAACAGCACCACATTGCCTTCGGCCGGAACAAAGCAGTAGCGGGTCGCATTATGCGTTACCCAAACCTGCATGTTGGTCGTATCCGTTGCGTAGCGAATGTTGAGCGGATCCCACAAAATCACGCCCGCATAATCAAATTTGCGCAAATACTTGCGGACACGTTCTAGACGATAGTCGCGAATGATGTCCATGTCAGGCTGTTCAAGTCCAGCTGCTTCCCATTCGCTAACTGCCAAGTGACCGGGGCCAAGCGTGTGAAGGTTGAGTGTTTCAGCGTATTTGACCGTTTCGGCCGAAGGGGTTTGCAGCGCCCCAATTTTTGCGCGATGTTTTCCGACGATTAGTGGTGTGTGATTCATAGTGGGAGCCTTCTATCCTTCTTGTGATGCCATCGTGTTGGCATTTCAGCACGTCAGCTTGTCAGCATTTCAGCCCAGGTTGCTTTGCTGACCAGCTGACTCGCTGATAGGCTGACTAGCTATTTTTCGATAAGCCCAATAGTGGGAGTTGCCATCCGTAGTGTAGGGCGCATCGCGCAAAAGTTGTAGCAATTCGACTTGACCATCTTGTATGAGTTGATCGGTCACTTGCTGGTAGTCAGAGGCGTCGTAGTAGGCGGTGCGCGTGCTGGTTATGATCAATCCACCAGACTTGCATAGGTAGAGAAGTTGAGCCATCGCCTCTGGTGGCACATGCCCCAACGTAAACACGCCGCAACACATGACCACATCGTAACTGCTGGGCGCGTATTGCGTGAGCGGCTGATTGAGATCGACGTTGCCAATCAGGTTTTTGTAGATATTGAGTTGCGCAGCCTGCTTGACCATATCAGACGATAGATCGAAGCCGTCAATGTGGTGCAACCCCTGATCGTGAAGCAGTTTGCCGACAAGACCTGTGCCGCAGCCAGCGTCAATGATTTTGATTTCGGCCGAATCCGCCGCGCCTTTGCTCAAAACCGCGTTCAACAAATCAACCATCACCTGTGGCCCCGCGTACATCTCATCCGCCACATCCGCATCATATCGCGCCGCCCAATCGGCATAGTAACGCTTCAACGTCTCTGGATTTCCGTCAAGATTCAAAGCATTGTGAATCGCAGGGTGAACAGTCGTCATAAGATTTTTTGACCTTTAGAAGCTGGTTTCTTGGCGAAACCCAGTTTCTATCGCAAGTGACAAGCTACTGGAACATCTGCACCATCTCTTCAGGATCGCCATCAGGTACGTTTTCAATACCAACCATCTTGTCGATGATCATATTCTGAAAACGATGCACAGGCTCCTCAAATTTATAGCACAATCGGCCGCCACGATACGGCTTCATCGTCAACCCTGCCTGAACCGCAGCAACAATGCCGATGTCCTGATTGTTGACCAGCGTCCAAAACTCGTCGAGTTGCGCAATTTCGGCATTAGAACCTTCCGCTTTCAATGAATCTGGGTGACACAGCAAATACGTTTCCTCAACCGTTTTACCTGGCCCCTTCGGCTTGGTGATCATCACATAAACGTGATTCGGCATCACGCTGAGCGCCACGTTTGGAAACAGCCAAATGAAGCGCCCCGTCTCACGGCTGCGACCGCTGAGCGTGTCCATAGGCGGCAGACCAAGCCAGCCACCTTCATCGCCCTGCGAGATCGGCCACGTCACCATGCCGGTGTACATGCCCTTCCCCTGCCAACGATAATGATCTTCCATGCGCGACACTTTAATCAGCTCAGGATGCACCCACGGCAGATGGTAATACTCCATAAAGTTCTCGCCGACGAGCTTGTAGTTCGCATCAAAGTAGAACGGTTTCTCGCCTACAATCACCCATTCATCTAGCCGATATTCCGCAAACCGTTCTGGCAGATCCCCAAGCTGTGTCGCTAGCGGCGTCGGGTTTTCAGCCAGATTAACGAAAATCATGACGCCCCAAGTGTCAACATGAACAGGGAACAGTGGGTAATCTTCGCGCGTAAAGGTATCGACACCACCCATGCTGAATGCGCCCTGCATGTCCTCTGGAATGTCTGAGCCTTCAAACAGCGGCGTGCCGATACAGTCGCCGTCCAGATTATATGCCCAGCTATGGTACGGGCAGCGAATGCGGCTACCGCGCACGGCGGTGCAATCGTCAGCCAGCATTTTCGCGCCACGATGGCGACACACGTTGTAAAACGCGCGCAGTTCGCCCGCTTTGTTGCGCGTGACAATCAGCGATTGCCCCGCCACTTCGGCAACAATCACAGAGCCTGGCTTGCGCAACTTATCCACGCAGCCGATACCGACCCAACTGTTGCTAAAGACACGATCTTGTTCGATTTTGTAAAAGGTGTCGCAGCTATACGCCTCAGGAATAATGCTCATCGCATTTTCGACGTTGGCGCGAGTGTGCTTGTAGGTGTCGGGATTGACGTAATCTTCGGCCGAAAATGTGTCGGGATAGAGTTTGTTGTAGGGTGTGCTCATGGTGGGTATTTCGGTTGATCAGTAAGTTAGTATCTCAGACAGAGAAACTGACTCACTGAATTACTGAGATACTGACGTACCTCGATAGCCTAACTGTCTTGAAATCACGCCCGCCGTCTGTGCGGCAAGCTGACCATATTGTTCTAACTTCTGGGGTGGAATTCGTGAACTGGGGCCGCCAACGCTGATGGCGGCTTGAATGTCGCCGTGCTGGTCAAAGATAGGCGCAGCAGTGGCCATGACGCCCATTTCGAGTTCGTGCATCGACATAGCGAAACCGCGCTGACGAACTTGGGCAAGTTCGGTGAGGAGAATTTCGGCCGAAACAATCGTCCGCTCTGTCTTCTGTGCCAGCACATCAGGCAGCATCTCCTCCAACATCGCAGGCGGCTGCCAAGCCAATAGCACCTTACCCGTCGAAGTCGTATGCGCTGGAAAACGCACGCCAACATACTGTGCCATGCCCAGTAAATGCTGACCCAATACCTCATCAATCACCATCGACTTCGGCATCGCATCTTCATCAATCCAAAGTACGTCAATGGTCGTTGATTCAGTTGTACGTCGCGCAAGCTGCTTGAGATGTGGCTGCGCCACGCTGCGCACGCGATTTGACCGCATTGCCCGCCCGCCCAACACGATTAGCTCAGACCCCAATTGATAATCGCCTGATTCAGTGCGCTGCAAAACGCCCTCATGCTCCAACGCCGACAGCATCCGAAACGCCGTCGTCTTCTTAAACGAACTCACCTCAACCAAATCAGCCAGCGCCCATTCTGGGTGCTCGTCATCGAACATTTTTAACAGTTGGAATGCGCGGGAGATCGCTTGGGTTCCTTCGTATTGAGCCATGCTGTTCCATTTTCTGGAATTAAAGTCCAGATTATGGAATGGTAAATTATGCCAGTCGTTCTGTCAACGAATCAGATATTCTCTACCGGAGACTGGGCTAAGTTAGGCATAAGCCCGCTGCAAATTAGGCAAGCACAATTTTGCGCACCGCGTATCCAATTGTGTCATACGCGAACGTAAGCGTATCTTTGCGAACCAGGGCGATTCAGTAAAAATGCCAAACGCTCGTTCGCGTATCAAATGGCATCTTTGTAAGCGAGGTTTCTCGCAACAAAAATAGTTGGGGTGGAAATTTGAGTGTTTAAGGGTGAGTCCTCACCCTTAAACACTCAAATTTCCACAATATACTGTGGCCGCGAGCGGCCAAGCTAGCTTTTCAGCAATTCAATACGCGATATACAATCCTACATGTTTTTACTGAATCGCCGTGCTTTGCGAACGCATGTTTGAGTGTCCGGTAGAGAAATCAGATATAATTATTGTTGCGCAAGCTGAGTCGTCACAGCGACTCACAGCAGTATCGCAACAGTAACATGTCAAACGTCCTCATTATCCTGGCTTGCCTCATTCCAACAGCTGCCTATGTCGGCATCATCTATTGGGTCGATCGGTACGAAAAAGAACCGATTTGGCTACTCAGCGCCACTTTCCTCTGGGGCGCAATCCCAAGCATTCTCGTCGCCATCATCCTAAATGAATTACTGAGCATACCCTTTACCTCACTGCTAGATGACAGCATTGCAGGCATGGCCAGCGCAGCATTTATCGCACCCATCGTAGAAGAGACGGCAAAAGGTGCCGCCCTGCTCGGCATTGTGTTCCTGCGTCGGCGCGACATCGACAGCCCGCTCGACGGCATCATTTATGGCGCTATGGTCGGCCTCGGCTTCGCAATGGTCGAGAACTATTTTTACTTTAGCAACGAATTTGCAAGCGGCGGACTGAGCGCACTCGGCGTCAACGTTTTCTTCCGCGCCTTTGTGTTCGGCCTCAATCACGCCCTGTTTAGCGCCGTCTTTGGTCTGGCATTGGCGTATGCAAGGCTGAGCACCTCCGATGGCGTCAAGATGTTTGTGCCGATCTCTGGCTGGGTGCTAGCGGTGACGCTCCACGCAACGCACAATGCGACGGTTGGTCTGAGCAGCACGCTCTGCTTCATTGCGCCAATCGTTGATTGGGGCGGCATCATTCTCACCATCACAATTATTGTGTGGGCATTGCGCCAAGAGCAACGTTGGCTCACTCGCTATCTACGCGAAGAAGTTTTGATCGGCACGCTCACCTTTCGGCAGTACGAAATGGTACACAGCCTGCGCGAACGACAGGCAATCACAAGCGATCTGTTGGCGCATTGGCAGCTAGGTCGCCTGCGGCGCACGCGCCAATTCCTCGACCTCTGCGGCAAACTCGCCAGCCTTAAACATCACGCCGACCTGCATCCCGATGACAATCACATCGACAACGTGAACGAACTGCGCACGCGCATTTATCGGCTAGGACAACAGCTCTAGGATACAAATCTATGTTCAAAGACGACTTCATCATGAAAATTATTCGCCAAGCCACGATGATATTTCAGCGTGTGCTTGGTTTGGTTGGAACAGATGATTTGGATCAGGCGGAGGAAGTGATCGAAGAAGCCTCGCGTGAGTTTTTAGGGTTGGAATGGGAAACGGTGGAGGGAAATTCGGCCGAATTTCTCGCCGCCACCCTCAGCCGCAACGACCAAGCTGGCGTTGGTCAAATGCTGATGCTCGCCGACCTGCTGCGCGCCCAGGCGATCATCCACACCCGAGATGACAACGAAGACGACGCCTACGCAAACTTCCTCAAAGCGCTACAGATGCGGCTTGAACTGACAATTGGTCAAGGGCTCAGCAACGCTCATCTAGACGCGACCATCGATGAACTAGTCGAAGAACACCTCGGTGAATATTTGCTACCCACCGAAACAGTGCAAAATTTACTCGCCTACTACGAAAAAACAACCCAGTTTGACAAAGCAGAAGAAATCGTCTGGGAGCTTGTAGACGACCACATCACCGACGAGGATATGGTTCAAACGGGGCTTGAATTCTACGAACGCATCCTGCAAAAAACAGATTCAGAAATCCGCACGGGCGGCATGGAACGCGCCGAAGTGCAAAGTGGATTTGACGATTTGTGGGAGAAAACGAAGGACTAGCGGCTCGCCAGCCCCTCTCACCGATCACGTCTTATTCGTCAGCGCGCAGCATCTCAGCAAACTGCCGTGCGCGTGCTGCTGCCGTGCCAACGTGTGCCTCTGCCTGCATCAAATCGCGTATCTCGGCCTCCGATAGCAAGCCGGCAATATCAGCATGCGCCACCAACAGCTCCGTCAACGGATTTGGCTCACCCACCTGAACAGATGACCATGCCTGCAAACTCGCATCGCGAATCCACTCATGTCCATCCTGACGACTCGCGCCCCTACTGACTAACACCATCAGCACACGCTCAGTCGCCGCGAATGGGCCGTAGATCGCCATGTTGCGCTGCATCGCGCTCTCATTCAGGCGCATATTCTTCACGATCCGAATGGCTCGCTTCAAAATCTCGTTGGTCGCCAAAAACGCCTCTGGGAACGCCATGCGGCGATTGGCTGAATCGTCTAGACTGCGCTCCAAAATCGCCTGACTCGCATTGTCCCAAAGCACGTTTGGCATCGCTGCGATATAGCGGGCGAGGCTACAAATATTTTCCATGTTGATCGGGTTACGCTTGAACGGCATTGCCGACGATCCGACCTGATTTTTGCCAAACGGCTCCGCCCACTCGCCAAACGGTGGCGACTGCAACACGCGGAAATCCATCGCAAATTTGTGCAGCGACGACGCAATGCCAGACAGCACGTTCGCAATCCGCAAATCTTGTTGGCGTGTATACGTTTGGGTCGCAATCGGGAAAGCAGAAACGCCTAGTACGTCCATCGCACGTGTTTCCATCTGGGCGACTGACCAGTCGCTTTCGTGCAAAATCTCTTCGTAGCTAGCCTGCGTGCCAACTGCGCCTTTAAAACCCTTGCCGCGAATTCGGCCGATCAACCGCTCCAAATCCAGACAATCCTCATGCAAATCCTGCGCATACACGCTAAAGCGATAGCCTAACGTCGTCGGCTCCGCAGGTTGAATATGCGTATGTGCCATCACAGGAATATCGGCCGTCGCCTCAATCCGCTCCGCAAAACAGGCCAGCAACTCGCGCATCTGAGTCAGCAACAGCTCGGCCGCCTCACGCAGCCGCAGCGCATACACATTGTCATTGATGTCGGCGCTCGTTGCGCCCCAGTGGATGATGCCGCCGCCAACCGTTGCCTGCTCAGCATAGCAACGGATCTCAGCCATCACGTCGTGACGTGTCTCCTTCTCGATCGCGTGCGCCCGATCGATGTCGATCTCGTCGGCGTGCGCCTGCAAATCGGCAAGCTGTTCGGCCGAAACCAAACCCGCCTCATTCTGCGCCGTCGCCAGGGCAATCCAAACCTTTCGCATCAAAACGCGACGGTAACGTTCTGACCAAATTTGCCGCATTTCGGCCGAACCATAACGCCATGTGTTTGGCGATAAATAAGTATCATAGTTAAACATAGCCCCGATTGTATGCGGCTTGCGAAGCGATGCAATCAGCCAACATTAACAGTTAACCAACGCGCCCATTTGCCCGTTCACGGCTAGCTTGCACACAATGCTATAATCTTCCTTCAAGGTTTTGCTAATTCGGAGTCGCCCTTTATGCCACCAGAAAACCAACAAGCATTTCCCTCCTCCCCAGCCTGGAACCGCAACACAAAACTGTTCGTACTAGGCTGGGTATCCGTATTTGCTGTTGCAGTTATTCTCTTTTTCAACCAGATTTTCCTTTCCATTGTCCTGGCACTCGTCGTATCCCTTGTGCTCCGGCCACTTGTTGATGCGATTGACGACCGCGTACCGCATTTCCCCCGCATCTTGATCACCGCATTGATATATTTGCTCATGTTTGGCGGCTTAGTCGCTATACCGATTTCGGCACTGCCAAGCCTCTGGCAACAAGTCCTCAGCTTCGTCTCCTCAATCCCAGATTTGCTCCAATTGCTCGTTGATCAGTTGACTTTCGCGTTCAGCGAACCCGTTACAATTTTTGGTGAAACGTATACATTCCCCGTTGACGAAATCGCCATCTCCGCCTACGAACAAACGCTCAGCGACTTAGTGGCACTCACGACAAGCGCCGTCGGTTCAGTCGGTGAAGTTGCCGGCACCGTTGCAACTGGCACCATCGTTTTCTTTAGCCGCGTGCTGTTTATCCTTTTCATTTCGTTCTATCTCACCAAAGACGAAGGCGTCATTTCAAATGCAGTCTTGCAACTGTCGCCTGAGGGCTACCGTGAAGATGTGGCCTATTTGATGGAGCGTACGGGGCTAATTTGGGGTGCGTTTTTACGCGGTCAATTTATCCTGATGCTCGTCATTGGCACACTCGTCTTTGTGCTGGCATCCATTCTTGGGCTGCCAAATCCAGTCGCGCTAGGCGTAATTGCAGGCGTGATGGAGCTTGTACCATTTGTTGGGCCTGTGCTGGCCGCAATTCCAGCTGGCCTAATCGCATTCTTCCAAAGCGACGCCAGCTGGCTCAGTACCTATTTGTCACCGTTTTGGTTTTTTGTGATTGTGATGGGGGTCTATTGGGTTGTGCAGCAAATTGAAAATTACATGATTCTGCCGCGCGTCATGGGGCATCAGCTCAAGCTGCATCCTGCCGTTGTGTTCGTTGCGGCGATTGCTGGATTTCAGCTGGCAGGTATCGTCGGCGTCTTC
>JACLAD010001594.1_pt1 | contig 14501 bp, 17 predicted proteins | sample 8027901 | NCBI WGS metagenome assembly JACLAD01 (sample SAMN15725071, study PRJNA655200) | protist metagenome | isolation source: fluorescence activated cell sorting (FACS) single amplified genomes of... | place: Spain: Blaines Bay Microbial Observatory, Mediterranean Sea | collected 2016-07-05 | reverse complement strand
CGTATTCTGTAATTATTTCAGGTGTTGGTTCTTTAATAATCCAACCCCAGTAGCCCGGAAGTCTAGGATCGTAAGGTTGATATTCCCACTCGTTTCCCTCAACATCTGTAATTACATCGCCTTGTTCATACTCTTTGGTAGGGTCATAAGTAGATTCAGAAGTTCCAGCATCATCTGAAAAACCCGGATCAACTAAATCGCTATAGTCAGGAACAGTGTCAGCCAACTCAGAGTCGGCGTCTTCTACTGTATCGTCCTCAGCAATGTTTACTTCTTCTACTGCAGGTGCAGCTTCAGCACCGCCACCGCCTTCTTCTTCTAACTCACTTACATAATCACGAATTTGAATTTGTACGTCTCCAAGAAGACCAGAAATATTAGGAGTCTGCCAAGCAGCATCTTCGTTTTCGTTTACAAACTCATCCATCCGCTCTTCAACGGTTTTGACCGTATCATATACAGTAGCGGCATCACCTACTAAATTTAATAGTGCTTCTGTTCCCTGCCCAGCAGCATTAACAGCTTCTAAACTTCCTCTTAAAATTTCTAATTGTTGTTGAGCTTCTCTATACCTTTCCGTTCCGGGTACAAAAATTCTCATTGATTCTTCAGCACGTGCAATAGCTTCTTCTGTAGAAGATAAAGCACCAGAGTTTTCTAAAAACTGAGTAAATTCAGAAGTAATGCCAGCAGTAGCAGCAGCAACTAACGCATCTTTTAAATCAATTTCTCCAGTAGCTATGCCTTGAGATACTATAGAGCCTAGGCCAGCTCCTACCGCTGCTGATCCTGTAGCTCCTAAAGCAGCAGATAATGCACTTGAAGCAGCGCCTCCTGTAGCTATACCAGCAGCAACAGCAGCAACTATTTTTACAACGTCACCCGCCCCTAGGTTGTCATCTACTTCGTAAATTTCTACAGGCCATCCACCATTAAAAGCAAATACGTCACCGTCTTGGTTTCTAACTACGTCGTTTAAACCGTACTTTTGTGATAGTCCTTGGTATTCAGGGGAGGCAATAAAGGCTTTAAACTGCTCTTCTCTAATCGGAGCCATTGCTGCTTCATAATCATCTCTTAATCTAGCTACGCCAGTGTCTTGCTCACCATACGCTTCAGCTTCAGATGCTTCTTCTCTTATTTCGTCGTAAGTTCCTTCGCCATATTCTGCGTCAGTCCACTCTCGAATGCTTTGTGTTTGATACCACGGAGAAAGAGTCCCAGAATCATAAAGATCCTGAATTTCATTCATGTAACTTTTAAAATTATTAAACGAATCAAAAAGCTGTGCGTATTCTTTTCTTGAATCGTATAGCTCTTTAAGACCTGCGTCACCACGAGCAACACCTATTTTAGTAGCTTCCCATACATTCCTAGAGCTACCACCACGAAGGTCTGAAGACTCCTTTACGTAACGATACTCCCTATCAGACTCAGGAGCAGGAGCAGGAGCGGGAGCAGGCGTGTTTTTAGTTTCCGGTGCTGGCTTAGAAGGAGCAGGCGCAGGTGTTCGTGTAGGCGTCGGAGATAACGGTTCATTCTCCCTAAGCGTAAACATTCCTTTTGTAGGTCGTCGTGCCATATCATTTCTTCCAGTTAGCTAGGCCACGTAGACCAAACGACGCTGCCACAGCAGCACCCAGAAAACCTTTGTACCACTCAGGCATAGCATCTAACGCTTCAAACCCAGACATAACGACAGGCACCATGCTAGGGAAAAATGCAAGTACACATGGGACTGAAAACAAAATAGTAAACCACTCGTCCTTCCATGAACTGCTTGCGTTGTTAGCATGGATGTTTTCCCAGTTACTGTCCTGCTTAATAACCTCTAGCTTACGCTCGTGTAGAGCCTTCTTCTCTTCTGCCTTGCGTTGCAGATGACCACCAACAAGATCAACAATAGGGCCAAGCAGTGTCTGTATCACCTAGCAAACTCCAAGATAGCAATAGCCACAGTTATAATGACAGCAAGAGAAGCAAAACCACCCTGCATCATCTTCTCTAACTTATCAAAGCGTCTGTTATGCTCATCAAGCTGCAACTGAATCATCTCGTACCGTAAGGCACACTCAGCTTCATGCTTGTCTAAACGTGCTAATGCTTCGTCCACAGGAGTCATACCACCATCCTTTTATTGTTTTACCAAGGCATTCCAGATCCAGTGACAGGATTCTTCTGCGCTTCGATGTTGGCCGTCAGTGCCGCTTCAGTGGCGTCCTGATCAACTTCTGCGTGTACCCATACGAGTACGTCAGCCTCTGTTAGGTCATCGTAAGCAACAAAGCCATCAGCGTCAGGGTCAGGTGTAAAGCCTACAGTGCCGTATGCAGAAGCAGTGTAGGTAACAGCGTCGTCGCCAGTACCAACAGTTTCAGATTCAGTAACACGCCAGTGTGCAACGGTTACACCGCCGTCTGACAAGTTACGCTCAAGATTTGCGATAGTCCATGTAGCCATTAGTTAGTCCTCCAAAGGAAAGATAGCGTTACAAATAACCCTTACGTTAGAAGGCTCTGATGACCAATCATCTTCAGAGGTAATAACGTGACGGTGATAAGATTGAGAGATGACAACGCCATCTTCAACAATACGAGTAGTAGTACGTACTTGAACAACTTGGTTGTCCTCTGTTGTTACTACTTCAATTTTGTCTGCTGCTGTTTCTTTAATTAATGCCATTATGCAACCTCATAGGTTCCTGTGATTCGTAAAAGATTAGAGTCAGCACCTGTAGCTAATGCTGATACTGCTGTTGGGCTGTCGTCTCCCGTAATAGACGTTCTAGTCATTAAGTTAACAACAGTAACCCCTTCACTAATAGTTGCTACTCTTGGTGTATTACTAGCAAAGGCTGTTGCTCTAATTGCTGCTGTAGAAATACCAATTTGTCCTGTACCTGATTTAGACGTAAAAGGTAAGCCTGAAACTTTTAAATCACCTGAGCCACCAGATACCGAATCCGTTCTAATATTAATTTGAAAATGACATACCTTTCCAATCTTTACATAAGTACCTACGTTTCCTACGGTTGTATCGTATGTAACTGTTGGATTACCGCCTGTGCCAGTAAACGTAGGAGTAAACGTCCCTTCTTCGTAGTCGTCTAGCTTATTGGCTGAAGCCACCCCGCCTAGGTACGCACCGCCTGACAGGTAGAGGTCTTTGAAGCGTTTAGAACTAATACCCAAAGAAATGCTGTTGTCTACAGTGTCAGAAGCGGTCAATGAATATGGAATAAGGTCTTTCGTACCGCCATCATTAAAGATAAGCCCAGAACCGCCTTTTCCCGCATAAATATTTCCACCAGAAGTGCCAACACTTCCGACTGTTGTGCCGTCTTTGCGGAATGAAACTAAATCACCGTCACTTGTGTTTCTGTTTATATAAACAGGATTATCGTTGGTTCTACTGAAATATGATTCACCAGTGCCGCCTCTTAAAACTATTCCCTGCGTTGACACATCTACAGAAGTCTTCCCTACAAGCAAGTTGCCGCTTGCATCGATGCGCATACGTTCTGCGCCGTTATTGAAAAATACCGTAGGCAGTGTGGTGCTAGTGTTGGCAATAGTAAGTCCGCCAGCGTCAGCCAGAATATAATTCTCGCTTGAACCGCCTTTCCCAAATGCAAGTATTGAGCTGGTGCTTCCGTTTACAGAAAGAGAAGTCCTCCCTGATGTTGTAAAAAAGGGCGAGGACGTACCAATTCCAACATTCCCGCTAGCATCAATGCGCATGCGTTCGCTATAGCTTCCTGCGCTTGTGTAAAAAACCATAGCGTCCGTAATAGCGCCAACTAAAGGCGAACGACCCGAAGTAGTATTACCGTCTGAAATACTTAAAAAAGAACCAGCAGTAGTTGTTACAATAGAGACAGGTGTATCACCTGATGGTGCGCTAACTGTAAGCCCACCAACATTAGCAGTGCCTGACAGGTAAAGGTCTTTGAAGCGGTTGCCAGCGGCTCCTAAGTTAATGGCGGCATCTCTATTAGCACCAGTAGTAGTACACGGCTGTATGTCATCTGTAGACGCTTGGTCAAAGCGTAGGCCTACGTTGCCACCATCTGCAATAAACAAAGTAGAAACGGAAGAGTCACCTAAAGCAGTACCAATACTACCGACTGTTGTGCCGTCTTTAGCAAAGGTAGCAATAGCTCCGTCTGATGATTTGCGGTTAAGGTACAAAGGGTCGCCATTGCTTCTTACGCCAACAAAACCTGTAGGGCGAACCTCAAAGCCATCAGTTGTTAAGTCTGATGAGGTTTTCCCCACGAGCAAGTTGCCGCTCGAATCAATGCGGGTGCGCTCTGTGTCAGCACCTCCACCGCCACCTGTGCTGAATGCAATTTGACCAGAACCTGATGTAGCACCATAACTGCGAATAGTTGTTTCGTTAGAGTTGTACTGAAATACTCCTGCATTTGTTTGATGAGCACTTATTGCTCCGCGAGAAACAACAGGGCCTGAAACATCTAGCGCGGAAGTATTGTTATAGCCTGATATTGGACTGTCAGTACCAACACCGACGTTGCCGCTTGAAATTCTTATGCGTTCTACGTTATCTACAGTAAACGCTAAATTCCCATCAGCAGGTGTAATCATGCCTGTGTCAAAATCAGTAGACCCAAACAAGAACCCGCCAGAAGTACCACCGCCTGCTCTAATTTTTCCAGTTGCGTGGATGCTTGAATCAAAAGGAGTAGTCGTGCCAATACCCAAAGACTCCGCAGAACTATCCCAGAACAACTTCGCAGTCGTGCCAGTGTCTTCGTAGAAGCTAATGTCTCCGCCAGAACTAATTCTTAACCTTTCAGTCGGAGTAGTTGCGCTAACTGCGGTAGTTTGAAGAGTAAGCCGTGAACCAGAAGCAGTTGTCGAGTGGTTTTGGTCTGCTAACGCTAAAATCCCAGCGCCAATGTTAACTGTTGTTCCTGAGTCTTCTGTAGACTTCCAATAAATAGCGCCTAATGAATTGTTCGTGCCAATGGTTGGGTCATCACGAATTACATTTATTAAACCACCAGAAGCGGCAGATGTTTCAAGCGTATCTGCTAATGAAGTCCCAGTTACGTCGATGCCTGTGGAGGTGGTCGCTAGTTTTTGTGCGTTGTTGTGACGAAGAATAACTTCTCCATCTGCAACACAATCTATGTACGCTTTAGTGCCTGCTGTATTAGTTAAATATGTATTGTCGCCTCGTATCAACAAAGAGCCTGCACCGCTCTCTTCAATATAGCTATTAAACCCATCATGATAAATCTGTAAGTCTGAGCCAGCACCGAAGATAGCCTTGTCGTTGTCACCAAAGGACACATTAGCCGTAGTCGTAAGGCCTGCTGTAGTAATAACACCGTCAACTTCTAACTTTGTTGATGGATTGGTTACGCCAATGCCAACATCACCATCGCTTGTTATTCTTAACTTTTCATCAGTAGCAGAAAGGCCAAATTTAAAATTAGCAGCGCTTCTATGATCTATAAAATCCATTCGTATTCTCCTGCTATGACCAAGCTACTGTCAGTTTATTGTTTACGCCTTCCATTACGTTTGTAACGCCACTACCCAATGTAATATGACCAGCACCAGACGTACCTGTTTTTATCAAACAACTATTGCCGTTAATCACACCGCTAAGAATATTACTAGCAGTCGTAGGATTAACAAAAATACAAGGCTCTGCTGCATCTGTTTTAGCTGTATTACCTACAACTTGGAAGTGCTGAACATCTTCAATCGTTAATCTGCGTTCTGTGTTGTTGCCGCTAATAATTGCATTGTTAGTACCGTCTACTCTAGTTACACCTTCAATTAAACCATTACCACGTATTTCTACAGCAGATGATCCAGTTGATCCAGAGTTTGAAAAAACAAGCCCACCTGAAATATGTGCATTATCATTAACTACAGCTTTGGCTGTAAATCCTGCCGCTGCTGAAGATATAGAACCTATACGCTTGTTGTTAGATATATTAAAACTTTTAGTAAAATTAGATGAGTTTGTAATTCCACCGTTTACATAAGAGTTAACTATTGATGCACTTTCAACAGTCCCGGTTATTCCAGAGTTAGCCCCTACAGGTAAAAGAATATCTCCGTTTCCTTCAGCAGCTTTTAAATAAACATCGTCAATAGTAACGTTAAAGGGCTGCTCGATCTTAATATCACCACGATCAATGTAGCCATGTGCAAGACGTATATCATGTCCAATGACTGAGTTAGGCAACATTAAAAAACTAACGCCGTCGTCTAAGTTGCGACACGTTCCTGATACGTGAAAGTTTTCAATGTTGCAATGAGTTGTGTCTTTAATACTGCCTCTAATAAATTTGTTTACGTAAGCAGTAGAATTATCTGTCTTTAAAAAAACATTATTAAAAAAAGCCTTGTTACCATTTTTTAAATAAATTTGAAGTAGCGAGTTATCAAGACCTGTTGTGTCAATAGTGGCACGAGCAGTTACGTCTATCATTAAATTATTTACATTGGATGTTTCACAGTTTTCTATCCAAAAAGCACCCGATGGATTATTACTAAAGGAACGAGAAGAGTCGTTTGTAATTGTAATATTGTTAGCAGTAAAGCGCTGATTACGGTCTGCTGTTACACCACACGAAGCATAGTTCTTAACCGAAGCGTTTGAGATATTATATTCAGCACCGATAACAAGAAAGTTAAAAGATCCTTGCGGAGCATAAGCTGTACCGCTAAATGTTTTATTAACACTATCTACATTAAAATTATCAGGCAATAAACCAACATCTTCTGCATATACATCAGAAACAAGTGTTCTACCTTTTTGAGTAGTAATAACACCACTGCCGTCAAACGTTGCTTGATAAACTGCAAAACTTTGGTGTGAAATGTTTTTGAAAATGCAGCCTTGAATAACTGTTGTACCGTAAGTGTTAACACGTACTGCTGCTATGCCGTGATGGTTCTCAAAACGACAATTAGTAATGTGTACATTTGTTTCTTCGTTGTAAGCATTAACCTTAAAGAAAGCACTTAAGTCAGGCTCTATAGTATTATAACCACCAAAGTCCGTAGTGGTATCTGTCCAAGGTTCGTTACCAACTTTGTAGTCTCCACGACCACCATCAAGGACAATGTTATCTAACGCAATTGTCATGGCTGTTGTACCAGAACCCGCATCGCAGTTAAACCTACCTTGATCTGAGTATGACGTACCTAACTTAAACTTAAAGTTACGCATACGACAAAAAGCACCTTGATCAACATCAATTGTTGTTGTAATCAAGTAAGTTTTATTCCCGCCATCCAACCAAGCACCTGATACAGCAACAGAGTCCATTGCTGTTTGTAATGCCGCTGTGTCGTCTGTAGTACCGTTACCTACTGCACCAAAGGCAGCAGCAGAAGTGGCTAGATGTGCTTCACCAGACGTTACAACAAAGTCTGCTGAGTCAAAAGAAACAATACCTTTATTAGATGTTGATGCGTTTTCGCCAGCAATAGTTACAGTGTTACCCGTAGCGGAAGTGTCAATGCCTTCTCCACCAACAATGCTTAGTATTTCTGAGTCTAGATCAATAGCAATAGTTCCGCTGTCGCTAGTAACGTCTAGATCTTGAGCGGTAACTTGACTGTCTACGTATGACTTAATAGATTGTTGAGTAGCTAATGCCGTAGCACTGTTGCTAGACATATTGTCTTCGTCAAGAATATCTGTAACCGCAACTGAACCTGTACCAGACAGGCCGTCAAACTCTATGGTTCCGTTAACGTTAAGGCTTGTAGAAGTAATAGCACCTGTATTCAAACTAGTGGGATTAGTACCTACCTCAATAACAGTACCGCTTGAGTCTTCTGTGTAAAGGCGTTTGTTAGTCAGATCTAATGCAGGTTCCCCTTGAACAAGATCAGCAGCTATAGGCGCACCTGAACCATTCTTTAATTTAATCGTTGTCATTAATAAGTTCCCCCATCAATAGTTGACAGGGTGGTTGTAATAGAAGTTGTACCAGAACCAGTGACAGCACCAGTTAGCGTGATTGTTTCGTTACCTTGTAATGCAGTATCAGCTAAACTACCTTGCGCTGCTGTAGCGTAGTCAGAAGAGTCAAACGCCTTAACTTGTGCAAGATTGGTTACTTCAGAATCCATTAACGCACCAGCAGCAGTTACGTTAATCGTGTCCGTTACGTCTGCTCCTGCTTCAACGCCGTCTAATTTAGCACCATCTTCTGATACGTTACGTCCGTCTACAGTACCGCCTACGACGATGTTATTGGTTACGTTTAGCTCTGTTGGTTTTGTACCTATTTCAATAATAGTACCGCTTGAGTCTTCTGTATATAAACGTTTATTAGTTAAATCTAACGCTGGCTCTGCAGTTAATAAATCACTTGTTGCGGGCGCGCCTGAACCATTTTTTAATTTAATTACTGTCATTAATAAGTTCCTCCGTCAATACTTAATAATTGAGAGTCAACGTAAGCCTTTACGGATTGTTGTGTTGGAACCAATGTTGCGCTGTTAGACGACATATCGTCTTCGTCAGCAAACGCAGTAATAAAAATAATTCCATCAGACAAAGTTTCAAAGGTCAAAGCACCTGTAAAGGTCGGGCCTGCTGTATTAGATTTGCTTGCAATAGCTGTTGATATATTATCAAACTCAGTTTCAAACTCAGAGCCACGTATAATTTTATTGGGATCACCTGAAGGCAAAAAGTCCTTTGCCTCAAAATCTGTAGTCTTAGTATAGTTCGACATTTGTAAGTCCTATTGCAGAAAAAATAGAAGAAGGGGTCATTGCTGACCCCCTAGTGGTCTTACTCGTCGCAAACTGCGAGGATAAAGCCAGCTTCTGGACGGTATACTTCAACACCGTACAGAGTGTCCGAAGTGAACAGTGTTGACAGGTATTCCTGCTTGTACTGTGTCTGTGATCGGACAGCCATTTGCTCTGCCATAACAAGAGATTCAGAGTGGAAGAACAAGCAACCACGAGTGTCGTTAGAAGAAGCAGTGTTCTGAGCAGCAATTTCCATGATTGGAGCGTTGCTTGAGACGTAAATGTCTACACCGTAAAGGTTACCGATGAGACCAGACTCTACACCACGTCCGCTTACAAAGTCAGAAGACACGTATCGGTCGATACCCATCAAAGACTTACGTACTGCTGGTGGTACTACAACACAACGACCTTCCATAGGAACGTCAGCGTCGTCCATCAACTTGATAGCTTCACGGAAACCAAGGTCAGTAAAGTTATCGCCTGAAGTTACAGTGTCAACAGCGTAAGCAGCAAGGCCAGCAGCGGCATTGAAGTAGTAGCTGTTGCTGTTAACCCAGTTAGCACCAGTGTTAGCTGGAGTCTGAGTACGAGTGCCATCACCAAAACCAGTAGCAGCATTGATAAGGTCAGTGTCTACCTTAAGAGCCAACTGGTAACCAGCGTCTTCAGTGTAGAACTGACGGAGGCTGTTAAGCGCCTGTACTTCTACAATGTCTTCGATAAGACGTGAGTACTCGAAGTGACGATCAACAGTGATGGTCAACTCTGACTCAAGGTTAGCTTGGATTGTTACCGCAGTTGCTTCTGCTTTTGTAGAAGCTGCACCACGAGTGGGCTTAGGAATGTGAATAACGTCACCCTTCTTGCCAGCCATTTGAATGCGCTTGACAAGAGGAGCCATCTTCAGATTCTTTTGGTATGCAGCAATAATCTCGTCACTCCAAATTTCTGGAATGAATGTACCTGCTGCTGTTTTGTCTACTACAGCGTTAGCTGTAAAATAGGCACCGGAAGTTTCGTTAGCCATGATAAATCTCCTTTAGATTATTTGACCCGACCCTCCGCATAAGCTTGTAATATCTCATTAGACAAAGCTTGATAACGCTCAGGGTCTGTTTTCATTAGTTTAATAATGTCGGACCTGCGATATACTTTTTTACGTGAACCCTCACCAGTGCCTCGTGCGTTACCTGTATTAGCTGCCTTAAGTGTCTGCTTACGTGCCTGTTTTTCAACATCGGCAGTTTGCTGCGCAACTGTCTTACGTTCTTTCCAGAGTGTAAACAATTCATCAGCAGAGTCAGCATCGTACTGTTGGTCAGCCGCTACAAACAACTGAGTCCTAATCTTAGATGCCTTAATCCATTCTGCAAACTTAGGATCATTAAGTATTGTCTGCATGTCTGGATGTTTAGCTTGAAGCGTAGCAAGTGACGACTGCTTTTTATACTGCTCAGTGTACTGCTGCGCTTCTCTAATTTTAGGGTGATTCTCAATAGCACGATTAACGGCTGCTTGAGGATCTGTAAAATAGTCAATATCGTCTTCAGGCTCAACGTGTTGCTGTTGAGGTGCTAAAGGTTGTGTTTGAGTACTGATGTAGTCATCCACAACTTTACGAAGCTCGCCTACTTCAGAAGACTGACGACCTAGTAACTTTTCAGCTTCTTGGTGCATCTGTACTACTTCTTCTAAAGACTTACCTTGGTACTTATCTGGTAAGCTTGGTTCTTCTGGCTGAGGTTGCTCAACTTCTTGTTGAATCTCGTTAACTTCGTTTTCTTCGATTTGATCTGCGTTTTCCTCTTCAGGGGGCTGATCTATAATCGTTGCTCTAGACATGATTAAACTCCGTGATCGTTATCATTATGGAGATGTTATTATTTACCTGCTTTTTCGTGTTCCCTAACCCATTTTATGTGCGCTCCGGGGAATGAACCATCGGAACCGTTAAGGTGAAAAGACGGGGCAGATACCATTTTTGCAGCGTTAGCGCCACAACCGCACCTACTGGTTGTAGTACTTCCTTCTACAAATTCTTCAAAGACGTGTCCGTTTGTACAACGAAAGTCATAAATCTTAAACATCTACAGGCTCTTCAGTTTCTGCTTCGGCTTGTTCACGAGCAGCTTCAATAGTACCTTGTAGATTAATAACAGTTGCAAAAGCAGCTACTTGACCTTTACGAAAGTATAAGTCTTCCTGATCTTTAACTGTTTGTATATCTGCTAACTGTGTTGCGTTTGTGGAAAGCTCTTGTAAGAGTTGTTTGAAACCTTCATGATTAAACAATTCATTGTAATTGTTAAAGTATGTTTCAAGCTCAGTGTTCATAGTTTCCTCTAAAGTTTTTGTATATACTAATATTATATCATGTTTTTTGTTTGGTGTCAAGCTTTTTTGTAGTCTTTCTTCTACGTCCTGATGTTGTGACTGCGTGTTTAATTTTAGCCGGTCCTGTTTTACGTTTAGCTGATGACTTCTTTTCTGCTGCGGTCATCTTAGCTGCAACGGCTTTAGGCCGACAAGAAGGATATGGACGTTTACTTTTCTTTGCAGATTTACGACCACAAGGTTTACCAGTCTTAACGTCAATCCATTCTTCTGCAAACCATTTAGTCAGTCCACCTTTAGCCATAAGTACCACCACGTTTCTTGTACTCACGAGTCAACCATGCTGAAGCATACGCAGAAGGCCATACGTCAAACTTACGTTTAGCTTCTGATTTAACTCTAGAATACAACGCCTTATTTTTAGGAGTAGGTCCAGACTTTTTAGGTTTTGCTTTAGCTTTAGCCATGACTACTTCTTTTTATTTTTCTTGTTAGTCATTGTGCGTTGACCGCGCATAGGCATAGCAGGCTTTTTTTTCTTTGGCTTAGTTGTGTTCATTTTATAACCGGGCATAGCTTTCTCCTTTGCTGTCTTAGACAAATCATCAAAATGGAAAAGAGGTACTGATGTTTTTCCATGGGTTTTGCCTGAATGAACTTTGCCATCAGGCATTTTGTGCGTACCGCCTGAATACTCAGTGCCGTCACGCTTGTAATGTTTTACACCTTTAGCCATCTATATCACCACTTCTTACACGACCAGTATCGTGCCGTTAGTTTACTAGGTGGGTTTGTATCACACTTGTGACGCGCTCTAAACGACTTACGACGTGCGGGTTGATCCTTCTTAATGGTCATCTTTGCATCACCAAACCGTATAGTTTTAGTCTTGTCACCGTCCTTGGCAACTACTACAAACTTCTTCGTAGGATGACTAGGCGTCCGCTTTGGTTTGTTGTACCCGCTTACTCCTGCTCGTGCTAGTTTTGGGTCCTTGGACTTGGGCATTAGATAGTTCCTCCACCTTGCGTTCCAGTTCCTCCAGCCGTTGGAAGGTTCCTTGGAAGTGGTTGTTGACTTGGTCTAGCAGGAGCTGCATTTCTTTCTGGGTTATTAGCATTAGTCTTACCTTCTATTTGCTTTTCTTTGAGGAGAGTATTAGCCACTTTCATGCGACGTTCAAACTCTTTATCTTCGGCATCACCTTCACGAAGGTTTCGGGTGACAGCATTAATCTTATCAATCTCAAGTTCTTGCGGAACAGCTTGAGCTTCAGCAGCCAACTTAGCAGCACGTGCTTGTGACTCTTGCGCCTGAGCAGATAGTGCTTGAGTCTGTGACTGCTGGAATTGCATCTGCAACTGTTGCGCTTGCATTTGCATTTGTTGAGCTTGAGGGTTAGGTTGTGAAGCTTGAGCAAGAGACGCAAGTAATTCTTCACGGTTAGACAAGTTCATGTTGTCAATAACAGATTGTATTAACGTAGGATACAACGGTGAGTCCTTACCCATAGTTTGCAACAACTGCACGAGTTGAGTTACTTCGTACTCTCTTGCAATAATACCCAAAGTGCTGCTTGCGTTAAACTTATAGTCAGCTACTGGATAGTTCTCAGGATCAAACTGCATGTAACGATACGCAGCTTTCTTAACAAACGGAATTAAAAACGACTGTTGGAAGTTTATCAGTGTGCGTTTATGACGTTTAATAATAGCGCCAAGAGACATACTAATCCCAGCGGCAGTACTCTCGCCATTAACCTGACCTGCAATTCCTGCTGAGTCAACGGCTCCTGTTGCTTGCTGTACCATTTGCTGCAAGGCTCCTGCCTGAGCAAAAGTGATTTGACTAACTTGACCAAAGTTGAACGGTTGAAGTACTTCACGTGGGTCTCCGTTGGTTAGGATCATTTTACCGGGTCGTATTTCTGGTTTTGCACCACGTGGTAGACGAGTAGCATCAATAGCCATCATTGGATGGATTGTTAAACTAAGTGCATCAATTCTAGCTCGTAGTTCAGTGTCAAGTGCTTTCTGACTGTTATAACCTTTTTCACAAACACCACGACCCCAGAACCTGCCCGGTACTACGTCCCAAGGAAACGCAACAACAGGACGATCTTCCATCATGTAAGGGTTAGCTTCAGCCTTAAGCAGAATACCACCGTTAGCAATGACTACAACGGCCTCTACGTAACGTGAACCTTTTTCCCCTTCCTCTGCTACCTCTTCTTCGTCATCGTCGCTTGTAGCGGAATCTAGAAGCTCTCGTGGTACTAAACCATAGTACTTAGTCAGACGTACTTTGTCATCGTTATAAATGGTTAAATCTTGATCAGGTTCAAGGTCCGTGTCAGGAGCAGCAGGTCCAACATAGGTATCACGATAGACGCCCTGTTCTTGTAACAGTTCTACTTGGTGACGGCTTACAAATTCATCAATAGCTACACCCATAGCATCTTCAACAGATGTAGCTACAGGATCAATTAAAAAGTTCTGAGGTAGTACAGGCTTAAGCTTAACAACAACACGCTCAGTAATGTTTACGCCTACTGCTTGCAAGTCACCACCCATAACAGGTTGCGTAGCAGGAGCCATCTCTTTCATTTCTTCAATAACAATTTCACCAATGCCTGTACCAAAGACTGCTGAGTTAATCAAACATTCAGCAACGGCCTTACGTACCATGCAGTTTTCAAAGTCTTCAGTTAACTTGTTACGTAGAAACTGTACGTCTTGACGCTCTGTATCGCCCATGTTGTCGCTAACATCAAACCACTTACCCCTGCCAAACGTAGCTTCTTCTAGCTCAGCAACATTAGACTCAACAGCTTGTTGTAGTGCAGGAGAAATAATACGGGAACGCTCAGACCTACGCTCACTGTCTGCAGGATCCCATTGACCACGCCATAGTCGATAGTATTCTTCAAATTTGTTTTCATAATTGCTTTCGTAATGATCCCTCCAGTCTTCGCATTTAGTTATAACCCAGTCTTCTAAGGTTTCCTCAATCATTAAAGGATCGTTTTCGTAAAAGTCTGCCATATTAGTATCCCGCTACCACGTCTAAAATATCATGGTCTTCTATTTCGTAGTCATAGTCATACGCTACGTTAGCCAATTGGTCAATGTACGCCAGTGCGTCCACCAAATCGTCATGGGTTAATGGATCAGGAAATTGAAATAGTTGGTCAAGAAACCTACTGTTCCATTCTCCTTTGTTAAGAGTAATATACCCGTTTTCAAATCTACCTTGTAATGCCCACATTACCCTGTCGGTCTTCTTTTTGTTACCGTGAGTTAGTTCTTCAACTCTAAAAAACATACCGTAACGTTTCTGCATATCTACCAGTGGCGACATAACGGCTTGTTTTGCAATACCTCTTTCGATACCCACCGACAC
>JACLAD010006376.1_pt1 | contig 14535 bp, 8 predicted proteins | sample 8027901 | NCBI WGS metagenome assembly JACLAD01 (sample SAMN15725071, study PRJNA655200) | protist metagenome | isolation source: fluorescence activated cell sorting (FACS) single amplified genomes of... | place: Spain: Blaines Bay Microbial Observatory, Mediterranean Sea | collected 2016-07-05 | reverse complement strand
GTAAGTTTACAGGTTAATAAATTTATATCTTACCCAATTGTTGACCAAACTTCATGTGCGTTTTTACCGACTGGCGGCGGAAAGCACCCACCCCTCGGGACCGGGGGGCCGACTGCATCGGGACCTTTAAAATTGCACTTCCTGGCGAGCTTCTCCCTGCTCATTGGAACCAAAACGAAATATGACAAGGCAAGAACAAGAACCTTTGTTTTTTTTTGCAGTGCCGGTTTTTGTAGCAATTTTTTGTTTGATTGTAGTACCGGATATTGTTTCGGGGGGAGGCGAAAACTCGTTTCAAGTTCCTCGTGCCAAAGTTAGTAACTTGGCAAGGGGACTGTTCACGGACTTTACGGGAACTGCATTCGGGATAATTGAAAATCATGAGTAGAATCAAACAGCAGGAGGAGGAGGAATATGATGTGGTAATTATTGGTGCAGGGCCTTCTGGATTAAGTGCCGCGTATAAACTGCTACAGGAGACAGATGTACGATTCATAGTTCTAGAAGCTCGGGACCGAGTGGGTGGGCGTTGTTTTAAAGACTTTGGCGCAGGCTACGTTGATTCGACGCACCGTCGGGTTCTAACGTTGGCCAAAGTGTTGGGGCTCACAGTGAAGAAAGTTTATGATGAAGGAAAACATTTGCTGGAGGCAGTTCCTGGGAGGTTGCGAAAATTCAAAACCAACGGTCTGCCGAAAGGGCAGTCGGTGAAAACACTATTGGCTCTGGCACGGCTATCGTCAACGATAGAAGTAGCCAGTGACAACTTGGCGAAGAATAGTTTAGATGAACCTTGGTTGTACGAACATGCACAAGGACTTGACCGGATATCTGTGTATGACTTTTTAACGCAGTTTACCGGAGACGAGGAAGCCATCGCGGTGATCGATCTTGCGTTGCGCCCAGTTTTCGGATCTGAAGCAAAAGATGTTTCCATGTTGTGGCTGTTATGGACGTGTTGCAGTTGTGGGTCGCTGTCACGATTGATCGCTGTTACAGACGGAGCACAGGATTATAAGCTCGATGTGGGGTTCGAGGGTTTATGCAAGGCCATGGTTGGTGAGCTGCCGCAAGACTGCGTACGGCTTGAACACGTTGTGAGAACGATAAATTATTTGGATGAGGAACGCGTTGAAATCGAGTGCGAGAATAAGGTGAAGTTCAATGCAAAACAAGTAATCGTTGCTTTACAAGCAACTCTTTACGATTGTATCAAGTTTGAGCCGGCACTTCCTCAAGGTAAACTGGCCCTTTGTGAAGCGTTCAAGAAGGGCCGCGGCGCTTACACAAAATGCCGACTTGTCTATGACGCGCCATGGTGGCGAAATCGGGGATATTCTGGACAATTAGCTTCTATGAACGGGCCTGCTGCTTATTTCATAGATGACTGTAAGCAGCAGGAAAGTGGGGCTGAGTACGCGTTGATCGCGTTTCTTCCCAAAGGGGCTGAGTCAACCAAATGGTTGGCCCTAGAGACCGAAGACAACCGCAGGGAAAAGTTATGCGAACAACTTTTCCAAGTGTATGATTGTAACGAATGTTTATCACCAAGTGGATACTGGGAATTTACCTGGGAAAAAGAAACATTCACAAAAGGGTGTGTGCTTGCTCTCCCACCGGGCTCCCTAGAGTCGTTTCGGGTTATACGCGAATCAATAGGACACGAGCGAATCCACTTTGCAGGGACAGAAACTGCATCATCCTTTGTAGGTTATGTTGAGGGGGCTCTCGAGAGCGGCGAACGATCAGCTGTGCGCAGTCTAGTAGGCTTGGGCTGTGCAGAGGTTCAAAGGCACGAACCTACCACAAAAAATCCGGGTATGCTCGTAGAGCGCACCAACAATCGTGGTTGGCTCGAGCATTTTTTGTTTGGGTCTCGATTTCAAGTGCACTCTGACAACAAGTTGCATATTCAATCGCGTTGGTGCTGCTGGTGTTAGGCATCCACTTCATTTTCATAGTAGCTAAAAAGCTGCATCTAAGACTACGTTTTATCATCACGCCCTCCTGCAGCAAAAAGTGGTGGGGCATATATAGCGCTGATAACCCGAACATGTTGGGGCCAAGGACACTTTTCTACAGGTTCGAAATTGCATGTTTTCCTACAAAAGCGATATCGCGAAATTTGGTCCGAGCAAAGAACAGTCAAAACATTTCCGGTATATCTAGTGTGAAATGAATAGCTTGTCTGGTGCACGGTGGGTGGCATCTTCTCTAGTAGATATATCGAATCCAATTAAGTGACGTGACTTAATACTTGTGGCATCCTTGGACCTCAGCTTTGCTTTGATTCAACACTTAAATGCTGCTGAAAATGATGACTGAAAAAAAATAAAAAATCGAGAATTGTTCAGAGATAGCGCACGGTGGGTGGCATCTTCTCTAGTAGATAGATCGAATCCAACCCACGTACCTTGCGTGTTTTATTTTGTCAATACAATTAAGTGACGTGACTTAATACTTGTGGCGTCCTTGGGCCTCAGCTTTGCTTTGATTCAACACAAGTTTACGCTGACGCTGAAAATGGTGACTGAAAATTCGAAAATTCCTGAAAATGATGCCTGAAAAAAAAAAAAAATCAAAATTCGAGAATAAAAAAAAAAATCTCGAGAAAACTAGAAAAGCAAAACCAAAACTTGCTACCATACAGAAACACGACAAAAAATAATAGGAGAGAGAATGTTTCTTACTAAAAGTCTAAAATGTGGACTTTTCGCTTTGTTGACGGGTATTGCTATGAGCAAACGCACAGGAGGACTAGGTGGTGGATCTCCGCACGAAAAAGCCCACAGGCGCGCCCTTGCTGCCAAAGGTTTTGAAGAGGTTGGGCCTTCTTCTTCGGACGACCTTGTAGCATTCCTTGTGGGATACCAACTAGAATTTGACGAGCAGGAGCTGTTGGCCATGTCTTTGCCTGAGTCTAACACCTTTCGCCAGTTCCATTCTTTTAACGAAAGCCGGTCAAAAGCCACGTCACGTGTCATAGAATGTCAACAAAATCTCGAGACATGGATTAATGCTTCGGATGCAAACATTGAAAAAAAGGTGCTGAGCCCATTCGGTGAGTACCTTGAGCTGCAAGGCACAGTTTACGACATGACCAAGCTGCTCAAGGTTCAATTTATGGATTACTTGAATGGCAAGACAAACTTGAAAGTTAAAGGGACTTCCGAGAGCCCTTTCAGGTACGTGCCCGAGAACGTGAAAGAGTGTATTGGCTTATTCTCGCTCGTCAAACACAACGATACCAGGTTCCCTGTTGCTGGTGCAGTTACGCCACTGAACCAACCAGGTAAAACTACTCGGCACTGGCAGCATGATCATAATGAATCAGCAATCATTACTCCTCGGGTTCTAAGTGACATGTTTTCGTTACCTGCTGCGCAAAATTCGTCTGCAGAACAATATCGCATTAAACAGGCGTTTTTCCAAGACCCCACATTGTACACTGTAGACGTTGACGATCTTGCAAGCTTCCAAAACCACTACAATGTCAATTCTACTCCAATCGCAAACGTGTATGGCTCAATCACAGATGCAACACACAAAAACACAAGTAGCACACCACGTGATGAATCAAATTTGGATTCCCAATATTTGTCAGCAATGAACCCAGGCCAGCTTGACATGGTCAACGGTCCCTGGGTAAGTGCTGATTCGCATTTTGCCTCCAACAACGCCAGACTTTCGTATTATGTGGCTGCTACTGAAAATATCCCCATGATCATCTCTGTTTCATATGGAAATGGTGCAGGCCCCGACGATCCCATGAGTTTATTTGACGAAATTTCTCAGCTCAACCTCAAGCACTACTGCACTGAGATGGGTATTGCCGCAATGCGTGGAGTAACTGTATTCTTTTCAACTGGAGATGATGGCGCAGGTGCAGACAAACAGTGCATGGACGATTTTAGTTATGGAGCCACCAATTACGCGTGCCCTTATGTCACCATGGTAGGAGCTACAACTGGATATAAAGCTGGTGAGGAAGTAGTTGCTCAAGCCGATAAAACTTCTGGCATCACTACAGGAGGTGGCTTTAGCTTTGCTTTCACTGACCAAGATTATGACTTGTCTTGGCAATCCGATGCCGTTCAAGGCTATCTCAACCAGACTGATAAGCTCAAGTACAACAGACCCGCACCAGGCTTTCAGCGCAAGGGACGGGCTTTTCCAGACATCACGGCGCCCGGGACCAACTATTGCGTTGTTATAAATGGGGAAAAAAGCTGCACCGTAAGTGGAACAAGTGCCTCCACGCCCGTCATGGCAGGAATCACAGCTCGCGTTGCGAACCAACTTGGAACTCCCCTTGGTTGGATTAACCCGCTTTTGTACAAAAACGGAGACAAATTTGTAGACATCACCCAGGGCGAAAACAGCAGTGGACGCTCATCCAACGGACCCTGCAAAGGACAAGAAGAGGGCACTATTGTTGGATTTCCTGCGTTGCCCGGCTGGGACGCGACATCTGGACTCGGTTCCATTGCACAAGAGAATGGTTATGAGATATACAAGGCCGTTCTTTCTGGCAAACTCTAGAACTTAGTATACATGTAATTTCCATGAATTTAATACTCTATAGCTGAGAGGTATTACTAATTAAGGCGCGAGGGAAACTGTACTGCAGATTTTTTCGCAAAAAAATTGGTTATTGGTTTCTGATCCTTTAAAATCCTGGCATTTTTTTTTTTTGTGCGCATAAAATTGGGATCTGCTGACCTGTTTTAGGGGTTTTCCGATAGCTTGACTCCAATATTTGTTTTCGCGGGGATTCTCATCTTCATCGCACTCACCCATACAATCCAAATCATTATCTTCCTCGTAATCAGTGTCATAATCCACATTTTTAGAGTTCATATCGAATTCATATTCCATATCATCAGGATTAGAATCCACTGTGTTGGTGTTTTCGTAATTAGTGTCATCAGGATTAGAATCCACTGTGTTGGTGTTTTCAAAGACATCAGACTTCTTTGCCCTCTTTGCCCATCTTGCCCTACTGGCGGCTGCCGCTTTTTTTTGCGAAGCCTTGCGTCTTGGCATCGTTGTTTCCTCTGAGAAAGAAAGCTACTACTCTTTTTTTTTGAATTTTCTTTTTTGAATTTTATTTTTTTTGACAGTGAATTTTTTTTTTCCGAACTTCACTGTGAAGAAGGGAAGGAGATCTGAATGGCTTGAAAGAAAGTGCCGAAAAGAGCTTAAAATTGTTGATCAATGGTACGAGTGTTATGATAGTTCAGAAAAATGAGTTTATAACAAAACTTGGAGTCTGGTTTTTAAAGCGCAAAGGAAAAAGCCATTTTATAGCGGGGTAAACATGTTCTTTGTCCGACCTTAGAGTTTCAAAGTAACCCCCTCAGAAAGGTAAATTTTTATCGTTTTGGTGACCCCCACCGTGACTCTTAGAGAAAGCATCGAGTTGTAAAGAAAGCCCCAGCTCGGATCACTGTTGGTGCCATCCTTGGCCAGCTGAACGCCAGGTCGCAAAGCATTCTCGGAACGACTCGTACTAGAGCTCGGAAGAAAAGTCACCGTCGTGTTTTGTCCATCCAATTCACCTTGTGTACTGTGCAGCCGCCTGGGAGGAACGCCGCCTTTTCATAAAAATCCGCATTGCCCCATAAACTTTGTCGTTTGGGTTTGACGCGCTGTTGCCATTCCCTGTTGTTGATATTGAGGACGAACGATATTCATTGTGTGCTATTGTAACCCCTTCACTTTTGGCGCTTTGCGCACTACTATAGTGGTAGGTTTTGTTTGCTGCTGTTGCATCTTTAGGTATTCGTGATTGAACCACCGTATGATCCAAGTCTGTTATTAGTGGTCATCCTGAATAATAACCTACAATTGATCAAAGCTCCTTTGCGTTTGAACGTTTTAAAAACCCACTTTGCTGCAGCTCCCCTCAAAGAAAGCCGTTTCATACCATCTCTTGTTCTTGATCTTGGGTGTTTTTCATTCATCAATATTTTCTTCACCATTACCATAGAAATAGGAAGATAAGGAAGGCATAATGGGTTTCCGAGGAGTAGGATTGCTGCGCAGGCCAGCGCTCGTGCGAAAGTGCGTCGGTCCTCCTCGTACATGGGCACGTCTGCATCACAACGCGGCTGATGAACGGTTCCGGTTGTACCTGGTGACGGATGACAAGTACCACGATGGGGATCTGGTGGAAAAGATTCGTCTGGCCGTCCGCGGCGGTGTGAGCTGCGTGCAGGTGCGGCTGAAAGAGGCGGGGACGATGGAGTACGTGAGGCTGGTTAAGCAAGTCAAGGATGCGCTTGAAAAGGATGGGGCTGGAAATGTACCGGTCATGGTCGATGACAGGCTGGATGTAGCCTTGGCTGCTGGCGCCGATGGACTGCACGTGGGTGACGGCGATTTGGAGCCCAAACTAGCCCGTAAATTTCTTCCAAAAGATATGATCTTGGGCGTTTCTCTGTATGGCGAGCTGGACCGAGCGCGCGCTCTTATTCAGGAGAGCAAGCAAGAAGGCTTTACTATTGACTATGTCGCTGGAGCTGGCGTAGCTAGTTCCACAACTAAAGCGTTTGAGCCCAAAGGCCACGAGTCTTATGATGCGTTCAAAAAGGGCCTCGTGTCGGCGGGTTTCGAACATCCGGTCGTAGCCATTGGAGGTCTCGACGCTAATAACGCCGAGGATGTCGTTTATTCTGGCGCAGATGGCGTCTGTTTTGTGAGTGGTCTTCTTGCACTGCCAACCGATCAAGTCGAAGCTCAAGCGCGCAAATTGCTGGACCTGCAACAACGTGGGTCTAGAGACAAAGACGCGATGAAAACGTTCGACGTCGAGAGTGGTCGTGAGCCTCTGGCGCTTGCTCTGCAGGCCGTCCGAGCACACAGGCCCCTCGTGCACTGCATGACGAATTACGTAAGCATGGATATTTGCGCCAACCTGTTGTTGGCCGCCTTTTGCTCTCCCGCAATGGTGCACGCAGAGGAAGAGGCCCCACAGTTTGCGTCAATCTGCGCCGAGAGCATCGCCAATGGAGCAGTTTGCATTAATGTGGGAACGCTGTCTGCACACTGGGCGAGAGCAATGGAAGCCGCTGCTGAGCAGTGTGCGGAGAACAGCATCCCGTGGGTCCTGGACCCAGTAGCAGTTGGCGTTCCCGCCTTGCAGTTCCGGACGGATGTCTGCGCTCGATTGGTGCAGCACAAACCCACTGTCATTCGAGGCAACCCTGCAGAATGCATTGCACTCGCGCAGGCTGTCTTACCACAAGACGTGCTTACACAACTGGAAACGTCAAAAGAGTCGAGCTTTGACGCCGTAGAGCAGTCTGGAGCAGACAGCCGGTCAGATTCTACCCAGGTAGACCTTCGATACGTGGATGCTCTGGCACGCCACACCGACGGAGTTGTCGTTACCACAGGGAGCGTCGATTACATTTCCTGTGGCCGCACTGGACGACGCTTCCTAGTCAAGCACGACGTACCCCAGCTGCAGCTTGTTACGGCGGCGGGTTGCGCTTTGAGTGCTCTCATCGGCGGATTCTTGGCCGCTGCTCCCAAGCTTGAGAACGGCGAAAAGGACTTTGCTCTTGCAAGCGCACACGCCGTTGCTTACTACACAGTCGCCGCTCAAAAGGCGTGCCAACCTGATGGCGGCGAAATGGGCCCTGCGTCCGTCCGGACTGCACTACTTGATAAACTCAACACCATATCACCGCAGGAACTTGTTGCTTTAGCCAGGATTGAAGCGCTCCCCGCAAAAGACTTTTAAAAACAAAAAGTAAAGAAAAAACAAAAATGCCATTACAATTGTGTACACGTACTACACGTACACACACTACATTCACATCATACGTTCATTGTGATGGATCAAAGGTCCGTTCCCCTTTCCAATCTCGACACCTTGAGCGTGCTGCATTGCGGTGTGCACAAATGCGACGCTGCTGACTACCGAATGAGCAAGCTTCCAGATTAAACTTCTTTCAGGGTAGGTATTGTTCAAGTGAGCAAGGCATGCAGCGATTGAGCTTGCAAGCGTGCAACCCGATCCATGGCCCTTGGCCCTCACGATCCTTTTGTGCTCTACTTCTATCTTCACAAAACCTTTTTCCTGCTTTTGCACACAATGAGAAACACGAATCGAATCAAGCGGATCGACACGCCCCCTCTCAGCAAGGCTTTTATTGAGAGCTACGAGTTCAGAGGAAATATCCAAGTCGGTAGTATCCAAGCGGATGTACAGAGTATCCACAACACTGTGCGGGATTCTTTCGTCATGACCGCCCTTGAAAAGAACAGAGAGACATCCAAACTCGCGCAAGAATTGCTCGGCGCTTTCATCTTTCTGTTTCGAGTCTCTAAAGTCGTCACCGTACACGTGCGCCTCTGGCACACCTAAAAGGTGTGCAGCTTCGTCTCGGTTGGGCGTGCAAATCACACAATTTCCTAGGAGGTCCCTTTTAATCGCCTCGACGGCTTGTTCGTCGACGAGCACATCGCCGCTGGTTGCCATGATTACAGGATCCACCACCAGCTGAAACGCACGCGTTGAACCATACGATCGCAGCTCGTCGCCAACAGCATCGACTGTTGCCTTGTCTGCCAGCATGCCCGTTTTGACAACTGCAAGATCATTGTAGTCATCCAAAACGGACCGCATTTGTGATCGAATCATGTCGGTCTGCACGACGCTTGCGCCTTGAACGCCAAGGGTGTTTTGGGCGGTGATAGCACAAATCGCAGTGCTAGAAAAGACGCCGAACGCCTCGCATGCTTTAATATCGGCCTGAATCCCGGCCCCCCCACCAGAATCAGATCCAGCGATTATTAGAACTTTGGGATAGGGGGGTTTAGCTACCATGTTATCTATCTGGGACAAATCCAGTTCCTTGGGCGCCCCATGCACCGCAAAATCGGAAAAGATGGAAAACTCGTACTGCATCGCGCGAGCGAAAATCCCATGGGCCGAATCAAGCAACTCGTTCTTTTTCAAGCCGTGGTCTTGCACGAGATGACGACCCAACTCGTTCACGAGACGTTCAAAGCGTTTGTTGTTCGCCTGGAATTCCTTACCAGCGTAGATGTCAAGCCATGTTTTGCATGGATTTGAGTTTGCGCAACTCCCAAAACTAGATACCAGTTCACCAAGATGCTCGCCAATATAAGCATAAAGCTGATAGCAAGGTAGCAAGCTAATTGCCAAGTTGAAGGTGCATAAATTAATACCTGGCCTGTGCACGTTAATGTGCTGCTGCAAGGCAACGCTTGCCATTTTTGAAATAAAGCGAATATAGCCTTCAAAAGATTGATTTTTGGCACGGTCTGTGTCTGTTGAACCAGCATTCATTGATTCATTGTTTGCAAGGACCGCAAGATACTCTTTTTGAGTGCTGTTGATCACTTCAAGCAACATCGAACTCGCGCCACCCAGATGACTCGGGGTCACCGAGAAAAGCACGCTCAAGCACGCACTAAACGCACGAAGATAATCAGCATCATGCGCCTCGTATCGTTCAAAGCATTCCATGAAAGCGCACACTTCCTCCGCTGAAAACGTGGCGTCTGACGAGTCTCCTCGCCGGCATTTATACCCAAGCGGAACCTCCTTGATCTTTGCCCCAAACCCTACACTCGCCACAAGTCCCGCGCACCATGGCACGCTTAGCAGTAGATCCTCGCCGCGTCCGAGCAATTGCTCATACGGGGTAAACAACTCGCGCGCGACCTCCATCGCGCCGCCGGAATGAAGCATTCGCGTCTGTTTCATTGTCGTTTTCTCTTTGTCCAAACGGAGTAAACTATATAACCTAAACCTAACCTTCGAAAAGGTTTAAGCAGCCCGGGCCGGCTTGCCGGCAAAGAAGTCCCGACGCAGTCAGCCCCCCGGAAGGGAATGATAACATAGCAGCGTGGTATTCCCTCCAGGGGGGTCGATTGCGTCGCGTCTATAGATTCGGCCCTGCCGGGCAGTCTGATTTCAACTTTAGAGGCATAAGATCCACGATGGTGGATGTTGAAAAAAAAGAGAGAAACAGAGGCAAATAATGAAAGAGAGAGAAGAGGAAAATGTCTTCTAATGACGATGATGATGCAGTTTTAAAACAAAAAGGTGCACAACCAACGAAGCCCATGATCAAATTTATGGCATTTCGTAAGGAGTTGAGAAAGAAACTTGTAAGTGCTGGGTTAATTGAACGATTACCTTTAGGGCCGGAACCAGAGTATGCATACCTCAGCAGGTTTATTATCGCAAGGAACGGGAAAGTTGATGAATGTGTAAAACAAATAAAAGAACACATCGAATGGGCAGAAAAAACCAATATTGGAAAGATCTATGAACATTCGGCAGCGCAAATTTTAAACTACAAATGTTTTAGTAATGACATTGATGCCAACTACCCGTTGTATATTCGTGGCAAAGACCGCTGGGGCCATCCTGTTGTGTACGCCAAAGCTGGCAAGATCAATGCAAAAAAAATTATGAAAGTGGTGACAAATATCGATCAATTCATTTTGTATCATAGCTGGTTGAGAGAGCGCATGATGCGCATGCGGGATATACAACTAGAGCCTTGGAGCGACAGTGATCGTGACTATAACCCTTGCAAGGCGCAGTACACCGTTGTAGTAGATTTTGAAGGTGTTTACTTGTCGCAAGTAAACTCTACCTTTTGGGACGTCCTAAAAAGGGTATCGCACATTGATCAGGTTTTTTATCCCGAACGAATGTTTCGTTTAGTGTGTATCCACACACCTTTCATTTTCACAGCCGTTTACAAAATCGCCAAGACGTTTCTTGACAAGGATACAGTTGCAAAGTTTCGCATAACCCGTTCCGACTATTCGAAATATCTTCAAGAAATTATTCACCCCTCCGAATTGCCATCGACGTACGGTGGAACACAGCCACCCCTGGATATGAGAGACCTCATTTGCAACGTTACTGAGGAGTTTTTTGGGCAACTCAGCGCCCAAAAGGAACCATCTACCACTGTTATATCAGAGAATATCACCGAGGTTCCAGAAGACGCCGATGCGCTTGATTTACTGAAAATTACAGACACGAGTGAGTCGTGCAAACAAAACTCCAACATTGACGACAACGTTATCGAAGCCGCCCGTGCATTGACACTGGAACAAGACGAGGTACAATTCAGTGGAGAGAACGAAACCACTGATCTGGCAGCAGACATAGCAACCTTGCAGGAAATTCTCGTGAAAGAACACCTGAAATTTGAGCAACTTGAACGTTGTTCGATGAAGGAAAACCAGCGAATTCGAAGCAATACGAGGCGACTTAGGAAAAATACTAGCATTGCTCAGGAAAAGCCCAGTCCTTATCATTTGCGAAGACACAACAACGAAATCCAGAGCCTGGAAAACGAGGTTGCTCAACTTTCTAAGAAGCTTGAGCGCATTTTGGAGGAAATCAGCTCTCACCAACGTGCAGTCACTTTTGCTCGAAAGTTTATCGAAGGTGAAATATCCAAAACCAATGATGACCATTACGTCGCGTTACAGAAAGAAGTTGATTGGCTCACGCGTTGGAATACCATTTTATCCGAAGATTTGGATCGTTCATTCGGTCCAGGATCGTCTGATTTATTTCTAGCATCTTCCCCATCTTCAAAACCATAAATGTATGTATCTGTGTATTCCCTGATTGTGATAACAGCCGCCGACAGGCCAAAAGAGCACCACGCAGTGCCCCCTCCGGAAGTCAGGTTTGGGGGAAGGAGACAGACCTCCACCATGGTGGAGGAAAACTAACCCAAACAAACAAGAGAAAACGTTAGTTAAATCGGGTCGAACCTAAAAAAAAGAGTAACAAGATAATGAATGAATGTGAGAAGAAAGAGAAAGATGAAGAAGGAGAACATGATGTGAATTCCAAGGAAAGGAATAGTGAAAAGAAGAAAAGGCGGAAACGGACGTTGTCGAGTGAATTGTGGCTTCGTTCTCGTCCACCTCGACGAGGCAAGTATCATAAACCCGAAAAGGAAACTGCACTGAACCTGCTGGTGAACCTTTTGGTCGAAGGTCGAGAGATTGTGTTTATAACAGGTGCAGGACTGTCTGTTGCGAGTGGTATTGCGCCTTTTCGAGGAACTGGAGATGCTGTTTGGGAGCAAAGTGTACATACTTGGGGCACTCGTGAAAAGTTTGAAGAGGATCCTTTGCTGTGGTACAACACGTTTTGGTTGAAGCATTTCAATGAAAAGAAAGCTAGTATCTACGCACCAAACAAAGGGCACGATGCGCTGGCGAAAATTTGTACGCACTTTTCCGATACAACTCGTGTGATAACGCAAAATGTAGATCGACTGCATCGACATTCTACTGGTTGTGTACCTCAAGATCAATTGATCGAAATCCATGGTTATGCTGGAGGATTCAAGTGCTTTACAGATGACTGTAGATTTCAAAGTGATCGAGTCCACACAGCAAGTTTGAAAGATGTGATCAAAAATGGCAAGATTGAAAGTTCGTCTGATCTGCCAAAGTGTCCTGATTGCAGTGCAACGATGTGCCCGAATACGTTGCTGTTTGATGAAGATTATTCAGACCATGAATCGTATCAGTTTGAGAGAGCGAAAACTTGGTTGCGGGAAGCAGATGCTTTAGTGTTTGTTGGGACTTCGTTTTCTGTTCACATAACAAGTTTGGCGTTCTCTTTGGCTGCGGAGAAGATACCTACAGCTCCGGTGTTTAACTTTAACATGGTTGATAACATTGATCAATCTCAACGCGAGCGAACGAATACTTATTTCATTCCCGGACCAGCGGAGGAGACTTTGCCATCGTTGTGTCAAATGGTAACTTGAACAATTATTATATTAGTTTTTGTACTTGTTGCGGCGAAAGGATCTCGACGACGTAGAGAATCTGGAGAATTTTCGCTGCGCGCTGGGATCGCGTTGCGAGGGATTCCTGTAAACTGGTGAGCATGGTTAAGCACAAGTCTCGCGTTTCATTCAAGACTCCTGCGTCATGCAACAAGGTGTATGCGCGGAGTTTGTCTTTGATATCCATAGGCTCTGTGCGATTCGCTAGACGGTCTTTCAGCCACTGCTTTTGTTCTTCATCGGCTTGAGCGGACTCGAAGTATAACAACACTGGATAACTGTATTTGCCTTCGTCGGCGTCTTCATAGAATCCTTTGGCTTTCCAGTAGATTGGGTCGCATACGTTGCACAGATCGTCGCGAATTTGGAAAAAGGTGCCAAGCTCACCGTACCACGCCGCTACCTGGGTTCCTAGCTCCGAGTTACCTGTGCATGCCGCCCCAAGCGTCGCACATGCTCTGAAAAGCGCACCAGTTTTGTTGTTGATCATTTCAAGGTATTGGGCTATACTCGGGCAAAGAGAATACTCTCCCCAGACGATGTCGGCGTTTTGTCCTCGATGAAGGTCCATTTCCATGGCCAAAACCTGGCGCATGATTTCGGACCGCTTGCTGACGTCGTGATGTGCGAGTTTTTCGTCAACGCCTTGGATAGCTTGGAGAAAGTTGAAAGTGCCCGTGTTGATAACCTGGGCAGTGCCCCAAAGTAAATGCGCACATACTGCGCCACGACGAGAGGTTGATTTGTCTTCGATATCATCGTGAAGTAGGGACGCATTGTGAACCCGTTCAACGATCCAGCAGAGTCCTTCGACGTCTTGCTCGCTTAAATCGGTGTCCACATCGCCGTACAATTTCACCAGTTCACTGCGCAAAGACTTTCCAGGGTTGCTGCACAAATAGCTGAATGGTTGCTGAAGTAGCAGATCATTCTCGCTGTTTGCACTTGGCATACTGCAGTTTCCCACACGGTACCAAGGTAGCCCGCGGGATGAGTCTTCTTTAGTCTCTTCTGGATTCCCTGCACCCGAGTTGTCATCGTTCTCAGGCTTGCTCATGGTTTCGGTGCTTTCAGCCCGTTGGCGCATTTTTGTGTACAGTGGATACCCAGTATTATCGGCACATGCTCGAAACCAAGGAGTTATCAAATAGCGGTCGTCACGTAGCATGGATTCAAGTCGTTTAGGCTCAACCCAGTCGATGGCCTCGATTTCGTCGCGATTTATTTCAATGCCCACCTTCTCATCATTGGATATTTGCAAAAAAAACAAAGTGTCGATTTCTTTTTCACCATAAATGGCATCCGAAAACGCTTCGTACGTCAACTTCCCCACAGGTTGGAGACGATTTTCAATATCTTTGATTGCCCAACCAAGTTCGTCTTGAACCCGTAAATCAACCCAGTTTTCCAGCGATTTCTCAAGGTTGCGTGGATGACTACATACCGTATTGGTCCATGCCAGTGGAAAAGTATACTTGGTCTTTGCTCTTTGCTGTAGTAGCATTCTTCCTTCTTCATCGAACACAAATAAGCTAAATGCGCGGTGAAGAGCCATAGGTCTTGTATGACATTCAGCAAGATTACCAATTTTCAAAACTTGATCGTTTTCATCAACTACAATACAAGTTTTCTTTTCCGTCGAACCTTCTGTCGCGATATTCATCTTGCTTTGTTCTTTTAGCTATTGTTTCAATTTTCGATTCAATATGTC
>JACLAD010005547.1_pt1 | contig 14539 bp, 7 predicted proteins | sample 8027901 | NCBI WGS metagenome assembly JACLAD01 (sample SAMN15725071, study PRJNA655200) | protist metagenome | isolation source: fluorescence activated cell sorting (FACS) single amplified genomes of... | place: Spain: Blaines Bay Microbial Observatory, Mediterranean Sea | collected 2016-07-05 | reverse complement strand
GGATCCATGTTTTCGTCAGAAGAAGAAAATTCAGATAAGAAAACAAATGAAAACGCACCTTTAGATACTGAAAATGTATTATCATCAACAGAGATAACAGAACTTGTTGCGGAAGAGAACAATGCACCAAAAAAAGAAGTAGAAGACCATCTTGTTACGTGTTAACAGAAAGTTGAAGCATTTAAATATTGGGAAAAATAAAATTAATTCAAATGGATTTGGATTGATCGCTGCCGCAATTGAAAATAATTTTGTAATTGAAGAAATTGTATTTGCAAATAATGCGGTTGAGAGGGATAGTCGCATAGATGCTTTCCTTGCGAGAAATAACAGAAGAAACCAATAAAAATCAAAAAAAAAGGGGGGGTGGAGACAAGAGCAAAATTAACTTAATTTCTTTTTTATAAAATATTTAAATTTTTTTTAAAACAAGCTAATATATGTATACGTATTATATACGACCGTTCGTAAAAAAAATTATTTTTATGCAGTCAGTATGACTGATGTCGTACGTTCGTATTATATTTATTTAAATATATTTTGATATATTGGTATATATAATATATATATAAAATAAAAATATAATTTAAATATTTTAATATATATATATATATACTCTCTAGTTACACGTATATTTTTTTTATTATTTTTTTATTTAAAACACGAACCGGTTCCGTCGTATATATATTTTTTTATTTTTAAAATATTTTTAAAAATAATATTCTTTACACTCATGTTCTTCATTGATTCATAGAGTTTACAATAATACCTATATCCCTTGCATCTTTCTTTAATACATTCGTTAATTCCGCTAATCCAGAATGTTGTTTTTCTAAAAATTCATATAAACGAGCCATATCCATGTTGTTTAAGACAGGTGCACGCTTTTTACTTCCAACATTATGGGTTATTTTCAATTCCATTTCCAAATCTTGAAGCTTTGCACGAAAGGAACCGGGTTCTACTATTCTATTTGCCAAATGATTCAACCTTTCTCGAAGGATAATGTCTTCATTTGTTGTAGGGCCAGCCCAATTATGAAGCATTTTTACTAATCCTATTACTTTAACAAGTCGATGTCTTAATTTCCAGTGGCGATTTCTAATATTATTAGATCGATCTGTAAATTTATTGCAACTTGTTTTCAACGTTGCTAGTGTGTTTAACAGTATTTTGACATTTTCAAGTAAATTTGCCACGTTAATTCTATGAGAACTTTTATTAAATATACCGTTTTTCTTTCTGTTTGCACCACCACGACTACCACCTAGTCCATTATTTGCGCCACCACTTGCGTTAACTAGTCTTGCATCAAACCTTGTTATTGAACCACTTCGCAGACGAATATAATCGCGTAATTGTTCCAAGCCTTGTATTGGATCTGGCAATACGGGCACACCTTCAATCTTCTCAACAGATTGAGCTTCGTTCCAAAGATTTGGCCGAATATTTTGATAAAATTCTGGGTGATTACTAGTTTTTGCACCTGGAACGTTTCGATACAAATTTGGTCGAAGAAAATTAAAAAACCATGCCCGATACTCACTATGACATTCGTTAGGAAAGGCAGTAACGCCAGTAGGATCGGCCAACGCTATACGATAAAACATATGTTGCATTACACTTTGTTGTGATAAAGTTATCCTCTCTTTCAATTTTACGATGCGATCCATTAAATAACTATTTTGTCCTCGGAACAAATTATTTATAATTTCCTTATTTTGGGCTACGTCACTACTTTGAAAATTAAATAAGTGTTGAAGCACCTCGCGAGGCTTGACAATTTCATTATAATTATTGCCTTGTGCTCTTTTAGCTGTATTAGCTGTATTGCCTGTTAAACTAATGTTAGTATTGTTATTGATGTTATTTGTTGCAGTATTAGTAGTAGCTGGTGTGATTGTTGTTGTTGTGGTGGTTGTTGTAGTATTATTATTATTATTATTATTATTATTATTATTATTATCAGATTTTGCACCTCCAGTATTGCCAGCATTAGCAAAAAGACCGCTTGTTGTGTTTGTTGCGTTTGTAGGAACAGACGGTGTACTGCCAAAAAACCCGTTTCCACCTCCACCTCCTGTTTTATTTGCCGGTGTCGGGGTACTAAAAAGATTTTTACCACCACTCGTTCCAGTTGCAGCTGGTGTTTGTAATGGTTTCCCAAACATCATATTACTATATGTTTTTGATGATTTAGTAACTAACTACAGTTTAAATGATATTTCTAGCGTATAGATATATATTTACTACAAAAAAAATATACTGTATCTATTTGTATTGTGATTGTTGTTCTTGTATTTCTCTTTGTTGGGTTGAACTATATATATAATGGCTATAATTATACCATAGTCTCATATATAATAATCATATAAAATATAAATATCTATTTATTTATTCGAAATTCAAAAAAAATATAATAATACAGCCATCTGGCCATCCCAGCCATCCAGCCGCCATTAATACCATCCATCGCAATAAAAAATGAAATGATGAAGAAGGATGAGCGGCGCAAAGTTGCAAATCCTCCTATCAAATATCAAAAACTAGTATATATATTTAGTATTCTAAGCATATGATATATCCACGAAAAGCTGAAAAGAAGGAGGAAGGGGGTTGTGAAAGGCAGCTTCTCTTTTTATAATACGTGGGGAAGATTATACGATCCCAATATTATATATAATAAATATATATATATATTGTATATGTATTTGTACATATTATTAATATATAGGTACATGTACAAATATATATATATATATATATTCTTATTTACATACAGACATTTATAAATATTGTACAGATAGATAGACCATATTTATAATTTATATTATACATGTACAACTTAGTCTTGGCTTCCCCATGTACCCATCTGCACATGTGATAGAACAATTTTGCACGCTGCGAATTCCAGAGCATCCTTTAGTATTGTAACCTATTAAATATTCAGGTAAGCGACAAGTATTTAAACTACACCCATGAATTGTTGCACTATGATCGTCACCCTTGCACGAAATAAGGACGTTACCATCAGTCTTTGATAGATCACAATATCCATAGCATGTACTTGGCTTCAATGACCCATCTCCAAGAATATTTTGATGTGAGTGGATGTCGTATGAATGAAAGAAATGATTTCGCTCAGAAAAAAATTGTTGAGGAAGCACATAAAAACGATATTCAGAAACTGAAAAAGAATAGAAAGATGGAAATTACTAAGCATAATTGCCATTTGTATAATGGTAGAGGTGTAAAGGGTTGCCCAGATAAGCTATTAAATAAGTTTACACATATTACGCCATGTTGGAAGGTTTCTGAATGTTTGGCAAGTTGTTTGACTACGTACAAAAATTCAAATGAAATTGAATGTTACGATTCGTGCCTTTGCCGGGCAGGAATAACGCCACCATGTCATCCTCCAACTTGCATGAATACGTTGAATTTAGATGTAGCTAAGTTTCCATCAGATTATGTGACTAAGTTGCGAAAACATATAAAAAAGTAAAATAGTGTTCGTATAAAATATTAGGCCTTTCCTATTTTTTCATCAAGTTGAAATTGGAGTTTTATTTTCTTCAAGTACAAAAAATACCTAATCTGACCTATCAAATATATCAAACACTACAAATCTACTGAGTATATAAAAAGTATCATATGAAGTACAAATATGATAGGAAATGAAAAACAGAAAACATGGCAGAAAAACACAATTTTCACGAGTAAAATGTTGATAGTGCTGTGTCTATGCTAATTTTATAATGCTATTTCCATATATTAAAAAAACTTCATAGGGAACAATTTCATTACTATAGAAAACAACAAAAAATCTCCATACTATAGTTTTAAGTACTCTAACAAAAATATGTAAATTAGACTACCAAATTTATACTACATTTCTATAACACCTCAAACACGAATATTTTTGCCAATTTTATTTTCAATTTGAGAAGTTCCGCCAAAGTGGGTACAAAAATTGAGAAATTTCATCAGATATATAAAATTTGCATTACGTCTCACAACATCATTCCCAACATTTTAAAGTCATATAAACTACCAAATCCTTTCTTTATATATATAACTTGTATCTCTAAACTCCAACCAAAATAAATATTACATTTACATGAAACGCTAGACCCAAAGTGAATTTTCACTAAAAAATGCACATTTTTTGACACTTTTATTAAGGTTTTACAAGCCTATTCCATAGTAAGGGTACTTTAATATGCAATTGAAACGTCGTTAGTAAAGTATGTTCCTGACACTCAGTTGTCGTCAACTTACTCTTGAGTTTGGCTCTATACATGTAAAAATGAGATTACGTACTACTTTTGTATTAATATTTTCATTGACTCGAGATATATTGTTTCAACTATACCCCATTTTACAATATATTTTAACATGCCTGAAAAAGGCCAAGAATTCCAGATCGATTTTCATTCACAACAATTCTAACTGGACCTAGAAATCTTCATTCTGAACATGAAACATAAAAAATTTTGATAAAATACGGTAGTTTCTATATCATAGGTGATATATTTAACTTTTCTCCGAGAGTTTACATGTATAATTATGTTTTTAAAGAAAAGTCCTGAAAAAAAAATTTAAATCGTACGTTAGCATGGAGTTAGTATTAGAGCATTTTTCATCGAAATGGTGAAAATCATGAAAGGTTGAAAATTTTCATTGAAGTTATTAAAATTAGACTTTGAAACGTTGCATATCCGTTACTTATTACGTATACAACGTCTTTAGGTCGTGGCCTGGGGAGTTTAATAGTAGAACCATGTTTATTAAAAATATCGTGCATTTTGATCATTCACGTTAGGGTTAGAGGTGCTAGCGTTACTCAGCATTGCGGGGTCATACCCGTACATGACGGGACCTCTCACTTTATTTTTCAACACCAACATACACTCACACGAATGCCATTTCTACACTTTCCCATTATATACAAAGCTGAAACCAATACCTAAAAGTCGTATACTGATCACCTAAACAATCCCCGACCGTTCTCCAGTCCATACATCACGTATAAGCCGAGCTTTACACCGATATGTGATTTTCAAGATCGGGTTAGTTTAGGGTTAGAGACCAAAAAATGACCCAAATATTGAAATTTTTTCAGAAATATCACCAAAATACAATGTGTCGATTTTTTCTATCTAAATCTTCTATAAATTAATTCGAAATAAGACACATCTCTTAACACATGTCTAAAGGAAAGAAGTACATGAATATTTTGATCTAATTATGTTTAAAATGAAACGGACAAGGTATTGAATTTTTTTCAAAATGGTGATTTTTTTTAAAATTAGTATGGACATAGGCTGGACTAAAACTGAAAAATTTGAAAATTACAAAAGGTAATTTATTGTGTATAAATACACATAACTTTAGCAAAGTAAGTATCCACGATCAATTTATATATGTTTGGTAATAATCTTACCAAGTATATCAATATATGTGTGTCTACTTCATATTTGAATAACCGTTAAAAGTTGAAAAAAACGCGTAACCCTATAGCTGTAACACTACTTGATAGGTGCTTTTCACTTGTAGTGTCGGCTCTGTCTAACACAATTTAGTACAAAAATAGTGATTGTTTTTTTGATAGGGACTAATATTTTAAAAACGATATTTACAATTTATGTAAAAAAGTGAATTTCCATCTAAAATATGATATTTTGTATGATTTCATTTTTGGTGGTATTTATATATTATTTTAAGAAGATGATGAAATTGTTCAAATGAGGATGTAATTTTTGCATGTATTTTGTGTTTTATAAAATGGATATTTTCACAATTTAATGATTTATATGAATTTTATAGTTAATTTTAGTCATTTCTGTAAATTAATAATTTATTTAAGTACAAATTTTAATGTGAAAATTTGATGCCAGAAATTCTGCTATCCCTAATTTCTGAAAACAAGAAATGTCAAAATTATTTTGCCAATTGATAGGAAAAATGGTATACTAGTGGAGCCTAAGTTTAAAAAGGTATTTTCAATGTTTTTCCTCTGTTTTCATGTAATGAAATGAAAAATCCATGTGATTGTAGATGAATTACTAAAAGTTAGGTTGAAAATGATGATTTTAATGAAATTTGATGGAAAATATGCGAGATATAATGGTATTATCAGGTTACAGGTATATTCTCCCTCTTTGGTCTTTGGTGCTTGCTTTGGTATATAAATTATATATAATAATAATAATAATAATAATTCTATCCAATAGAATAATTTGAGAGGAGTACGTACTCTAGAGAGATAGATAGATAGATATGTAGAAACAAGAAGAAAAAAACACACATATATATAGAAATTGATAGATACATTCATATAGCAATTATAACTATACAATTCAATCTTACAATTGAATATAATGAGTTCCATCATCAGCAACCAAATTGTTAAATGTAATAAAATATCAATGTATAACTTATTGAATAACAATTATGTAAATAATATATTTTTCCAAAGATTGTTATATTCAAGCTCAACATCAGCTGCGCCGCCACCAGTACCAGTACCAGCAGAAGCATCATCATCATCATCATCATCATCATCGAGAAGAAGACGAAAGTTGAAGCGTGGCCTGTACGATAAGGATAATAAATCATTGCATGATTTCATACAAATGTCATCAGATCTTAACAATCAATTTCAAGAGGAAACGACTGTATTGCCACCATATATATCTGAACAAAGTATACGAGCTGAAATGTCCGCTAAACAATTTTATATTAAAAGTTATGGGTGTCAAATGAATGTATCAGATAGCGAAATTGTACGAGCAGTATTATGCGGCGTTGGTTATACAGAAACAAAGAATGAAAAAGAAGCAGATATATTACTTCTAAATACATGTGCAATACGTGAAAAGGCTGAGTCAAGAATATGGAAAAAATTAAAAGAATTACGACATTTAAATGAAAAGAAGAAGAAAGAAAATCGGCAAACTGTTGGTGTTTTAGGATGTATGGCTGAAAGATTAAAAGATGATTTATTAGAAAAAGAACAAGTGGTTGATTTAGTAGTTGGTCCTGATGCGTATCGCGATTTGCCAATATTATTAAATGCAATAAACAGCAATTTAAACAACAATGAGTATGATGGCAGTTCTGATTATGACATTAATCATTACAACAATAATAATTATGCTGCAATAAATGTACAATTATCAGTTGATGAGACATATGGTGATATAAAACCAATGCGAGATAATCATAGTTCTATTTCAGCATTCACATCTATACAACGTGGGTGTAACAATCGATGCTCATTCTGTATTGTCCCATTTACGCGTGGAATAGAACGCAGCCGAGATTTGGAATCCATAGTTGACGAGGTACGAGTATTAAGCGAAGAAGGTTACAAGGAAGTCACTTTGCTTGGACAAAACGTGAATACATGGAAACCTGAGAGAGGAAGAGGAACACGATTTGCTGAATTACTAGATGCTGTTGCACAAGTTGATCGTAATATGCGCATACGATTTACATCGCCACATCCAAAAGATTTCCCAAATGATGTCTTGCATTGTATAGCAGAAAATGCAAATATTTGTCGTGGAATACATTTGCCAGTACAAAGTGGTAGTAGTCGTATGTTAGATATAATGAGGCGTGGTCATACCCGGGAGGAATATTTTGAATTAGTAGAAAATATGCGCTCCATAATTCCAAACGTTGAATTATCAACTGATATGATATCCGGATTTTGTGGTGAAACAGAGGAAGATCACTTACAAACAATTTCTATATTAAAACACGTTCGTTATCAACAAGCATTCATGTTTGCATATAGTATGAGAGAGAAAACACGAGCTCATAGACGAATGGTCGATGATGTGCCACAAGAAGTTAAATTAAGACGATTACAAGAAGTAGTGAATACGTTTCGAGAAACTGCATTCGAATATAGCAAAGTGAATGATTTAAACAAGGAACATATTGTATTAGTAGAAGGTGAAAGCAAAAGATCAATGGAAGGTAATATACAATTAACAGGTAAGAATGATGGTTTTAAGCGTTGTGTATTTAGTGATTCATATAATTCGAATGATGGTAGTATTAATGTTGTTAAACCAGGAGATTATGTTGTAGTTAAAACAAATAATGCTGGAGTTTCTACGTTGCAATGTGAAGTACTAAGACATGCATAAAAAGTGATATACTCGTAGTGTTATATACGAACTTCGTAAAAATTTTCTCTTAACACATAATTTATATAACAAGTTTTTTTACAGGGTCACTAGTAATATGTATTCTCGTAGTTATAATTTTAATTTTGTATTTTATCGTAGTTTTATAAAAATGTTACACTTCTCGTGCTAAGTAATATGCTCGTAGTTATATAATAATATAATTTAATATTTTTTTATGCATATATATATTTTAAAAAATAAAAAAATTAATTTATTAAAAATATGATGGTTAAAATCTAAGTTATAATAATTTTACACTTCTCGTGTTAAGTAATATGCTCAATACTCAATCGCAAGAATAATATGTTATCCTACTATAGTAAAGCTCTAATGCACCTCTGCAAACTAATACTCTACAAGCACAAGTAGGTTTCTATCCTTCCATGCGCGTTCGTTGAACGCGTTGGACGCCGGGCTCATTCGACAACGGTGAGGCTGTCAAAGTGAAAGATCCTGTTGTGAACAACAAGCGGTAACTAGTCGGATAAAGATCTTGAAGTGCACGATTGTGGCAAAAAGCCGCGGTTTTGATCACTTTAGCTTGTAGATTTCTACAAGTTTCATTGACCCATTGTGCTTTAAGCCAATTTAATTTTTGTTTCGTGGCAGAAGAAAGTGTAAACTTTCTGTTGGCCATTTGTTTCAACGATAAAATTGCTAAATCACAAAACCCTCCCTGCGTGTTCATCCCGAATGGATATATAGTTGGTGTTGGTGAACGATCTCCGTTGTCGTAATTTTCTTTCCTAGCCTTGGCATAAAGCCTGCATTTGTGTAAAGAGGTCGCCCGGTAAAGATAATTATCGCGAACATAGGATGCGTTCATTTGTAGACAGCAATCAGTATGATCTTTGTCTGTGAGTTTTTTTGTTTGTGGCCTATCGGAACTATCAGCCGCCTTATTGGATATTGTTGTATCAAAGTAACAAAATGTTTTTGTCAAATTGTCTAGTGATTTAACAGTAATATCTGTACGACGGTTGATCGTTGGAAATGGTTGGTCTTCTTGTTTGAAAACTCGAAGATCACCCTCATAAAATATATAAAAATATTAATAAAAAATATAGTTCCGTAATTATGGTTAAAATCTAAGTTACACAAAAAATAATTTTACTTCCCCGTGGTAAATAATATGCTCAATATACTCAATCCCAAGAATAATATTCAGTCTTACTATCATATAGTAAAGATCTAATGCACGTCTGCAAACTAATACTCTATGCATTACAAGCATGAGTAGGTTTCTATCCCTCCGTGCAAATATATAAACATTATTTAATATATATAGATACTATCATACTTCCGTACGTCCGTATTATTTTCTTTTTTTATCACCAATATCTGATAATTTTGGATATGGATTCTGCTTACTTAGTACTAAATACGATTTTTCATGTGAAATATACCCTTTTATATATCCGGAATATATAAGATTTGATATCATGCATTCTAAACCATCCATATCGTCCACACCACCTATTTTCTGTAATGTTGGTAATATTTCCTTCAAATTAATCTTATTAGTTTTATCTTTGTATTTGATATTATATATTTTAAAAATTAAATTTCGATATAAAGTTGTTTTCAATTTTTCAACTAATAAAAAAATTCCACGTTTCAAAAAAAATGATTGATGTATTTTTATATTTTGTTCCAAATTTTGTATATCTCCATGCATTAATGCAGGGACAATTTCCATGTATTGTGTTAAATTATATTTTTTCAATAATTTAGCAGATGGGAACTTGCCAAAAAATATTTGTACTGGAATAAAATATTGTAAAATTCGAGCACGATTTCCTTTTTCTGATTTTGGGCATTCATCTAAACAGAATTTAAAACAAGCTTCTGCTAAAACATAATCTTCTTGAAATATTGCTAAACGACCTTCGTAAAACTTGTACGTAACACGCTGTGCAAGCGGTAACGTATCAAAATCAATTGATCGAAATACTTTTTTAAAACTCTTAAATGTATTTCCACATGCTCTGATTGCGTTATTTTTAAAATAAACTTTTAATAAATTATTAACAACACCAATTGCTGCCTGCTTTTTTACCAGCGATCGAGATGCAACAGTGGCTTGAAAGCCTTTCCTCAACAAATTTTCTACAATGATATATGGGGACTCTTCTCCTGGCTGGTGATCATCGCATTCTTTACCTAATACACGTAAATTTAGAGATAAAATTTGTATAGTATCAATTAACCAGAAGGATTCCTCTGGTGTTTCGAATAGTTTTAAAAACAAAGAATATGTTTCTGCCATTTTTTTAAAAGCTTTATTATAATCTCCAAGTGTTAAATATGCATATTTTGTTTGCAAATACGACATACAAAATTGCAACCAAGATTGATCATTTAGCATTTGTCCCAATTTTTGTTGTATGTTATTTATATTGTTCATTTTTAAACTTTGAAACTCGCTTGTATATAAACCACCTGATGTTGTTGTTGATGATGAAGATGAAGAACGTCCTAAATGGTCATCCATTTTTAATATAGCTGCTAATTTTCTATCATTGTTGCTGTTGCACGCAGATGCAAGTAATTGTAAATATTTCATTGTATAATTTATATATATAATACTATCTATATATATATATATCTATATATCCATCTATCTATGTAGCTATATCTTCTCTCTTCTCTCTTTATTTTAGGGATGATTTTACTACAGTAGTATTATTCAAAAAAAAAAAAACTTCTTCTTCTTTTTCGTTCTGGTTCGGTTTTCCTTTTGTGCTTACTTTTCTCTTCTTGTCGTCTCGTCTTTCTCTCTCTTATATACCAGGTATAGCCAGGGTAGCTAGCTAGCACCCACATAGCACTAAATGAAACCTGAATAACACCTAACAACAATAATATAAAAAAGGTATTATAATATAGTACTATTACGTACATATATTATAAAAAAGATATATTAACTGTGCACCTGTATCTATATATATATACCTGTACTAGAGTTTATATACTTATATATATATGTACAAAGAGAGAGGAACAACGATGATGAACAAAAAGAAATTAACAATAGAAGAAAGAAGACAAAGAAATAAAAATAGAATTAATACTAAAAAAATCAATAAATGGAATGATAGATTAAAAAAAGTTTTTTCCATTCTTATTAAATTTAAATATTTATCAAATAAGGAAGAAAAGATACTTAGATATTTTATGTTTAAAAATAATGATGTAATGTATTTAAAAAGTGATTTAGACTGTTTAATTGATGCATTAGTTGTAAATTACAATTACAAATTAAAAAATAATTATATCAGTTTAAATATGTTGAGCACTGATAGTATCAACAGTTTGTTAAGAAATGGTTTTGTATATATTGATAAGTTTATTAAAAAAGAACTTGTATCGAAAATATTATATGAGATTGAAAATAATAAAAAAATAATATGGAAGCATCCAAATAATCATGGCCGTGATGATATCATTACATGGTTCAAACCAACAGATGATATTTGTTCTTTAAATAGTAATGATGAAATAAAGCAAGTTGATACTAATAACAATCCATTCCATACATTGTTGAATAAAATTTTGTTGCAGTATTTATACAATGACTTGATTCAAATTTTCAAATTGAAATCTAATAAAACAAATTTTGAACATCAATTAGCATCTTATAGTAATGGTGCAAATGGTTATTCAATACATCGTGATTGTAGTAAAGATGAATCAATAAACGGTGGCCGCAAATTAACATGCATAGTATATCTTCAAGATGAATCATATAATCCTGATATTGATGGCGGGCAATTATTAATATATAAAGATGAACGACCAATACATGTAGAAAAAATAGCACCTTATGGAGGATCTCTTGTTATATTTTTTAGCGGCGCCATTGATCATGTTGTATTACCTTATAAAGCTACTAATGGGAAAAAACGAATTGCATTTACAACATGGTTAAGTTAGTCTAAAAAACCCACAAAGGATACGAAAAGTGCACAGAATTATACTTGTAAGAAAGTGCAAGTGTAATTTATCAAACTCGATAATATAATATATATATATAATATATACGTACGAAGTATTATGATATATGATGGTTAAAGTCTAAGTTATAATAAAAATGTGTTATCATATTACGTATCATATGACATATATTATATTAAATTGTAATTGGTTAAAATCTAAGTTATAATATTTTTACACTTCTCGTGTTAAAGTAATATGCTCAATACTCAATCGCATATTATATTTATACATATAATTAGATTTAATTAATGCATAACTTATTTTTTAATTTACTCATGATAATTCCTACTCTCCAGAAAGAATACAATAACTGAGACAAATCTATCTCACTAAACTAAAAGATGGACAATGAATCGTAACATTGCGATAGAGTTCATTGAAATCCACAGAGTGTGCCAATATTTTTAATAAGATATAAAAACATTGGTGGAGGTAAATAGATGCAATTAACGCATTATATGCATCAATTTATATTTTTATTTATAAAAAATATATATATTGGTAAGAGAACATTTTATATATATATATATATATATATGAATACCTAGAAAAATTAAAAAAATGTGTAATATAAAAAAATATTTTTCTTAAATGCACTTTTATCATATTATTATACAGCATGGAAAGCAACACCATACAAATCGCTCTCGAGTTGTATTTGCAGCCATTTTAAACTTCTCATTCAAATCATTAAATTCTTCTGGATGATTACGTTCAAATGCAGCTTTTGTTTCTGGTGCACAGTAACAAATAAATAGTGCAGAGAAGGCTGCTTTGACAACTTCCAACGTAGTCAATGATGCAAAGACTGAAAAAACAAATGTTATACCACCAATTGTTGCATATTTAACAATTCCAAATGAAGATACGGCTACTATCATTGTAAGACACGATGAAAAGATTCCAATTGTTACAGAGCTTGCAAGCATGATAATACCACTACATTCATCATTATATACGACTGTTAACCCAGCGCCACTATTTTTCAATAAATGAGAAAATTCTTTTGCACCATCTAAAAATGATGTATTGAAGATAGCATTATATGTAACAACATATCTATTCATATACTCAAGCTGATCACGACAACAGCTTAAAATGCACATGATAATGCATTCCCCCCATCCACCATTTTTACCATCTTTGCTTGAACATAAAGCTCGTATCAAAAATTTTAAAGTTTCGATTAATGCAATTAAAAAAGCTCCAAATGACATTGTGCCAATGTTTGTAAAAAATGCATGTTTGATGCCATTTAATACTGGATACGTTGCCTGTACACGATGACGAGGATTTGCATTTAAATATTTATCGCGCATATTTGCATTGCTTGAATCAAAACATACCCATGAGCCTACTGTTGCTGATGCAACATAATCAACCGTATATCGAATCAGTTCCGCAGTCCATACATAATAAAAGCATAAACAACATAAGCAAAATAAGTATAAACTTTCATTTGTTTGTTGTAATTTTTGTGTACTCAATGATACGTATAAAATGCTGCATATAATAAACCATAAGACATGCATGAATATAGCTAAAAATCCTACACACAATACACTAATATGTTTATCTAATGCTTTCATAGTTATTTTCATGATTTCAATCGTTACTGGTATTTTTTCTCGAAACATATACAACATGCAAACCAAACCCAAAGGAAGCAAAAGCAATTCCCAACTACTACTACTAATAGCAACAAAAATACTCCCAGCAATTACAAATAATGCACAATATCGTAGAAATCCTTCTATACAATATTTCATAAATAAATATGCCCCTGCGACACCTACCATGGTTGATGATATAGCTGTCAAAGTAATATTAAACCATTGTTCTCGTTGTTTAGGTGTTAAAAATTTAAATGCACGTTGTATATCTGCACTTAAACCTTGTTGTCCTTTTAAACGTAACGTTTCAAAGAAAATACCTAAACCTAAACAAAATGTTGTAAACCAAAACAAAGCAAAAAATAAATCAGTACAATATCTTGGTTCAGGAAAGTAGGTTTTCTTTTTCGTTCCTGCTGGTATACAACATAAACAACATAAATAAACAGCAACACCATCACCACGTTGTTCCTCCTGTTGCTCTTTTAAATCAATATCCTCATAGTTACTATACGTACTATTAATATTATTAGTATTATTAATTAATGATTTTGTTTCACCCCCTGTTTCTATATCTTTTACATCTATATCTGGTTTATATGATGATGATGCCATCTTAGGTAGTTTTTTATTTTATAGCAACTCTTTATTTTATTATATTTCATTTATTATACCTCTATCTGGATGATATTATTTTTTTTACATCTATATATAGAATAT
>JACLAD010011427.1_pt1 | contig 14545 bp, 9 predicted proteins | sample 8027901 | NCBI WGS metagenome assembly JACLAD01 (sample SAMN15725071, study PRJNA655200) | protist metagenome | isolation source: fluorescence activated cell sorting (FACS) single amplified genomes of... | place: Spain: Blaines Bay Microbial Observatory, Mediterranean Sea | collected 2016-07-05 | reverse complement strand
CAGCTAAATCCGGTTTTCGCCAAAATTCAAGCCGCTTGTCGTTTTCTAAGTTTTCAGGCAGCTGGTGGGCAAACTCTCTACTATGCCGGTGCAGAAGGGATTCTATACAGCTGCTCCAGTGTCTTGCAACGAACAGGAAGTTGCCCTGCCCTTCTAGCGCTTCGCTCCATTCATTCAGAAATAAGCAAGCTCTAGGGTCTTTCACCCCCCAAACAGAGTGGTGTGAATTTCGTAGCTTAATATATTTATTAAGAAAATCAGGCTCTATATCCAAACTTACTTCATCATGATATTGCCAGTCTGTATCATTCTTTGCTAACTGTTCATCATGTAATCGAACTACAGCCCAGTCTTCAAAATGCCCTTTGGGGTTACTGATACTATTTCCCATTAGCTCATTACCCATATGCAGCCCTGCATTGTTTAGGTAATTGGCTGTAGCAGACGTAGCACTACGATGAAAGCCTGTACAAATAAGCGTCTTACTTACATTATTGACGGGCTTATCATGTAAGCTATCGTTTTGTTTATTTTCGATTTTGACATGTAGGCTTTTTTCGAACGTTTTATCGTGAAGCACTGCGCCGGATAGGTGTTTTAGCTCTTCAGAGCTCAGTTTTTTTTCATCGTTCTTAATGAAGTAAAACCACGTTTGACGCGGGTGATACCAAGGCAATTCTTGAACTTGGAGACCGGCGTTAGCTGCAAATTCGTAAATCTTAGGTATCGTGAACTCTACACATTCAGGGTATATCCAGCCATCACCATCAAAATCTTTCTCACCCTTTATGAAGGTAAGTAAAGCAATGCCGTTGTCGTTTAATGACTTATATATATTGCTCAACGCGCCTGGAATTAAGTCATTGCCCGTGTGAGAAAAGATAGATTGAGCGATTATGAAATCGAACTTCTGACCGAACACTGCGGTATTAAATTCAGAATTGTTATCAAACCGCGGCTTTTTTATTGCTATAAGTGAATCACCTACCTGCTCTTTAATTCCTTCATCAATCAACCATTTATTTGGCTCTATTCCGCAATAGTTTTCAGGTTCAAGGTAATTGATTAAGAACCTTCCGGCTCGCAGAGAGCCACAGCCTAAATCTAACACTTGATGATGAGCCCTTAACCCCAGCGAACAGAGCAAGCGGAACTGGGTTGCTCCCATAAAATCATACTGTAAAGGGGGCCCAATATAGGCCCTGTAGTGTTTATCGCCGGGCTTAAGAGATGAGTAGTCCATTAGTTAATATCTTTCATGCAACTATTTATTCTTTAGTGTACTTCAGCAGTTCGACATTTTGTACTGCAAACTAGTGAGAAAATGAGGCAGCTTTCTCCTGCAGTAAGCTTTTCTACAAAGGCTCTAAACCAGAGTTATTTTTGCACTCGCCTTTATGTATGTAGTAGAATTTTATAACTGTTGATTTAAATTACTCAAAAGCCCGACATGGAGAAGTAAGTGCTAAACGTTTTCAAAAAAAATAAGGGGGAGATAACCCCTAAACTTATTAAAAGCACAATAGAAAGCAAATTTGACGCTGAATTCTACGCTCGCAGATACACCTTTCTTAACACAGATGATCATCTTACTCATTTTGTGAAAGAAGGTTGGAAAGAAGGGCTAGACCCATGTGAGTGGTTTTCTACCAGTAAATATATGCAAGCGTATCCGGATGTTGCAGCGTCCGGTGTCAACCCTTTTTTCCATTATCTCTACTACGGAAAGGCGGAAGGAAGAAACGAAGGCCTTGTAGGTGTTGGCGGCGACGACAGTTTACGTGCGCTAGTGAGCACAACGAATCAGTCCGATGATGAATACTATAATTCTAGATACTACAGGGAAGCCTACGACATCCTAGGCAATGAGTTAGATTTTACTCCGCAACAATTTGAACGTTTCGCCAATTGGACAAAAATCGTTCCTAAAGCTAGCGGCCCCCATCCACATGTAAAGGCTTTCCTGGAGGGCGCAAGAGCTACAGGTAGTGGTAAAGAGGCTATTGCCTTAGGTTGGGTTATTCGCAAGCCTGACTCTTTCGTTTGGTTTGAAACCAATCAAGGTGAAATCCTTCCCACACGTACGGCTTTCTTCCAGTATCGTCAAGATGTATACGATGCGTTTGAAGATGAGATGACTGACGCACTGCCGCACACGGGTTTTGTACAAGCGCTTACGGCATGTAACTCAGGCACTGTTTTGAAGATTTACGCTTTGTCGTCACAGGGCGCTCACGAAGTAGCGCAATGTAATGTAGAAAGAGTAGATTCTGCGCCTAAAAAACTAGCTGAATTTTTGGCTTCTATAAATACTCCTTTATCAGAACTACCCAAGCGCATTAGCAAAATTGATGAGCCTTTGATTTCTAGTGCCATAGCACAAAAAAACAAAGCCATCGCTGCTATGCCTCACGAAGTATACACCCTTGGTGAATGTAATAGCCCAAAAGCAAGCATAATTATTCCTTTATACGGCAGAGTAGATTTTGTAGAAGCGCAAATGCAGTGTTTCTCACAAGATGTATTTGTGCAAAAACATTGTGAGTTGATTTACGTTATCGACGACCCTTCTTTAGTTGAACCATTCAAAAAACTCTCCCGCGATATCTACGCGCTTTATGGTATACCGTTAAAGGTTGTATGGGGCGGATTAAATAGAGGGTTTTCAGGTGCCAATAATTTGGGGGTTGAATACGCTACCGCGCATCACCTTCTCTTTTTAAATAGCGATGCGTTCCCAACGAATCCTGGCTGGGTTGAACAGCTTACCGATGTTTTGAATAGTAACCCTGACTCTGGCGTGGTCTCGCCAAGGCTTTTGTTTGCAGATGGCTCCATTCAACATGCGGGTATGGAATTCGTTTATAGAAATGAATTGTCTATTTGGACTAACCACCACCCTAACATGGGCATTGACCCGAGTTTAGACCCACATACTGAAGCGGCCATAGTTCCCGCCGTAACTGGAGCGTGTATGCTTATGACCCGAGCTCTGTTTGATTCTGTAGATGGCTGGGATAACGGTTACTTGATAGGCGACTTCGAAGATTCTGACTTGTGCTTCAAGATACGAGAGCAAGGTAAGCATTGTGTATACGTTCCCACTGTTGAGTTAACGCACCTAGAGCGTCAATCGTTTAACTTAACTGGCGCTCCCGATTTTAGAACCAAAGTGGTAATATACAATGCCACCCGCCATCAAAATAAATGGTCATCACTACTACAACAAAGCGTTAGCAAAGGTTAAAAGGAAGCAACTAAGCACATGAAACAAAGAATTTTAGTGGTATCTCATGGTCACCCAGACTTTAGTTTGGGCGGTGCTGAAATTGCAGCTTATAACTTGTTTGAAGCATTCAAAAACAATGACGACGTTGAAGACACCTGGTTTTTAGCGCGCGCCGACCGGGGAAGAGGTGTTACGGGTCAAATTCATAAACGCCGAGACAATGAATACTTGTGGGAACAAGGTATCGCTGACTGGCATTTAATGAAGTCGGCACATCAAGAGTCGATAACAACGTGGTTTGTTGATTTACTTAAGTCGCTAAAGCCTACTGTTGTGCACATTCATCATTACGCGCATATTGGACTGGAGTTCATACGCGCTATTAAAAAATACGATAGCAGCATTAAAGTTTATTTAACCCTTCATGAGTATATGGCCATTTGTAAGCACAATGGTCAAATGGTTAAAACAGGTGAAGGGATGAAGTTATGCAGCAGCGAAAGTTTTGATGAGTGCAGAGGTTGTTTTCCAGAACATACAGCCGAAGACTTTTGGCTTCGCAAGCACACGTTTAAATCTACGTTTGACCTTGCCGATGGCTTTATTTCTCCATCTGAATTTCTACGCCAGCGATATATAAACTGGGGAATTAACGAAAACGAAATAGTAGTTATTGAAAATGGTCAAAGCAATTTACCTCCATTAGAACCTCGTGCTATTGAAGAAGGCGAAACCAGAAATAGATTTGGCTTCTTTGGGCAAGTTAACCCGTATAAAGGAATAGACATTCTTTTAGAGGCTCTCCGCAGCATGAAAAAAGAACAAAGAAAGCAGGTTCTTGTTGAGATCCACGGAGCAAATATAGAAGCACAGTCTGGTGAATTTCAAACTAAGATAAAGAAGCTAGCCAAAAAGCTGATTGCCGAGGGTTGTTTACGCTGGGTAGGGCCTTACAGGCCAGAGGAACAGCGAAATAGGCTTCAAGAAGTTGACTGGGTTGTAGTGCCTTCAATTTGGTGGGAAAATTCACCTATGGTTATTCAGGAAGCATTTACTGCTGGTAGACCTTTAATTGTTTCGAACATTGGCGGTATGGCAGAAAAAGTAGACGATGGGGTGAATGGCCTTCACTTTAGCGCTAGAAACCCGCAATCGTTAGCGAATGTTTTGCTAAAAGCTACTTCTCCTAATACTTGGCAAACATTATCGAATGGTATCGTCGCACCTTTGACTTATTCCGATTGTGCAGGATTGCACTTAACATTTTTCAACAAGGCTTAGCCTTGCGCTTTTAGAAAGCATAACAGGACTCAAATGACAGACTCATTTATTTTCGGATTAGATTCTAGTATCAAGAACTCTTCTCTACTTCCTACAGAAAAGCTGTATAACGCTACCGGCCAAAATTCCGGTAACCTCGCATTTCATTTCGCCGTTGAGCAAATGGTTCATACCAATCAAAGCTCTGTTGGATGGGGCAGCGAAGCATCAGAGTTAACAAAGAAGTCTGGCACTGCGATATTACCCTGTGCAAACCAAGTTGGCGCTCACGCGAATTACGGTTGGCTATCTGAAAAAGTCGATAAGATGCCGTCCAATGTAATAGCCTTAGGTTTAGGCGCACAGTCTGACACTTCAGGAAACATTCCAGATGTACCAGAAGGAACACTTCGCTGGATCAAAGCTATGGGGGCTAAATCACGCGGGTCAAAAGGCAATATTGGCGTTAGAGGTGACTTCACTAAAAAAGTTTTAGCTCATTATGGCGTCGATGAAAAAGTAGAAGTTCTAGGTTGCCCGACATTATTTCTGAACCCTGATAAAGATCTAGGCTCAAAAATAGCAGAAAAAATGGCTACTTTCCCCAAAAGAGTAGCTGTTCCCAGTGGCCACCAGAAATGGCACCATTTGTCTAGGATCGAACAATCTTTAGCTCACATTGTTACCGAAACAGATGGTAGTTACATAGGGCAAAGCCCATTTGAAATGTTTAAGCTTACTAGAGGCGAGGTGACTCAACTTGAAGCTGAACACTTCAAAGAATGTAAAAACTACATTATGCCGTTCGCCAGCGACGAGTATTTTATACGTTGGTGTAATCGCCATGGTAATCTTTTCTTTGATATTCCTAATTGGATGGAACATTACAGAAAATTCGATTTCATAGTAGGCCCTAGAATTCACGGCGCTGTATTGGGCCTTCAAGTTGGTATCCCCAGTTTGTGTATTGTACATGACTCTAGAACTTTGGAGTTATGTCAAACGTTGAAGGTGCCATACGTTATGGCAGGTGAATTCATTAAAGGTTTCTCGTTAGAGCAATTATGGAAAGAGGTTAAATTTGATCCGCAAGAGTTCACAGAAAACAGAACGAAATTAGCATCGAAGTTTTGTTCATTCTTTGAAGGTAATGGTGTTAAATATAATAATTGGCTAGACCAAATTGCGGGAATGTAGATAGGTTTAGTAGCTCGTATGGCAACTCAACGATTAGCGTTAGTTTTACTACTTATAATTTTAAGAGTTGTACGAGATAACAAATAAAAATCAGTGGGGGTTGGAGAGCAATTTAGTGCCGTGCTGTCCGGCTCTCCCAGAAATTATTACTAGAAGTCTATAGTCAAAACTGCACCTCTAATCAGATTAGAGAAATTTGGTATTACTTGGACTGTTTTAAGTACAAAGGTTTTAATATGATCATTGCAAGCAACTCTCCCGCTTCCATCCCAAAAATAGAAGGATGTCAACCCGTGCAGCTTGGGGACAGGTTAGATGACGCTAATATAATAGTCTTGCTGCTAGAAAAAAACTGGGGAACCGCGGGCACCTCTAAAATTAACGCTCTTAGACATTGGATTAGTCAATATCCTAAAGATGTCTCCTGTTACCTTATTGGCTGTGAAATGACTATACCTGATAAGGCAGTGAATGAGACAAGCTTAAGTTACTACAAGAACGAGGGACGGGATGAAGCAATAGTTGCGCTATGTACCGAAGTATTATCGAGGTCAAATTCTATAGGTGTTCGGGGTGAAGTAACTACTAAATATTTAATAGATATCTTAGGCTTCGATAAGTCGCAAATAGATATGATTTATAAAAAAGATGATAGCGATAATGCGACGCGTTTAGCGAAATTCATTGATAAAAATAATTTTCCAAGTAATAAATTTAATGATTCGTTCCTAAGATTTCAACAACGCCCTGAGGTCATTTATGAGCGGTCACCTAAATTTAATAAAGTAGTTACATTGTCACGACCTTATAAAAGCTACGAAGGCGCATCTGTTAGGCTTAACTGCGATTTCACCATAGACGGCGCGAAACAGACTTTGTGGTGTGAAACAAGTACTCAATGGTCCGATTACTTGTTAGACGAAAGGGCTGATGCATTCATTTGTGCTATTTTACCCTTCGCGATTAGAGCAGGAAAAGATATAGTAAGCGAGGCGCCAATTACTGAGCACTTTTATCATAACTTGAAGGAAATATTGATTCCGCAGCTGTGTGCACACGATCATAGGCTATACGAAACCAATATTACTGCAAGGTTAGATTCATCCCCCCTGCCTTCTGGAAACGCAGTCGCAACAGCTATGTCATGTGGAGTTGATAGCCTATACACTGCAAAAATGTACTTAGATTCAGAATACAAATCTATCAACCTTACCCACTTATATTGTGGTAACTATCTTTACGGAAATGATGGCCCAATCTATGAAAGGGCTACGCAAGTATCACAAAAACTAAGTCTTCCATTAGTTACAACTAGAACAAACGTAAACGAAATCTTTTCACTACCGCACCTTTATACTCACTTTTTCAAGACTATGTTTGGTGTTCTTTCACTTAGAAAGCTGTTTAAAACATATTTGTATTCATCAGCTGAAGACTTTAGTCACTTCACTCTCAAAAACAATAGTATTTCACCTACGGCTCAATACGAACTATTATTATTGAATACATTTAGCTGTCCCGACTTTCAAGTATTAACCGGCGGGGGACGCAGCGAACGTCTAGAAAAAACGGAGGCCATTTGCGACTTTGATGTTGCGAAAGAGTTTTTAAACGTTTGTTTGTACCCAAACGAAGACAAAAACTGTGGAAAATGTGCTAAGTGTATAAGAACTCTTCTGATGATAGACATGCTTAAGAGGTTAGATGACTTTTCTGAAGTATTTGATATTGAATCTTACACGAAAAATCGGATTGAATGCTTTGTTTACCTTGTAAAGCTAAAACACTCTTCAATGCTTTCTCGAGTATATGATTACTTCTCCAAAACGGAGCCAGAGTTAATCTCGGAAGCTGAAAGAATTGTTTCGAATGGAAACCCCTAGTTACAAGTTTCGCTAGACATCCTAATCGCTATTGCGATTAAAGAATGCAAAAATATATAGCCCATTTGATATACCTTGGCATATCACAACTGAATTCTAACATTAAGTAAGCCTAATACTGTTTTAGGCTTACTTAGTCAGACAGCTAGATTATTGAGCGCTGTATAAGCGCGCTGCGATTGCTTTAACTGCGTTTTTTACAAGGGCAAGCGCAGGCTAGCATAAAACAGATTAAAATTTAGTAAAATTTCAACTCCCTTTCGTCTCAAAGAAAGTAAAAGGGTGCTAGTTACACTCCCTCTTACGCCTCTTTGACATAGTCAAATATAACATGCTCGCCTGTTTGCTTAATGAAAAAATCCACTTTAACACCTTCTTTAAGCTTTTTGGGGTAAGTAAAACTAAAGCCAACAAAACCGTTTCGATGAATGTTTCGTTCATTAGCGGTACTTCTGTATTCACTGGCAAGTATCTCAGCAATTTTTTTCTTACCAACACGCACTTCTATAGCTACAGGGGCCTGGCTGTCGTAATCGGCAGCCCAACCTTTCATCATTTTGCCTTCATCACTTGTAGCCATGCTTGTCTTACCATAGCGAATAAAAGGACTATCAGACTCTATAGCCAATTTTTGTCGTTCAAACCGTGTAAGCGCATATTCATAGAGCTTAAAATCTTCTTTGTTATGCTTTTTTATCAGCGCAATCTCTTCGTCAGATAATTCATAGCTTGAAGATTTTTTTTCTGTATTTTTATTGATATCCAACCCTTGGATATCGATAGAATACATTTTGTTAATAAGTGCTAATGATTCATTGTAACGTTCAGTTAAACCTATAAAGCCAATAGCATCTGGCCATGTTCCTTGAAACGCTTTGTATTGTACGTTTTTAAATCGTGGTTCATTTACGAATTCGGTGAACGAACGCTTATAACGGTGGTGGCGGGTAAAATGCTCGTAATGAGAACGAACTTGTTGGATGGGATCGCGAACGAAAGTAATTGCATTCTTAGCCGGAATAAATGGCGCATATTTAGGGTGATTTATATGCCCTGTAAGAAACTTAGCTTTTTCTACTATCTTCATTCCAGCGGCATAGCGGTCACGTTGTTCGTAGTCTAACGTTCGTATGTCTGGATTGGTTTCATTAGCTTTAGGCCCATAATCATAAAAGACATGTTCTTTTCCAAAGTAGCGCTCTGCGGCAACACGGAAACTAGAACCTGCAGTTTTAGATATATGAATAAAAAATAATGGGTAATTTGCTGCTTCCATTTTGTCCTATCTAATAGAAAAAGTTCGGTGGGCATTCAAGTTTTTTTTTACTGGCTCATATTAACATTTGCAGTTCTACTGACAACCGCAATGATGAAAGCCGTTTAGCTGCAAACACCCACAGGTATAATGCTAAGTATTGATTGATTCAACTTCTTTTAAAAACTCACTTTTATCTCTGGTATCGACCCAAGCTTCGCGCTTATGAGAATCTTTACTTATTTTCTTTTTAAGCGCTCTATTTTTTTCTAACTGCTCAGGATTTTTGAAAGTTGGTGCGTCATCAGAATTTAAGCCAGTGTTGATTGCAGGGTACACCCAATGTTTTTCCGTGCTACCGTTGTATCCCTGTCGAATGAATCTTTCAGTCCACTCAACATGCCCTGCACCGTAACCACTAAACCTTGGGTCTAGGTATCCTATATTCTCCATCGCATCTTTACTGCAAGCTGTACATTGCCCTGTAACCAACTTGCAAAGATACGGTAAAGTACTCGCCCCTGTACCAGAAACCACTGCACCTTCTTTTTTAATTATTCGCTTATGCGCATAATTAATGTGACCCCATAAAAGTGCCGCTATGACCCACTCTTTTTGCCAACTTTCTTTGTTTGGTCGACAGTCGTCCTCTAACAGAATTAAAACATCAACTTTTTTGACTTCGTTGAGATAATACAAAGCCCTGTTTTTGTTTCGAACAACCCCTTTATTCCGGCAATTAGTATGAGGTACGTTATTTTGTTCACACCATTCTACTGTATCGTCTTTACTGCCATCGTCAGCAACAACAAGTTGATAATCACCTGTTGTGAAGGCTTTAATGGCTTCGACAGTTTTTGCTAAATGGTCTTTTCTATTGTATGTGATAACTCCAATGCCTACATTTAAAGTAGCTATGTATTCGTCTGCTATCGAATCAAAAAGGTTAGAGATTATAGGACCATTAGGCCGAATCATCTTGGCCCTTGCAATCAAATAAAAGCTCGTACTTTTGCTAATCTTTCTAAAAAGTATCGCTAAATCTCTAAAAACCTCAGGAGAGAGGTCTTCATTCATTATGAATTGACTAACTGGGAAGTCTGCATGATTCAGTATAAAAGTAACTAATGTGGTTATATCTGTAGAAGGCAAACTATTCGCAATTAACGCCTTGGCAGCATCTAGCGAAACTCTTACTTCTCTGTCGCTATTTAATTCATTACTTTTAAAGCCAATAAGCTTCTCTAACTTTTTATTTCCCTTTTCTATTTCCCGTTGGGTAAAGGCTAATTCTATATTTGTTAAGCAAAACCTATTCGTTTTTACAAGGCTCTGAGGCTGGTTCTGGCCAGTTACCTTATTACGTATGGCTTTAACGTAACGCTGCACTTGTTGCTTAGTTGCAACGGCCCGATTTTGAAGTTGTTTTTGCTGTAATTTCTTTTTCATTTTGAGACTATTTCAATAGACCTAACAGTATCGGAAGTTTGCTTTTTAGCTAACAACATCTTCAAAAATCACTATATGAGTTTGCTTTTCTACGACTTTAACTGTTTGACCTTTTTTAAAAGAATCTGGGTATTTGTAAGATTTCCCAATATACCCTTCGCGATGAATATTTCTCTCTGAGGCTAACGCCCTGTAGTCAGATAGTTTAATGTGCTCGACTGCTTTTCCATCTAGTAATATATCGGCTTCTAATGCTTCTTCTTGCTCGTAGCAACACGCCCATATATTAAGTTGCTTCCCTTTATCTTTCGGCAAAATATTCATCTGTCCAAATCTAACTAAAGGAAGTTCTTTTTCTAAAAGTTCTTTGTGTAGCTCAAATCGAATTAGCGCATAATCGTAAAGCGCATAGTCTTTCGCGTTCATTTTTTTGATAAGTGAACTTTCACTTTCTGTGAAAGTATAAGTACCAGATGCTTTGGCTGTGTTTTTGTTTATATCTAGTACTTTAATATCAGTTCCATAGTATTTATTAAACAGGGCTATAGACTCATTATAGCGCTCTGTAATACCAATAAATCCAATAGCATCAGTCCAGATGCCATTTAATGCTTTAGACTGCATATTGGCAAAGCGGTTTTCCTTTATAAAGTCTTCGAAACTACCATTATAACCGTGAAGTCTTGAAAAATGCTCATAGTGTGAACGCACTTGTTGGGCTGGGTCACGAACAAACGTTACTACACTCTTTGCCGGAAAGAAGGGAGCGTATTTGGGGTAAATAACATGCCCTGACAAAAACTTTGCATTTTTCTTTATGCTCTTTGCCACCAGATACCTGTCTTTAGACTCGTATTCAAACTTCAAAATATCAGGATGAGTTTCTTTTGAGCCTTTACCGTAGTCAAAATAAGTAGCTTCCGACCCAAAATATTGTTCTGCCGCCACACGAAAGCTTGAACCAGCGGTTTTAGGGATATGGATAAAAAATAGAGGAAAGTTGTTCATAATACTTCTAGTTGTTCAGTGCCTAACGTAGCGAAAAGTTTTCATGTGTATTGGACAAATTAGGGTTATAAGCGGTGTCATTGCACAGTAGTTTTTTCCACTTATCCTTCATATACTCGCTTTCTTTATTAAATCGCGCCACCTTCTCTGGCGTATCTTCTTCTCCGCGGCTTATCGACTCGTGATGGTAAAGTTCAGCCCACGGGGTAAATAGGTTTCTATAGCCTGCAGTATGCACTTTCAAGCAAAAATCTACGTCATTAAAGGCCACTGTCAAATCTTGTTCGTTTAGTCCGTCTACTTCTTCAAACACAGACTTGCGGACTAGTAAGCATGCTGCTGTAACTGCTGACATATTTTGAACAAGATGCAAACGGGTGAAATACCCCGGTTCGCTCTTATGGAAATATTTGTGAGAGTGACCGGCAACCCCTCCAATACCTAGGATTACGCCAGCATGTTGGATTGTATCATTAGGGTAGTAAAGCTTTGCACCTACACAGCCAATTTCAGGCCTAAGGGCATGCGACACCATTTCTGTTAACCAGCCCTCATTAATAACTTCAATATCATTGTTTATTAAGCCAACTACTTCCCCATTGGCTTGCGAGACTGCAAAGTTGTTAATAGCAGAATAGTTAAATGGCTTATCCCATTTTAAAACTCTGAAATTAGCTTTAGCATTGGTGTACTCACTGAAGAGGCCCAATGTTTTATCACAGGTCGTTTGGTTATCCACAACAATAATTTCGAAGTTTTTGTATGACGTCTTGTCATAAATAGACTCTAAACACTGCTTTAAAATGTCATAACCATCTCTTGTCGGAATGACCAAGCTAACGAGCGGTTGCTCATCTGGCAGCGCCCAGTTCACTTTATATGTGTTTGGGTACTTGCCTTTGTCAACTGAGGCATTTTGACCTGATTGCTCTAGGAAAAACTTTATTGCTTCAATTCCCGCATCGGTCGTGTATGACTTAGCTGAAGCATTCGAGGCTGTAGAGTTCTCAATAACACGCCAGTGATAAAGAATGAAAGGTAGATGAACAACTTCATCATGCTTAAGGCCAGCAGTTGCCCGCAAAAGTAAGTCGTGGTCTTGCGAACCTTCAACGCCTACCCTAAAGCCGCCTATCTTCTTGAGCAAACTTGTTCTATATACTACCGGGTGACATATGTAGTTTTGGCTTAATAGTAAATCAGGGTTCCAATCAGGCTTGAAGTGTGGCTGATGGCGATTGCCCTGTTCGTCTATTTTATCTTCGTCCCCATATAGCACTTTCGCGTTTGCGTTATCAGTTACAGCTTTCGCAAAGAAGGATAACGTGTGAGCTGGCAACGTATCGTCATGGTCTAGCAGTAAAACGTAGTCGCTAGACACCATGCTTAAAGCGGCGTTACTTGATTTGGATATATGCCCGTTTTCGCTCAACAGATTCAACTTTATGCTGGCGTGCTTTTGTGCGTACGACTTCAATGTGCTGATAGTGTCGGCGTTGGTCGACGCATCATCGGCAATACATAGTTCCCAATTTTTGTGAGTTTGCTGCAGAACAGAATCGATACACTCTTTTAAATAAATAGGGTCAGTATTGTAAGTAGGAAGGATAATAGAAAACTTCACCTCAGATTGCGCTTGAGTGAAAGTTTGCTTCATTTTCAGTAACGCGCGCGGCTCGTCGAACTCTACCCAGAACGGATAGCTTTTTTCCATGACGCCTGTGGTAAAAGTCTTATTATATTCTTCGTAGACTGTCTCTATTAGCTTTCCGCCATTTAGCTTACGATTTGTAACAAGGTATTCTTCTACATCATCGACATGGCTGAGCAGCTTATATAATCGCTGTTTCATGTGTCGCATCGCAATGAAAGATGGCACTTTCGAAATCATGAACGTGTTCAGAGTAAACTCAGTTTCTGCTTCACAAGGATCAAAGCGAAGCATGCTATTGTTACTTCCAAGATAGAAAAGGCGGTTGACAAATTTGGTGCTGTGCCAAGGTACGTCAACAGTGGTTAGCTCGCCTTTCTGTAAATTGGAATACAACTTTCCAACATGCGACTGATGGTTTGCTTCAGTGATTTTTACGCGAAGAAGATACCAACCTTTCGAAAAGCTTCGTGAAGGTATTCGGCGGGCAGGATGAATAATAAACTGCGGATCATCGCCGTTTGATACCCAACTTGAGCCGTTACTTTCAGACGTGGTTTCAGTCAACTGGTGGTGAGGGACAATGATTAACTTTTTGGCTAGCCGGTATGCTAATCGTTTTAGATTAGATGGCTTTAGTACTTTTGATAACAAAATGCGTAAACACCCTATTCCTATGCAATGCTAAACTGCTTTCCTTAATATTGCATGGTTCAGCTACTGAGCATGCAAACCAGCTATTGCGACTAATAATAACCTATTTCAAATAGTGGCAACACAGGATATTTGTCATTTTAACTTCTAGACGGTACTCCTGATAAGAAAAAAGCACCTTGCGGTGCTTTTTTGAAAAATGTAATTCTACATTATTTGGCAACCCGCCCATATCTATCAGAAAAACGCACAATATCGTCTTCACCTAGATATGCGCCTGACTGCACTTCGATAAGCTCTAGTGGAATCTTTCCTGGGTTTTCTAGTGCATGAACGGCGCCGATTGGAATGTAAACCGACTCGTTTTCTGTAACTAGCTGTGTTTCTTCATCAATAGTTACGTTTGCACTACCCGATACCACAATCCAGTGTTCGGCGCGATGATGGTGCATTTGAACCGATAGTTTTTCACCTGGCTTTACTGTAATACGCTTTACTTGGAAACGGGCGCCGCTGTCGATAGAGTCATAACTCCCCCATGGGCGGAATACTTCACGGTGGAACTCAAACTCTGGGCGGTGTTCTGCTTTAAGCTTGTTCACTACCGTTTTAATGCTTTGCGCATCGTTCTTGTGTGCCACCATAACGGCATCTTTGGTTTCTACTACGATAACGTCCTCTAGCCCAATTACAGATACCAGGCGCTACTCAGCATTTACGTAACTGTTCTTTGTGTTTTCTAGGATAGTATCGCCTACAGTAGCGTTGCCGTTTTCATCCTTCTCTGCAGTTTCCCACAGTGAAGACCAGCTACCTACATCGCTCCAACCTGCGTCTAGTGCAACCATAGCTGCGCTATCCGTTTTTTCCATTACTGCATAGTCGATTGAATCGTCGGGGCAAGTCGCAAAAATATCATGGTCAACACGGATAAAATCTAAGTCTGGTGTTTCTGTGTC
>JACLAD010003490.1_pt1 | contig 14546 bp, 1 predicted proteins | sample 8027901 | NCBI WGS metagenome assembly JACLAD01 (sample SAMN15725071, study PRJNA655200) | protist metagenome | isolation source: fluorescence activated cell sorting (FACS) single amplified genomes of... | place: Spain: Blaines Bay Microbial Observatory, Mediterranean Sea | collected 2016-07-05 | reverse complement strand
TTTCGAAAGAAGAAAGAAGAAAGAAAAAAAAAAAGATGGATTTGAAAACAGAATAATTAACAAAGGCCACTAGCTAAAGCTCCCACTGTGAGTAATGGATGAATGGCGCAGTCAGCTCATCTTACTTCACACCTTACTTTTAAGCTTAAACCTTACATGAACCGTGCTGTCCTCGAGTGCTGTGCACCATACATGAAGCATGAAGCTGAAGCTATGAAGCTTGAAGCTAAGCGGTTAAAAAAACACTCATATTTGTCCTCTACAATATCTGTAAAATCCTGCTACTATTTTTGATGAAAGTAGATGCTTACTGTAAAAATTTATTGGTTGATGCCGCTATCCGCAAGCACATCCTTTTAGAAAAAGGGGGGTAGGGCGGCGGGAGGGGACTGTATGTTAGCAACATGTTTGTTTACATATATGATGACAGAAGAGTTGATCAAAAATTTTAAATGAGACTGAATTTTTTGTTTGAGGCGATTGCATGATATTTCACTTTCCCTTGTGACACACCACTACGCTTTTTGCCTTTTGTGTATTCTTGCGGCAACTAACTTACCAAGTACGTCTGAGACCATGACATTCAACCAGCATCGCCTCGGATGGCTAGATTTGAGAGCTACTACCAGTTGTGCTAGTAGCAGCTATAGTAGTAGTAATAATAGTACAATGGCTGCTGCTGCTATAACTATAGAAGATCATATTGATCATGGAAGAGAAGAACAGCTATTGCGACAACGGTATGGCATAGACCGACAACAACAACAACCACAGCTGCGGCAGTTTCCATTGCATAATAGTAGCAGCAGCAGCAACTATAACAGTGGTAAGCCGACTGCATCCCGTATGGAGTCTTGGCGAACACAGATGCGACTGAATGAACATCCACATCGTCGCGCGCAGCGTATTAAGCTTGCAATCAATCGTGCAACTGTTTACCGTCGCGCGGTGCTTGATGAAAGACGACTTGCAGCTCTCACCTTGACTGATAGTACACAGCAGAATGTTGAACTACACTGCTCCTTGCCTTCTGCGGATATATTAAGCCAGCAACAAAAGCAAAAAGAAGAAGAAGAAGACACACAGAAGCATTGTCATCATCAAGCCGCATGGAGTTTGTCCTCGGCTGCTAGCACAACAATCTCAGCAGATGCTTCAACATCTATGTCACTTAATGTTCTCGGTGGTGCTGGTGGGAGTCGAGGAGGGGATGATGTATCAATGCCTGCGATGACTACTACCCCATTTGATGAACCACTTCCTATGGAATATATCATAGATGGAGATGGCGCTGGCCCTGCTGCTGTTGGCGGTACGCTCTGTATTCGACGGCGAGAAACCCAGCATCAGCATCAGCCGCAGGAAGGAGAGGAGGAGGAAGGGCAAGAAGGGCAGCATCAAAGAGCTGAGAAAATGCGATTCGAATCACCGGAGCGGATACGATGTCATAGCGCGCCGACAGGAAAAGGCGCTGCTGCTGGCCTATTACTTTTGGAAGCGTGTCAACAACAAGCGAAAGAAGAAGAAAGAAAAATGCGATTTGGACCTAGTCCTCCAAGCCCTGACACGATAAGTTCTTCTTTTACTTCAGTTTGCGTGTCACCGCACAATGCCAAAGCCATGGCCCTACAGATTAAGGCACCCGTGCCGCGAATTGCTGGGCGCTTGGGGAGCTATGGATAAAAAGTAATACACAACACAAATATATATATATTTGTATATGATCGATTATGGTACAATACTGCTGATAAAAATACATTTTAATTATATTTTGCGCACACGTGCGCGGTAGCACGTTATGTACATCTATTGTTTAGTAGGTGCGTTTAAGACACGCTGCTAGCTAGACTCGCTGCCAGACTCGCTGCCAGACTCGCTGCCAGACTCGCTGCCAGACTCATCTGACTGCAATGTCCCTTGGGCGATATCAATACGAGCGTAGCCGTCCGTGTCAATGGCTTTACAGTTGCGAATGGCAAAGTTGAGCTTGCTGCGCAAAATGGCCTCTGTCGAGTAGCGCGGCACGTGAATGAGAAAGAAGCATGTTGTTGCTGTTGGGAGTCGCGTGTCGTTACCGGCCCCCTTATCAACAACGCTAAACTGAAAGTTTCGGCTATTACGGGGTAGGCCCTGGGACTTGATGGGCAGCTTGGTGCGGCCCCAGACAAAGCGCAAAAACATTTCGCGCTCAGGTGCCAGCCAGTCATTGAAAAGGTTCCAAAACCATTGCACAATATCATCACTTGGCTTGCAATTGTCGTACTTTACAAGGGCCTTGAGGGCACTTACTGTAATGATGCTGGGCCCGCACAGAAGCTCACGCAACTGATTGCTTGTTAATAGCTCAAGAGCCTGCTGCGGTACTACTTCAAGCAGCCCCGCCCGAAGTGGCGCCATGTACTCATCCATCTCGTGCAGCCGAAAGTCAATGGCGCGCTGAAGATATTCACTGCGCGTCTCAGACGTCACGTAGCGGCCGCTTACAAGTGGATCTGTCGGGCGCCCATCGCTGCCTACGATGTAAGTAGGAATTCGCGCTGCCTCAAAGTTTTCAGCGCTAGGCGGTAGGTCACGAACAAGCTGCATGTCCTCGACAAATTGCAGGTCCAAGTCCTTTAGGTGGTGCAGAGTAAGCTCTTCGCCGGCCAAGAGGCCAAAGAGAGGTAGGGATAACGGAAGGCTAACAGGCGTTCCGGCGCGAAGAGCATGACCTAGAAGGCGACCAATAAATTTGAGCAGCGTTGACGGCAAATGGCGTGCGCGCGGGTTCAGTACGTAGCAATTACGGTAGTCACCCTTGTTGGCCTTATTGTTTGGCGATGGTAAAAGAAGATCCAGAGTGCCGTCAGTGAGCTCGTCAAATGCCTCAGAAATAGCCTCACGGTAGCCACCACCAGCATCGTCCACAGCCTCGCCCACAAACTTGACCTTGAACAAACGACCAGCTCGCTTGTAGACGTCAGCACTGCAAGAAGCCATACCAGCACACAATTGCGCGAGTACAGAGCCGGTACCAACCTTCTTGCCGATCCGTTGAATTTTGACATCAAACTCACTATTGTCACGGTTGTTGGCGCTGCCATCGCCCAAAGACGCCTGCAAATACTCCATTTTTGAAGTCAAAGACATGATACAACGCAACATGGCCATATTTTCGGCACTGATGGCTCCACGAGTGATAAAATCGCTCATATACTGGCGACTTATGTGCTCAAGTAGTGCTGCCCGAAGGCGCAAGACTGACACGTCAAAACCGGTCAAAAGGGCATAACTCTCAGGCACGGTCAGCCCGGTACTGCTAGCAGCGTCTCGTGCCGCCAGATATACAGTGCCGTGTGCCTCAGCCACCAACCATTCATTCTGATGACATACCCACACAGTGTTGTCACTAGTAACAACACGCGCGCCGCACGATATCCCCTTACTTGGGTCGATATGTGCCAAAATATCGGCATCAATATCGTGATCGGCTCGTGTAGGAACGCTGCCAGCGCCCCATAATCGAAAGTACATGACAGGAGGGTCAAGTACTGTCACACTCGCAGATTCCGACTCCGCGTCAGCTTCGGTCTCAGGTGACTGCTCTCCAACTAATGGTTCTGTCGACTGCGCAGCATCTCCCTGCGTCTCTGTAGTGTCAGATTCAGAAACAGTACCATCACGCAGCCCGGCCTCCCCATCACTACTACCACCAGCACCACTGCTACTACTAGCACTACTACCACTACTACCACTACTAGGCTCTTCGATAGAGCTCACAGAGTCTGCAACCTCGCCCTGAGACGAAGACTCAATACCATCGGTAGCAGACTCGCCACTCTCAGAAGTCTCCTCCTCCTCCTCTTCCTCTTGCTCTTGCTCCTCTTCCTCCGTCACCACCTCCTCCTCCTCCTCTTCTGCAGAAGAAGCACCAAACAACATTTCATCCGATTCAAAAGAGTATTCGGATTCATGGCTCGACTCGCTTTCACTTCCCTCCTCCTCTTCAGCATTGGTCATTGCCCCGCCGCCGATAAGCGTGTAAATATCTCCAAGGTCAAACTTGAGAGCGTCAGTAGAGTACCAAGCCATGAGCTGAATGTCGTGCTCGAGCGTGAAAACGCTATTGTCGGCGAACATGTGGCCATCAACGTCGAGCGTAGCGGATTTGGCATCTGCGTTGTCCTCATTCGACTTGATTTTTGACGCACTTGTACTGGTACTGGCCTCGTCGCCATGCTCTTCTCCGTCTCTCGGCTGCGTGGTGCTGACAGACTCACCAGCCAGTATTGTCGAGACGCTTTCGCCAGCCTCCGCAGAAGATGAATGCTCAGCATCACGGCTCAAGAGCTGCTGCTCCACAAGTTTTGCGCCGACTGGTGTTAGCTTGGCCAGAAAATCTTCGATAACCGGCGCACAAAATGCGCCACGTGTCTTCATTGCCTCCAGGCAGCGAGCAGCCATACAATCGTAAATAAGCCAGCGCCACTGCGGCTTGGCAATCTTGCCATCTTTACTTGCAAACAACGGGAGAGTTTCCCCTCTTATTGCAAGAGCCTCACCCGGGTAGTCAAGACTGACAAACGGCCTCACGCTAAACACCTGCAAGGACTTGAAGACAAAATTCTTCAAAGGACGGCCGTTATATGCCAGACTCAAAGTCTCGTTATCGAAATCAAGCGTAAATTCGAGTACGTCTCCGTCACAGTATGAGTCAAGTTCCATTTCTGTCTCCCCGTTTGCCCCAGAAAAGCCGTACATTTTGAATGTGCCGTGTTCAGCCCATGCACAGCCAAACTGATGCGAAATTTCATCGCCGCGCAGATTCAATGGGTGGCCTTCCGGAACATCAGTAAACCCAACCATAGAATGGCGCATGCTAGAAATATCAAATGTCCACCTGAAGGCACCATCAGTCAAAGTTGGTCCGTAGCCTATATGGTAGTCACCATTAGTTTCACTTGTCTTTTGAATTTCGATGCCTTTGATTGTGAGACAATTGCTGTGCTCACCCCACCGCCAAATGACGGCCTGGCGTGACAGCTCCTCCCTAGTAATAAAACAATGCCTGTCGAGACCAAGCTTGACGGCCAAAGCCATGATAATACGCGGGAATTTAGTCAGACACGTAGCCTGGGTATCAGCAGCCTTGAGTGTCTGCAGACCAACCATTATACTGAACAGGAAATACATAATGTCATAGCTGTAGTGGATGTTGTCATCGCTGTTGCTCGTGTGAAGTTCGACACCCTCGCTGACGCCAGCTTTGGTTGGGTGACCATCATCAGATGCGGTTCCTAGCATTGGCCCCGCAAATACTCTACATGCATCAACCAAATCAGCCAAGCCAGCGCGAGTGAGCCCACCACGATGTGATGAGCTAAACAGTGCGGATAAATCAGCGCGCTGTGATGATGAAAGATGCCCGCCAACAAAGTTGATGCCTACCTCCAATTGCTCAGGGGAGAGAACACCGGTCGAGTCCCAATCTAGGTACGCAAAGGCCTGATCAAAGGGCGTGACAGATTCAGTAGAAACAACACGAGAGGGTGGCGGTAGACTGAGAGCACCACCACCAGAGGCTGCTGGCAAGTTGGCGCCACTACTACTACTACCTTCCTCCCCTTCCTCCCCGACAGAGGCCGATATGTCACCAGAAGCACAGGTAGTCTTGCTACTACTGACACTAAATGCCGGCTTCATAGCTGGCAAAAGAGAGGGCAATGCCGTAAGGCTAGCACCGTTGAAAATATCACGGACCAAAAGCTCAAATGGTTTGTCCAAATTATGGTTCCCGAGAGCGCTTATGCCGATGACGCGGTCGGCAAGGTTGGATTCAAGACGAAGCTGCATCAGTATTTGCTCCATTGCAGCGTCCATTTCGTCCTCGCGAAGTAAATCGAGCTTGTTGGCACAAACCACTGTTGGTAGCTGCCAGTCGCCTGCGTTATTGAGAGCGTCCTTGTGCAAACTTGCTACAGATGCCACAGATGACGGATCCGAGGCATCAATAAAAATAATGACACCTGCAGAGTTGCGAAACACCTTTTCACGCTCCACCACAGCTGAAGCAGCTCCTGGCATGAATGGATGCTGATCAATGGCCTCAATTACGACGTCTCGCCCATTTGCACCGCACAAAATCGGATAGACTTGGCCGCCCTCTACACTGTGACTCACTGCTGCAGCTGCCGCATGCTGAGACAAAAATGTCGTCTTGCCAACTCCCGATGCGCCGAGCACTACCACGCGGCGAGAAGGGCCACAAAAGCCGCGCAACGCAGTCACTTCATGGTCAAGAGGAACCTCAGGCAGCGGTCGGAGGGAGCGTTTGTGCTCAAATCGGCTCATTTGGCGCGTAAACTTGTGCTGCACCTTGCTTTCTCCATTGGCGGAATCAGCAGCGTTGGCTTTGAGAATACATTTGCGCAAGTCGGTGGTCCCCATCGCTGGTAAATACCGCAGAGGTGTCAGGGCTGTTTTGAAAGCTATGGCAGGTACAGCGTCGCTTCCTGCTGGCAAAGGTGGTAGATTCAAGTCTCCCAATGGTTCACAGTTGACACTGGGCGCTGCAGACACAACTATTGTGGTTGAGTTTCGCACCCAATCAGACACCGCATCATGCGAAGGAAACAATTGATCAGGCAACAAAAGCTCTTCTTCGCTCTTTCCAATTTTCAAAATAACAAAGTTCGGGCGCAGACCCGCCGCATACGCTGGTGAATCAGGTCGAATTCCCACAAGCTGAAGCACGCTTCCAGTAAACTCAAAAAGCACACCCAATTGCTTGTCGTGCTCCTTAAGAATGGTGTAAATGCGAGGTGCGCCAGTATGATCAGCAAGAAAGTCATTCTTAAAATGTTGGTCACTCGGATTCGTCGATTGCGCCTGCTGCAAGTGAATTAACAGATTCGGAGTAGGCGTAGGGCCGTGAATGTGGCGGTCAGGCAGCGGAACGTCGGCCAAAAAAGGCGCAAGGACGTTATTCGCTTGCCGGGGGTGTGCATCAAGCAATTGCAAAAACTTTTCGGCGGCCCAGACTCGCAAGTCTTTATCGCTGCAGCAAGCGGCCCGAGAGATGAGGTGAATAATGTCAAATAGCTGACCATGGCTGCTGACATCGTGGTCTTTGTCACTACTGTACGTCATTTCTAGTCCCACAGTCAAAACAGCATTGACGAGAGAAGGGCTTCGAAAGTCTCTAATCAGCTGCTCCTCACTTGGCTCATCATCGACTACGCCCTTATTAGCACCAACGGCGGTAACAGTGATTCTGTAACCCCAGTATGTGACAGAGCTATCGCTACAAAAATGCCAGGTGAATGAATTGCCAGGTAGACTTGTGTCGTCAAAAGACCTGCCAGAAAACCTGTGCTTGTTGCCGGTGACGTCTGTAATGGTTAGAATATCAGGTCCTGACTCAGTGCGGCTGCGCGGATCAAAGGTTAGTCGAAGACCAATCGCATTGGGCAAAACTACGGTGCCGGTTAGGTTACTATTGTTGCGGTAGTCGTGTGCAGACTCCAAAATCACCGGTTTTACAGACATTAAAGAACTCTTCTTGGGCGCAGACTTGAGATCCATCGCCAGCTGAGCGTAACGCATAAGCAGCGGGTAAACGAACGGATTCGCATGCACAATACGCCTGAGTGTGTGAGTTAGTATATCTAAAACATCTTTACCCCCGACGCGGCCTGCGTCGTAATAACGCAGCAAGTACAGCACAACATTTAACAACTCGGGGAACGTGTGCTGTTCGAGTAATGCCTCGCTAGTCAATACTTTTTTTTGCGCGCTGAGCCATGCCACAACGATATGCCTTGCAACTAAAATATCGGTCGACTGCCCGATAAAGTCGCGCATGCTGTCAGCACTGGCACTAGTACTGGAATTGTTGTCGATGCACTGTAACAGGTGCCACAGCGCGTCATAATCACGCAAACAGGCTTTTTTTGTACTCTCCAAATACCCCTCGGTAGAGCCAATTATGTCCTCGCCGCAATTTCGCAGCACGTCAAAGTATCTGCGGCCAAAGGGCAAAATGCCCCATTCTGAGCCAGGCGCCTCCTCCTTATTGTCAGCGTCGCTTACGTCTATACTACTCGATTCCTGAGACAATCGAGACAATGGCGGCGTCTCGTCAGCGCCGACGGCCGCCGGCGAGTCACTTTGAGCAATAGGAGAAGCCACATCTGCAGAATCTGTATTGGATTGCTCTTGTGCGGCGGCGGCAGCAGGGGCATGGGGTGTTGCTATTTTTGCTGAGGGGGCCAAGGCAATTGCAGGGTTAGGCGTTGAACCGAGCCTCATGGAAAAATTACCGGTGCGCCCCTGAAGTTTACCATCTTGTGGGTTAATCTTCCCGGTTAGCACAGCCATACTCTTTGACTGTTGCACAAGCCGACCCTTGAAACGGAGCAACTGCTCATTGAGACTAGCTGTCCATTCCAACAAATAGACTGAGCTCTTCCCGTCGACCTGCGCCATCTGTACGTCACGCACAAAAAATAGGTCAGTGCCCAAGCGCATTAATGGCTGAAGGCCAGACTTTTCTTCCACGACTCTACTCAAAAGCTTGCAGCCTCGCGACCCTATATAGAGTGGGAGGGTCAGCAAAAGTAGTGAAGAGATTTTAGAGCCCGAGTATTTACAGGTTCCCTCGAAAACCGATGATGTCGCTACAGCGGATGCAGTATCTGGGATTTCCCTTTCTGTACTCTTGGGCGGTGGTACCTGATTAAAGCAGATTGCATGCACAAGCTCGCCAACACTGTAGCACGTCTTGACGGGCGTTGGCATTGCGGCGCGCTTCATAAGTGAACGCAGTATGGGATAGCGCTCGGTCGTAGGTAAGTGCAACATCATGCGACATATAAGCTTGGGACAGGCAGCTAGTCCGTCGAGTGCTGACAAGCGAAGCATGTCCACGCGAGTAGGTGTGCAGTTATCGACGGTCAAAAGACGTGATAAAGCCGATAGCATACCCGGCAAATTGACCAAGGCCTCATAGTTGAATGCAGGAGGTAGCACAATAACAAAGTTTTGCTCTACGGCACCACCAGGTGGTCGAGTTATGGCCCACTCCTGTCGATGATGAAGCGAATAAAGGCTGGCGTAGTTGCCGAGCACTGAAAGGCAGATCATTTCGCTATCTTCTTCGCTCGTAATCCGGCACTTTACACGGCAACCCGGTGCGAGGGGGGCATGGGTCCAAAGCATACCATCACCAAGAATTTGCAGGCAGCTAGAAAAGCGCGCCGACTGGCGATCCTGTATCAGCCCAGCAATAAGAACATCAGAGACAGACTGCTGCCAATTGGGGCTGTTGAACAAGGTGCGAATTAGAACAACAACCTCGCAGAGCACTCCCTGTATGTGCGATTGATCGTCCATGCACATTAGCGGGTCCAAAACGCGGGCAAACAGTGACTCCATGATACCTGCAGTCTCTTTCTTCTTGTAAAGTGCATTCACTTTGGCCTTCCCATAACGCTGTAATAAGCTCTTCAGTGTCTCGCATGCAACAACGCGATCAGATGGTGATTCATCACTATTAGCCACCACGTCAAGCATAATGCTGAACCACTCGGCGGCATTGAAATTGCGGTTGGGTCCCTCGGTCGAAATTTTACGAATAAATGCCATGGCATCAAGACGATCATAGCGCGGCGGCCCAGTAATGAGTCGCTTAAGGTGAGCCTTGATGAGATCAAAATTTTGCTCAGAGCCAGTGTCAAACACTCCTGAGTTGGGCGACCTCCATCTCCCACTGAGACTGGATGAGAAGGCCTGTAATACTGTCGAATGCACAAGGCGCTGCATGGTTGTAACGGCATTGTACAAAGGCGAGCGGCGCAGATTATTGCCAAGACGGCAGCCCGAAGCTGAAAACCCCATAACACGGGGTATAGCGCCCTGATTGTTATGGCGGTCGCGACGAACCTCAAACTCGATGCGAAAGAAGCGTTTCATGCACAAATCAAGCGAAAAATGCACCACAGTTTCAATTGCTTTCTTAGAGGAGAGTAGCTCAAGCGAAGTTTTGCTATCGCCCGCATACAAATTCACCTTTGACGGAAGGCCAGATGCGTGACTCTTAAAAATAAGACTGACGCTGAAAATGGCCAAATTGGGTGCTGAATTCATCATAATCCAATGTTTCCTACTTCTGTCATCGTCTGGCACCCACACGTTGTCATCGCCGAAGCCAAGAATATTGGGAAGCTTTTCGCTATTGCTGCTGCACTCCACGCTGCTCCAGCAATCAAAGTCATGGACAACATTATTGATGTCATAAACGTCAGAGATACGGGCTGCCTTGAGTGCTTCTTGGCAGTCAGATGGCTCAAGAGCGTGAGCAAGACTGGGAAGCAGCCCGCGATTGAGTAGAGTGCTGATGGCCGAGCTGGAAACCCGCGAAACAAGAATATTAGCCCAAAGATGACAGGTAGAGTAGACGGAAGAAAGGGTACTTTCCGAGTGAGTGGAGCTGCCTGTACTCTTGCCGTCGCTATTAGCACTGTTACAGTCGCTGGTACTTGCACGCAACGTCGAGCATGCAGTCATGAGCTGACCAAAGACAAAGTGCAAGAACTCATCCGGCACTCTAAAGCTCGGGACAGTTGCTGTTGCTTTGCAGATCGAGTGCACAACGCCCGAAAGCAGGGACGGTAGAACAGTCCGAAGATTGCTGTCCTGGAGAAAAGCCTGGCAGGCAGCAAAAGCTGCTTTAGTGGCTTCGTCATGGGCACATTGCTGCGCAATAGCTACGCGCACGGCATCAAGGCTGTAGTTAGCCCTATCAATAGTGATAACATCAACCACCTCGGATATGCGCCGCTCCAGAAATGATTTCGCAGCAGCTTTGTGCCGTTCTTGGAACCACGTTACGCGCTTGAGATTGCGAATCATTTTGCTCACTTTAGTCGCGCGACTCCCACTACCAGCACCGCGCCGAACGGGTGTAAGAGCCGTGGGCACACTCGCCATGCGATCGAGACCACCATTGTGCTCGTCCTCGCCCGAGATCCTAGCTGCGTCGGCCAAGATACTGTCGGCATCGGTAACGTCCTCAGGGTTTGGCATTGACAGTGCACGGCTTAGACCACCGCCACCACTGGCAAATTTGTCAACAGAACTGCTACCATAATGAGCCGACAGAGACGGGAAAGCCACTAGAGGAGGTGCGACAACTTCGTCAAGAATAAATTTGCATCGCTCACGAACCTCGGCTGTGAGTTCGGCCACATCAGTCCCCGTTGCCTGAAGACGGTTTCGAAGACTCATGCCGGCGCGCAATGTACACGTCCAGACTATCTTGAGGCCAAATGGTGGGCGCTCTGTCAAAAGTTGGTGTAAAGTGCCATCGGCATGCACAATGCCGGCAACCTTAATGAGAGCTGCGCAGAGATATTGCATAGCGGGCCATAGAGGATGATTTGCACCGCCAGGAAAGCGGCCCTGCTGAAGTGAAAGAGTGCGATTGTGGGCTTGGAGTCTCTTCAAAAAGCTGCGTACTAATACACTCTTCTCAGGTGGCAAGAGTAGTTCCTCAAAGACAGGCGACGGCTTGGACACGGGTTCGAGGCGCCAACCGTGCGCAAGTACCACAGTGGGTTTACCTTTACCCTCGCTTCCATATTCGGTAACTGCATTCACCGTTTCACGAGGGTGTAGAGTCGGGCCAAGAGTTTGGCTTACTAAAGCAGCCGCGAGTGAGTCAATAAGGTCCTCTCGCGCAATTTCAGCTCCGGCTTTGCCCTGACTGGCCGCAAAAACAAGTGCGGGTGCGCGCTGGATTAGAATAATTGCACGCTTCAGCTGACTAAAACAGCCGCGCCACGAAGTCAAACACAAAATATGTGCGAGCTCGGGCAAGATGGCGCTAATTACATTTTCCTTCAGCGGTCGGAGTGCGACTTCTTTCTCGCTCGTCAGTTTCTCTTTTTTCTCCACCCCCTCTACGGCTGAATCGAGCGCTGCCTCAGCTTGGACCGCGTTGCCTACTGCTTCGGAATCTGCATCCACAGTGACAGCTGCCTCTTCGACATTTGTAGCACCCAACTCAATGGTACCTAAAGCAGGGCTAGCCTCAGGCTCTTGCGCACTACTATCCACAGCTTCGGAATTTACGGCCTCGTTATCCTCTTGCAAGGTTTGGGTAATGACAGTGGCAGCAGGGGCAGAGGCAGCCCCTACTGTCGTGATTGTGAGTTCAACCTGGTCAATAACTACCTCGAGAAGTTCTCGAAAAAGTTTTTCGGCCTTATCGATGTCGAATTTATCCTTACGTTTTTGAGCTGCAGGCGCGTATACAAGACTGCCTAAATCGCGGAACATTACGCGCACGAGCTCGTACAGATATTCTGATACGTCTGGGAGGGCGGTGGCCTCAGCAAATATTAAGGCCAGCTTAAGTGTCTCGATAGGTAACTCTGGGAGGGATGGCGGTGAGGAGGGCAACTTTTTAGTAGGCGATGGGCCTTCTTGAGACTCTGGGCCGGCTGCATCTACCTGTATCTCATCTGCGGTATTTGGGCCGGACAAGTCGCCGAAACCGTCCGCTTGACCAGAAGACATCGCCTCTTGAGCTTCTTCTGTTGCAGTCTCGTCGTTTCCAGCACCTGCCCTCTGAGGCCCTTCCTGGTCCACTTGTTGAGACGTTAGTTGCTCGCCAGTACTGTCCGCTGAAGCCCGTGCGTCACCAGTTTCATCAGCGACGGCAGTCTCCTGCTTGGACTCTGACTCGGGCGTTTGGGCTGATTTAGTGTCATCGGATAGACCAACGCGGCTGCGTACAGTGTGTTTCACAATGCCCAGGGTGATCATTTTGGTTGCTAAATTGCTGATAATGGCATAAATGATATTGGTGCAGGACGCCGGCTCAAGCTGTAACAAAGTAGTGAATGTAGATACACTGTCCTCTGCACTAGGTACAAGACATGAAGTCGCCTTTGCTCCAAAAGATGAATCCACGGCAAGGGCCTCCCGGTTGTCTTCTTCTTCTCCATCAGCTTTGTTTTTGGGGCGGCAGACAATATCGAGCAGGTGTTTACGTGTCTCTGCACTGGGTTCAACTAAATCCCATGCCTCGAAGAAGCCAGCCAGAGCAATTGATGCGTGTGTGCCGTCTTCGATGGCACCCAATAGAAGTGCCTTGACCTCTACTATCAGCGCCTCCGGCAAGACAGGCAGTTTAGACAAGCTGGCCTGAAGAAGTGACAGGGCAGAGGGAAAAATAGATTTTACAAGGGCACCCCCGCTGCCGTCAGAGTTATTACACTTGAGAAAGCGCTGTGTCAGACTAATGGCCAAGCGTGTCGAGTTGACCGATGCAAGTGAGGAAAATGGCCCAGAAGACCAGCATGCTAGCTGAAAGTTCCTGTCGATAATGGCCACGGCCACACCCTCTTGAGAGTACATGACGCGATTGATGCCTGGAGGGAAAGTCGCAGTGACAATGCTAGTCCCATTACTGCCAGTGCCGAACATGGTCAAAACCTCACTTACTGACACGGCAACACCGCTGTTACATTTCATGTCAAAGTCAATGATGTCTGAGAGGCCATCCACGGGCTTGGGAGCGTGTGCGCTATCTCCAGTATTTGGGTGCTCTTTGCCCCAGTAATAAAGCACGCCATCGGAGGTCAATGCAGAGCTCGCGTCGTAACCAGCTGCAATCTTGACGACGGGCTTGTTATTGAACCGATGACCTTCGAGACGTTGAGGGCGGTTCCGTCCTGAGGTAGAATCAGTGCCCAGCTTGCCGTAGTCACCGTCTCCCCAAGTCCACACACAACCTTGGTCATCGAGCACTATACAGTGGCCTTCGCCGGTGCCGAACGCCGCCTGCACTATTTTACGATTTTCAATGGGTACCCTCTTCGGCGCTTGCTCGTCTTTGCTCGAGCCAAGACCCAAAATGCCGTAGCTACCAGACCCCCAAGTATACAAAGCGCCATTTTCAGTAATAACGGCTGAGTTGGGCCCATCGCGTACCACGCCAAAACTCACTTTCTGCTCGCTAAAACATGTCAGAAGTGTGGGATGTGTCAAAACGCCCCCAGTTATCACGTTTGGGTTTGCCTGCATGTTTCCGTTTTCGCCCCAGCCGTACACTTTACCGTCATGGGTGGTGGCCAGACAGTGAGATGTGCCTGCCGCGATGTGCTTGACAATCGCTCCGTGGGGCACTAATGGGAATGGAACGGGTACGTCGCTGGTGTGCCACTCATAAAACACGCCCTCACTAGAGATGACGCCATCGCAACCTGAAACGGACACGAAGGCCGGCTCAAGATCGGTAAGCATGGTGTACTCCTCACCAGAGCGTACCTTGTTGCGGCCTTTACCAAATGAGCCTTTGACAGCGAATATACGCAATGGTTCTCCTGTCGTTGACACTTCCATGGTTACCATCTTGCGGCACAAGATGGCGGCAATCTCCGGGCCTGTTGGCTCCTTGCCGCTGTTAATGAGTTCATTCGCAGCCAAGTCGATGGCTGCCAGCTCATGAGCCGCTTCTGATTCCCCACCGTCTTCGCCACCACCAGCGGCTTCACGCCTGG